>OKTI01000476.1_pt1 | contig 23473 bp, 15 predicted proteins | sample 1606071 | NCBI WGS metagenome assembly OKTI01 (sample SAMEA3879500, study PRJEB24766) | human gut metagenome | biome: human-associated habitat; feature: feces | place: USA | collected 1985/1987
TGCTTAATGGACTTAGGGTCGATGCCGAGCCAGCCCATCTTTTCCTCAAGACGGTCATAGTTGTAGCCCGCGTCGACCATGATGGTCGTCTCGCTCTTGCGGTAGAAAAAGATGTTCGCCACCCATTCGCGCACGCAGGCGACGTGCTCATCGATCCAGCCGGTGTTGAGCGGCTTGAAGATCTCCTTGCCGCGGTACATTTTGCTCATTTCTTTTTTCTTTATAAATAACAGTTTTAAAGAGATTTACTTCAATTTTATCTCGCATTCAAGGCGGAACCAGCACGGAACCAGCCTATCTGTTGTTCGTTGTATGTATGTTGCACTTCAAAACTTTCTTTCGTTCCGTCTTCGTGATGAAGAACAATCGTCAAATTGCGCCCCGGTGCGAAATGGACTAAGCCTGATACGGACAGAAGATCGTGTTCCCGAATTTTATCATAGTCTGCTTTATCTACAAAAGTAAGAGCAAGCATTCCTTGTTTTTTCAGATTTGTTTCGTGGATACGGGCAAAACTCTTAGCCAAAATGACACGTACATTGAGGAAGCGTGGTTCCATGGCTGCATGTTCACGGCTGGAACCTTCTCCATAATTCTCTTCGGCAACAACAATAGACGGAATACCTTCGGATTTATACATCTTTGCCGTACCGGAAACTGTTCCATAAGTATTTGTCGAACGATTCCAAACACGGTTCGTTTCACCATTGAAAGCATTGACAGCTCCCATCAGCATATTGTCGGAAATATTCTCCAAATGTCCACGGAAGCGGAGCCACGGACCTGCCATAGAGATATGGTCGGTAGTACATTTTCCCTGTGCTTTAATCAATAAAGGCATGTTCAGCAAGTCCTGTCCGTCCCATGCCGGGAAAGGAGTCAGAAGCTGGAGACGTTGGGAATCCGGTTTTACCCTGATTTCCGTTTTTGCTCCGTGGGGGGCAATATATCCCTCATTTCCCTGTTCAAAACCTTTCAAAGGAAGTTCATCTCCTACAGGCTCGGAGAGTTTCACTTTTTCTCCGTTATGATTCACCAATCTGTCTTTCAACGGGTTGAAACAGAGATCACCGGCTATCGTTAACGCCATCGTTAGTTCCGGAGAAGCTACAAACGCATAGGTGTTGGGATTACCGTCAGCACGTTTGGCAAAATTACGGTTAAAAGAGGTGACGATTGAGTTTTTCCGTGTCGGATCGTCCGTCTGACGTTTCCACTGACCGATACAAGGTCCACAAGCATTTGCCATAATCGTGGCTCCCAGCCGTTCAAAAGCTTCAATCATGCCGTCTCTTTCGGCAGTAGCCCGAATTTGCTCCGAACCCGGATTGACGATCAGCGGAGAAGCGACGCTCAAATTCTTTTCTGTCACCTGCTTTGCCAAAGAAGCTGCACGGCTCAAATCCTGATAAGAAGAATTGGTACATGAACCTATCAAGCCCACCTCCATTTTACGGGGATAGCCGTTCAATAACACTTTTTCTGCAAATTCAGAGATAGGAGTAGCGGCATCCGGTGTAAATGGCCCGTTTATATAAGGTTCGAGTTCTGACAAGTCTATTTCAATTACACGGTCGTAATAGTTGGATGGTTCGTTGGTCACAATGTCGTCTGCACGAAGGTCTGCACCAACAGATTCAGCCCAATCGACTACACAATCTCTTCCGGTAGCTCTCAAATAAGTAGCCATGCGTCCGTCAAAGGGGAACAAAGAGGTAGTAGCTCCAACTTCGGCACCCATATTGCAAATGGTAGCTTTCCCGGTAGCAGAAAGGGATTCAGTTCCGGGACCAAAATATTCGATAATAGCATTCGTTCCTCCTTTTACGGTAAGGATGCCGGCCAATTTCAGGATTACATCTTTCGGAGAGGTCCAACCGCTTAGTTTTCCGGTCAGACGGACACCGATAATCTTCGGCATTTTCAGCTCCCATTCCATTCCTGTCATCACATCCACAGCATCCGCGCCACCAACACCGATAGCCACCATGCCCAGTCCGCCTGCATTAGGCGTATGAGAGTCTGTTCCCACCATCATACCGCCGGGGAAAGCATAGTTTTCGAGCACCACCTGATGGATAATTCCTGCTCCCGGTTTCCAGAAGCCGATGCCATAACGGGAAGATACATCACGGAGGAAGTCGTATACTTCTTCATTAGTCAGTCTTGCCGTAGCAATATCCGCCTTTGCACCTTTATACGCCTGTATCAAATGATCGCAATGTACTGTCGAAGGCACAGCCACCTGATCCTTACCTGCATTCATAAATTGAAGCAAAGCCATCTGCGCAGTTGCATCCTGCATAGCCACACGGTCGGGACGGAAATTCACATAATCCTCCCCCCGTTTGTAATCTTTCAAATCGGCTACATCATACAGATGAGCATACAAAATTTTCTCGGCCAACGTCAAAGGGCGTTTCAGTATAGCCCGTACGTGTTCTACCTTTCCTTTATAAGCAGCGTAGAAAGCTTCTAACATAGTCACATCATATACCATATTGCTTTTTGTTTTTTTAGTCTATCTATTAAAATAACGAACGACGTTCGAGTAATGTTTAACAAAATGAAATATTTTTTCTACCCGGAACGAAGATTTGTTACCTTTGCGCCTATTATGAGTAATAATCCGAAAAGTCCCATTATAGACCTTCAGCAACAGCAACTCCTCCTGCGGATGGAGTATGAATATGAGAAGGAAGAATTTAAGCGGCAGACCGAAACAATGGGCGTTGCCCGTAAAGTGAAGCGCGGTCTCTGCTGGTATCCTGTCTCTCTTGGTCGAAGTTACTACAATTCGCTGAATCAGCTTGTAATAGATATTACACGGACCGAAAATAAAGAAATAGAGCATTCCTTTGAGTTCGGCCGTCCTGTTTGCTTTTTCCACCAGTCATTCGAAGGAAAAGTGAAATATATGGATTTCATCGCTACCGTCAGCTTTGCCGACGAAGAACGAATGGTCGTTGTACTCCCCGGAGCGGGAGCTTTAGCGGAACTGCAAACTGACGGTATACTGGGAGTACAACTTTATTTTGACGAAACATCGTACCGGGCCATGTTCGAGGCACTGGAAGACACGATACGCGCCAAAGACAACCGCCTAGCGGAACTGCGCGACATTTTGTTGGGTACCCAAAAGCCGGGATTCCGCGAATTATATCCTGTCCGCTTCCCATGGCTGAACAGTACACAGGAAACAGCTGTTAACAAGGTGCTCTGTACGCGTGACGTATCTATTGTTCACGGTCCTCCGGGAACCGGAAAGACAACGACTCTTGTCGAAGCGATTTACGAAACATTGCACCGGGAACCACAAGTGCTTGTTTGTGCGCAAAGCAACACGGCTGTCGACTGGATTTGTGAGAAACTGGTAGACCGGGGAGTAGCCGTGCTCCGCATTGGAAATCCAACCCGAGTCAACGACAAAATGCTTTCATCCACCTACGAACGCCGGTTCGAAAGTCATCCTGCCTATCCGGAGCTTTGGGGAATTCGTAAATCTATCCGCGAAATGGGTAGCCGGATGCGCCGGGGTAGTTATTCTGAACGGGAAGGAATGCGTAATCGCATGAGTCGTCTCCGCGACCGCGCCACGGAGTTGGAAATACAAATCAATGCCGATCTTTTCGACAGTGCCCGCGTGATTGCTTCTACCCTAGTCAGCAGCAACCACCGCCTGCTCAACGGACGTCGTTTTTCGACTTTATTCATTGACGAAGCTGCACAAGCCCTCGAAGCTGCCTGCTGGATCGCTATCCGCAAAGCAGACCGGGTCATCCTTGCAGGAGATCATTGTCAACTTCCGCCGACTATCAAATGTATAGAAGCCTCCCGTGGAGGATTGGATCATACATTAATGGAAAAAGTCGTTCAGCAAAAACCTTCTGCGGTTTCTTTACTAAAAGTACAGTACAGAATGCATGAAGCCATCATGCAGTTTCCCTCCGACTGGTTTTATCATGGAGAACTGGAAGCTGCTCCGGAAGTACGCTATCGGGGGATTCTTGATTTCGACACTCCCATGAACTGGATCGATACTTCAGAGATGGACTTTCACGAAGACTTTGTAGGCGAAAGTTTCGGACGCATCAATAAGCAGGAAGCTAACCTATTACTGCAAGAACTGGAAACTTACATCGAACGTATCGGCAAAAAGCGAATACTGGATGAAAGAATTGATTTCGGTCTGATTTCGCCATACAAGGCACAAGTGCAATATTTGAGAGGAAAAATAAAAGGAAGCAGCTTTTTACGCCCTTTCCGCAGCCTCATCACCGTAAATACGGTAGACGGCTTTCAGGGACAGGAGCGAGACGTTATTTTCATCAGTCTTGTACGTGCCAACGAGGATGGACAGATTGGATTCCTGAATGATTTGCGAAGAATGAATGTAGCGATTACAAGGGCACGAATGAAGCTTGTTATATTAGGAGATGCCTCCACCCTTACCAAACATCCTTTCTATAAAAGATTGATGTTATTCATTAAAAAGGAGGATTAAATACTTAATCCTCCTTTTAACAAAGCACACTTTCTCCCGAAACCACACTTTTTTTAACACAAACAAAACAAACAATATTTTACATCAGTACTATTCTTAATTTTTCATCCTCAAAGATAGTCGATTATTCTAATGCACTCCAACTATTTCCACCATTTTATTTGCGGATCGCGCGTTTTTGCCCATTCTGCAAATTTAGGATATGTTTTATCAATGCGCTGATTCTCCTTTTTAAGATCTAAATTCAAAATAGAAGCATCCAAACGAGCATCTACATGAATTGCAAACGGAAAACCATCTTTGCAAATGAAATAGGTACCATCTACATCACCACGAGAAATATCAGCTCCGGAAGGGAAACGATTATTCGCACCAGTCGTCGGCTTATGATCTGTCAGATGGACTTCTGTGGCAGAGTTGAATACTTTTATAAAAGGATTATAAGGAGCTACCACCACTGATTTATCAAGAGTAGGATTATTAAATTGTATGGATACCGTATATGTCTTCTCTTGAATATTCTGATTAATCATATCCTCCGCATTCACATTGGATACTCCCAATTCAGCTTTAGCATCCTTGAATAATGTTATCACATTACCTGAATAGGAAGAAGCTTCACTACCATTAACCGTTACTTTAGAAGCTTTACTCAAATCGAAAGGAACTTCATAAGCAAACGAGTTCTTATAATTAGCTCCCGTCCAAGCCAAGGTGAACTTATCAATAATATTAAGAACCTTATTATCTATATTATAATCAACGCTTGACTGATATTTCATGACTACATCATTCAAGTCATAATCTCCTTGTTCCGGCCAGTTATCTTCAAAGCCAAGCACTCCAGAATACATTTCTGTTCCTTGTCGATCACCCGGATTAGGAACATCCGGAACTTCAATAGCAGCAATAGGATTAGAAGAGATAACGAAAGCAACATCATTATAGTCATTTTCACCGTTTTTCCAGTCTTCCATAGTGATAACATTCACTCTATCACCTGCTTTATTTTTTGCTGCAAAAATTGCAGTGTGAGAAATTTTGTCACTATTCAAAGATTTGGTTGAGTAGAACATATTCCCATTAGCCTTGGCATTTACCCAGCCATTATTCCATATCAAGAAACCAATCTTTGTATTTGCCGGAATACGTTCCGGGTCCTTTTGAGGGAAATTACCAGTCTCATTTATATATTTTAAATTAACTGCAACCCCACTATAATAACCTAAACTATTTCCATGTGCGTTAGGAAATATGACACATGCATGCTTTGTTGCCTTCCTTATTTCATCAGTAGAAGCATCTTTCGGATAGCAATAATAAGCAAATACACTTTTCGCTCCTGTGTCTCCCCCAAAATAGTTAATAACGACATTTGCATCTTCTTTTATCAGAATATCAGCATTATCAGTAACTAAAGGTCCTACGTTATTCTTTCCTTCCGGAAAATATGTCGTTATATAACTCTTGAGAGTTGCATCCACGTTGATCTTCTTAGAAGCATCCAAATAGTCAGGCTTACCTGAATTTGCATTCCAAGTTCCTAATACGTTCGGGATTACATCTGTAATAAATTTCACCGCAGCCCTTGTTTGTGCACTTCTCGTTGATGAATCCACAGGAGTAACATCAAGAACATTCTCGAAGGTTATTTTTGCGCTGACATCCGAACCGACAACTTTAGTTTTATACAAAGTCGGCACACCAAAATCCGGAGAATAAATATAAACTTCTGAAACTGCTGTCGGGAAAGAAGCCGGTTTGATATAACGTCCTTGTATATCTGTAAATCCGGTTGCAATGTGTGACACCCCTGCTTTCTTTATAATCTGACCGCCTTCTGCCACATAAGAAAGCGGATTTTCAGCATAAACTTCAAAATAAGCCCTAGGACATTCCTTTCCATAATCAATATTCAATTGAATATTTTTAGTAGTGGCAAAGTCGAAATAGTTATCTAAAGTAACTTCTTCTTTATCTCCTGAATTAGCAGGATCATATACATCTTTCTGTAAACAGCTTGAGAAAGCAACAGAAACAACACTGATAACACATGCTAATTTAGCAATGTTAATCATTCTTTGGGGTAAGTTAAAACACATCATACTTCTCGTTCATTTTATTTGATAGTGCAAATATAAACATAAACTTGCATATTTTAATCACATTATTGATATATTTTTCAAAAAAAAGTTTCTGCAAGCTTCACCTACCCATTTTTAAATATCTTATTAATAAAAGAAGGAGAAAGCAAAAAGCTCTCTCCTTCTTTTAAAACTTGTATAATCTGGTCTAATTAATTATTCTCCGGACGAAGTTTACGAACAGTTACAGCAGTCTGCCACATTTCGCTTTCGCGTAATTGACGGAGCTCCTCGTTTAACTTTTCACGATAATCAGGTTGTGAATTACTATCAATAGAAATCTGTGCTTCGTTACCAGTCTTCACGCTATTATACAACTTTTCAACTACCGGTTTGATAGCATCGTGGAATGGGCCCATCCAATCGAGAGCACCACGTTGAGCAGTAGTAGAGCAGTTAGCGTACATCCAGTCCATACCGTTCTTTGCGAATAACGGCATCAATGACTGTGTCAGTTCTTCCACTGTTTCATTGAATGCTTCAGAAGGACTATGACCGTTTTCACGCAATACTTCGTACTGTGCCAGCAACAAACCTTGGATAGCCCCCATCAAAGTTCCACGTTCACCAGTCAGATCGGAATAAACTTCCTTCTTGAATGTCGTTTCGAACAGATAGCCTGAACCAACGCCGATACCCAAAGCGATCACACGATCCCATGCTCTACCGGTTGCATCCTGGAAAATTGCATAGCTTGAATTCAAGCCACGTCCCTGCAGGAACATACGACGCAAAGAAGTACCAGAACCTTTCGGTGCGACTAGAATCACGTCAACATCAGCAGGAGGGATAATATTGGTACGTTCCTTGTAAGTGATAGCAAAACCATGAGAGAAATAAAGAGCTTTTCCTGCAGTCAGGTAAGGCTTGATAGTAGGCCATACAGACATTACTGCTGCGTCAGACAACAGACACATGACGATAGTACCTTTCTGGCAAGCCTCTTCGATGCCGAACAAAGTCTCACCCGGTACCCATCCGTCAGCCACCGCCTTTTCGTATGTCTTACCCGGACGTTGTCCTACAATCACATTGAAACCGTTATCACGCAAGTTGCAAGCCTGGCCCGGGCCTTGTACGCCATAACCGATTACTGCAATTGTTTCATCTTTCAAAATCTCACGTGCTTTTTCCAAAGGAAATTCTTCGCGGGTCATTACATTCTCAATAACACCGCCAAAATTCAATTGTGCCATTTTTTGTTTTAATTTTTATTTGTGGCTTACGCCAACGTTGATAAATTTATTTATTTCTCTGTAAATATCACTTTAGAGCGACAGACCACTTCGCTGCCATTCTTTTTCACCTCCACATCGTAAACGCCCTCACCGGCATCATCCATGAACAAAGTCAACTCATCCCCATAATAGCTTTCGGCTACATATGCCATTTCAAAACGACGGATGCGCTTCTCCTTATACATCTCTATCGGGAACAAATCAAGGATATGCTCGATGTAACGGATGCTGTTCACATGCCCGTTAATGTCAATATCACTGTATTTGGCTACCAAAGCAGCAACCGGTTCCTTTGAGGCCACCTTTATCCGCGAAGGTTTTTCTATCGGGCAAGGCTCATCGCAAACATAATCTACAATGCTGCCACTATGAAGAGCCAGCAAATCTGCCGGCTTACGGGTATTCATGCTAATCATCGCCCAAACGGAACGTGCATACCCAATCTTCTTGCCCTCCTTATCGATGATAGCGAAATTACGGTCTGTAAAAAGGCGATAGACATTCTCCACCCAAGTCTGAATGGAGAAATCTTCGTACTGATAAGGCATTTCATCCAGTTCGACAGCCAGACGGGACAATACCCAAGTATAATTGTCCTCGTTTAGAGTCGCGATGCCAAAACCGCGGTCGCTGGCATGGAAACCCGCACAATTCAACAAATGGTTGCCCAATACTCCCATTGTCAGCCGTCCGGTAAAGTCGACATGAAACGGTTCGGCAACAAACTTGTAGGTACCTATCTTATTGTTCTCGCTCATCATGATTCCTAGTGTTTACTTTGACGATATTTTGCTTCACGGTCCGCCAGATATTCATTGACACGCTCAAAGCAGCTGGTCGTAATGGCTACGCGACCCGAACGGACGAACTGAAGTACGCAATCCAACTGGCGCAACTCCTCATAAAGATTGGTGATTTCCTCACTCATGCCATTCTTCTCAACAATGGCAAATACAGCATTCACCTCCACAATACGGGCATTGTACTTACGGATTACTTTAGACACCTCCGGTTTTTCTTCCAGCGTAGGAGTCGTTATTTTATAGAGGGCAATCTCGTGCTGATAGATTTCATCATCCGTGAAATAATGGGCTTGCAGCACATCTATTTTCTTGGTAATCTGCTTGGTCACCTTTTCAATGGTATCCTTGTCCGTCCAAGCGGTAATGGTATATTTATGTACCCCCTTGATGGAGGAGGCCGATACATTCAAACTCTCGATGTTTATCTGCCGGCGGGTAAACACAGCCGTCACCTGATTCAGCAAACCGGCAAAGTTTTCCGAATGAACAATGATTGTATATAGTTTTTTATCCATAGATAGAGTAAATTCTTTAATTTCGCATGACTTCAGCATTCCAACAACATCTGATTGACCGAACCGCCCGGAGGTGTCATCGGCATTACATTTCCTTCTTCCTCCACACAAGCTTCGAGCAGGAACGGTCCGTCAGTCGCTATCATCTCGTCAATCGCTTTTGCCAGCTCCTCGCGGGTCATTACCCTGCGTGCAGGAATATCATATGCCGAAGCAATCTTCATATAATCCGGATTCATCATCGGAGTAAACGAATAACGACGATTGAAGAACATCGCCTGCCATTGACGAACATTGCCCAGGAAGTTATTGTTCAACAGAATCATCTTCACCGGAGCTTTTTGCTCCATGATGGTACCCAGTTCCTGCAGGTTCATCTGCAAGCCGCCGTCTCCCATGAATACGCATACCGTGCGGTCCGGACGTCCAAAAGTGGCACCGATAGCTGCCGGAAGGCCGAAGCCCATAGTACCCAGGCCACCGGAAGTAACAATGCTACGTTCCTTGCTGTATTTGAAATAACGGGCGGACATCATCTGATTCTGGCCGACATCAGTCACCAATATCGCCTCGTTATGGGTAGCCTCACTCACAGCACGCACCACCTCACCCATGCTTAGCGCTTTTCCTGCCGGATGTAATTCCGGACGGATTACCTTTTCCTCTTCCACTTCCTCGTATTGCCGGAAACTGTCAATCCATTCCTGATGGTTGGCGGGTTCCAGCAATTGGGTAACGGCAGCCAGTGTCTCTTTGCAATCTCCCAGGACAGCAACATCGGTCTTTACATTCTTATCTATTTCGGCAGGGTCAATATCAAAGTGGATAATCTTCGCCTGCTTGGCATATGTTTCCAATTTACCCGTCACACGGTCATCAAAGCGCATGCCTACGGCGATAAGGACATCACATTTATTGGTATTGATATTGGGCCCCAGGTTACCGTGCATACCAAGCATTCCTTTGTTCAACGGATGGTTCGTAGGTAATGCGGAAAGTCCCAATAAAGTGCATCCGGCAGGCATTCCGGCTTTCTCAATGAAAGCACGAAGCTCTTGCTGGGCTTCTCCCAGCTCCACGCCTTGTCCTACCAGCACCAAAGGCCGTTCCGCACCATTTATTAATTCAGCAGCCTTCCGTATGGCCTCCGGCTCCATTTCGGGAACGGGAAGATAGCTACGGACATAGTCCACCTTAGTAGGCGCATATTCTGTTTTCTCCACTTGGGCGTTTTTAGCAAAATCCAGCACGACCGGTCCCGGACGTCCGCTCTTTGCCACATAGAAAGCACGTGCCACTGCCCAGGCCACATCTTCTGCACGACGAATCTGGTAACTCCATTTCGTGATAGGCTGAGTAATGCCTACCAAGTCCACTTCCTGAAATGCATCCGTACCCAAGAAGTTCGTCCCTACCTGGCCGGCAATGACAACGATAGGCGTACTGTCAATCATGGCATCTGCAATGCCCGTGATAGTATTGGTAGCACCCGGTCCACTGGTAACCAGACAAACGCCAACCTCGCCTGATACACGTGCAAAGCCTTGTGCCGCATGGGTTGCTCCTTGTTCATGGCGAACCAAGATGTGGTTCAATTCCTTCCGGTGGTCGTATAAGGCATCGAATACCGGCATGATGCTCCCTCCCGGATAACCGAAAATGGTCTTTACTCCCTGATGCTCCAGAGAGCGCATCAATGCTTCTGCGCCTGTTATTAGAGCCTCACCCCGACCCTCTCCTTGGGAGAGGGAGGAAAAGTTACTCTTTTTATTATTATCAGCCATACTTTATCTATTCATTATATTTAAAAGCTCAATAGTAGCTTGAAAAATTTGTTTCATTCTTTCCTCCCCTCGCTTTCGGAAAGGGGGGCTTTTAATCAATCAGCCTCACAGCCCCTTTGTCAGCGGAACTCACCATACTGGCATATGCTTTCAATGCTTTGGAGACTTCACGGTTGCGGGTTACCGGAGTCATAGGGCGTGCTGCAAGCTCTTCATCCGTCAACTTCACATTGATAGAACGGTTCGGTATATCAATTTCGATAATGTCCCCATCCTTAATCTTGCCGATATTACCACCGGCAGCCGCTTCGGGAGAAACATGTCCGATACTTAGTCCGGAAGTACCACCACTGAAACGCCCGTCGGTAATCAATGCACACTCCTTACCCAGATGGCGGGATTTGATATAAGAAGTAGGATAAAGCATCTCTTGCATACCCGGTCCACCTTTCGGCCCTTCGTGAGTGATGACGACGACGTCTCCACTGACCACCTTTCCAGCCAGAATACCGTCACAAGCCGCATCTTGTGAGTCGAAGACTTTCGCCGGCCCCGTAAATTTCCAGATACTCTCGTCTACACCGGCAGTCTTGACAACGCAACCGTCCTGAGCTATATTTCCCTTCAAAACTGCCAGACCGCCATCCTTGCTGTATGCATGTTCCAAATCACGGATACAACCGGTCGCACGGTCCGTGTCGAGTTCCTTATAAGACGCATTTTGTGAACCAAGTACCAGATTGAACTTTCCGGCTGCCGCACTGGAGTATTTCTTGATTGCCTCTTTACATACATTAGAGCTGGTAATACTATACCGGTCGATTGCCTCTGCCAACGTCATTCCATCCACACGGCGGACATTCGTATCGACCAATCCGCCCTTGGCAAGCTCATCCATGATGGCAATGATGCCACCGGCACGGTTAACGTCTTGTACATGATACTTTTGGGTATTGGGAGCCACCTTGCATAAGCAGGGGGTCTTGCGGGAGAGCATGTCAATGTCGTCCATCTTAAAATCCGCTCCGGCTTCGTGAGCCACAGCCAACAAATGAAGTACCGTATTAGTGGAACCGCCCATCGCAATATCCAGCGTCATGGCATTCAAAAATGCCTCGCGGGTAGCAATACTTCGCGGGAGTACGCTCTCATCCCCTTCTTCATAATATCTAAAGGCATTCTCTACAATCAACTTGGCTGCATCCTCAAATAGTTTCTTGCGATTTTCGTGAGTGGCTACAATCGTGCCGTTACCGGGCAGTACCAATCCAATCGCTTCATTCAGGCAATTCATGGAATTAGCGGTAAACATGCCTGAGCAGCATCCGCAAGTGGGGCAGGCATGTTGCTCAATCTGTGCCACCTCTTTATCGCCCACACTTTCATCAGCAGATTTAATCATGGCATCAATCAAATCCAAATGCTGTCCGTTCCATTCCCCGGCTTCCATCGGACCGCCTGAAACAAACACAGTCGGTATATTCAGTCTCATAGCCGCCATCAGCATCCCCGGAGTAATCTTGTCACAGTTACTGATGCAAACCATAGCATCCGCCTTATGGGCATTTACCATATACTCCACACTATCGGCAATGATATCTCTTGAAGGCAGGGAATAAAGCATACCGTCGTGTCCCATAGCGATACCGTCGTCAATGGCAATCGTATTGAACTCCGCAGCAAAACACCCCAGTTTTTCAATCTCTTCCTTTACAAACTGGCCTATTTCGTGCAGATGTACATGCCCGGGGACGAATTGTGTAAATGAATTGACTATAGCGATAATGGGCTTACCCATCTGTTCCTTCTTCATACCATTCGCCGTCCACAATGCACGGGCTCCCGCCATGCGGCGACCTTGTGTGCTGAACGAGCTGCGTAACTGATGCTTCATTTTCAAATCTCCTTTTAATGAAAAAGCCTCTCCCACTATAGTGAGAAAGGCTTAATAAATTATCTTCTAACGTACGAATACATACATAACCTTTCTCACGCTCTTGATGCCACCACCACGACGCGAATAATATGCAGGACTGCCAGGTTAATAGATGTATGTAAATTCATAACTTAATTCTTCTTTTTTGTTTCAAACGTGCTGCAAAGGTAAGGGCTTTTTTATAATCTCCAAACAAATTGAAGAAAAAAATAAGATAAATATGAATAATCGTAAGAAAATATCGCCCTAAAATCCTATTTTATCACTTAACAGTTCTAAATAGAACCATTCAGACAGCCAATGTAAATGTATTGCCAATCATTGAAACCATTTAATAATCTGAAAATTACCAAAGGCTCTCTACATCCCGAAACAAATAATTCGTATCTTTGTCTCTTCAAATACTCAAAAAAAAGTATTTACTAATTAAATAAAGATAGAAAATTAATGGAAACAGTAGAAAACAAGTACATCACCGTAGCATATAAGCTGTACTCAATCGAAAACGGAGAAAAAGATTTCGAAGAAGAAGCACCCGTAGAGCATCCTTTTCAGTTTATCTCAGGTCTGGGAATGACACTCGAACCCTTTGAAGCCCAGATAAAAGACTTGCAGATAGGCGATAAATTCGACTTTACCATTCCGGCATCAGAAGCTTATGGTGAATATGACGACGACCATGTTATTGACCTCCCCAAAGAAATCTTCATGATAGAAGGAGAATTCGACAGCGACCGTGTAGTGGAAGGCGCCGTCATCCCCTTGATGACTTCTGAAGGTCAACGCATCAATGGAAGTGTAGTAGAAGTAAAGGAAGACGTAGTTGTAATGGACATGAATCATCCACTCGCAGGTTGTGATTTGAACTTTACCGGAGAAGTGGTGGAAAGCCGTCCGGCTACGAACGAAGAGCTTGCTGAAGTTGCCCGTATGATGGGTGGCGGTTGCGGCAGCTGCGGTTGTGGTGACTGTGGCGACGGATGCGGCGACCATGAATGTGGAGGCGGATGCTGCCACTAAAGAATTAAAAATTAAAGAATTAAAAATTAAAGAATCAGACTACACAGTATTAAGCATGCCGCATGGTAATTCTTTAATTTTTAATTCTTTAATTTTCAAATTCTATATTATTTACTTGTCATTATCTCCAATACCAATTTATCCGTTTCATTCATTCCTTTAGAACCGATTTTTGTCAGATTACGGATACTCTGATCCACATCCTCATCAATAATACCTTCTACGGAAGTCACACAACGGTTTTCCATGGCCATGATGGCTGAAAGCACTGCGGTTGAAACTCCGGTAGTTACTTTCAATGCACAACTGGGTTTGGCACCATCACAAATCATTCCGGTAAGATTGGCAATCATGTTCTGCACAGCATATGCCACCTGTTCATAAGTTCCTCCCATTAGCCAAGTTATACCGCAACTGGAACCCGTAGCAGCAACCACACAACCGCATAAGGCAGATAAGCGTCCCAAACTCTGCTTGATATAGATTACTGTTAAATGGCTCAACATCAAGGCACGAATCAATTCTTCTTCCGATTTTCCATTTTCTTCGGCATAGACCAGTACGGGAAGGGTAGCGGATATCCCTTGATTGCCACTGCCGGAATTGCTCATCACCGGAATCATGGCACCGGCCATACGGGCATCACATGCTCCCGAAGTGTAAGAAAGGATATGAGAGAAGACACTGTCGCCCATAATCCGGTGTTCGTAAGTGCCACGTAGGATTTTACCCAGTCCATGACCATATTCACCTTCGAAGGAACGTTCGGCGGCAGTCTTGTTCAGTCGTGCCGTATCAAGAATAAAACGAATGTCGTCTAATGGGGTTGTCATGGCGAAGTCATACACTTTGCGTAAAGTCAAGTCCAATACATCCTCCTCCTCTTCGATGCAAGAAGCGGTTTGTTTGTCCAGCAGGATATCCCCGTTGTGCGTTATATAAGTAAAACAAGTATGTCCACCAGCAATAATGGCGGTTGCCTTGTCCGTATCGGCTTCACAGCAGACTTCTATATAAAGTTTCTCTTCTATATCGTCTTTTAAGGATATATGGATACGCTTTTCTTCTATGAAACGCTTTCCTGCCTCCACTGCATCAGGGGTACTGTCTTTCAAAACCTCCAATTGATATACCGACTTGCCTATTAAGGCGCCAAGCGCCACAGCAATCGGTAATCCAATCATCCCCGTACCTGGAATACCCACTCCCATTGCATTTTTCAGAATATTGGCACTCAGCAATACAGTTATCTTTTCGGGACGCTTATTCAGCACTTCCGCAGCCTTTGCTACACACAATGCCACAGCTATAGGTTCTGTACAACCAATGGCAGGAATTACTTCAGATTTAACCAAAGCAATAATCTGTCGTCTTTCCGTTTCTGTCATATCATTTCTACAATTTGATTATTTATCATGCAAATGTAGGAAAAAACAAACAAAAATCCCTCCTCTATAACCTGAAAATCAGGAGACAAAGGAGGGAAAATTCCATATCGAAAAAAAAGTTATTTAGCGGCAGTCAAGTTCAAACCAACTTCCAAACGAGTTGTTTCATTAATTATTTCAGGTAAACCCTTCAACATACCTTCTGCCATACTTCCAAAATCAGGATCAGCTTTCATTGCTTCGATAAGCATATTTACAAACTCCTCATCCGAGAATAAAGGAGCAACTATATTTTTCATCAAAGGCAATAACAAATCCGTATTCAAATAAACCTTTAATTTACCTTCGTTCTTTTCGTAAGTCAAAGGCACACCGTCAGTTACCAAAGGAAGCAAAGACGTAACAGCCTGAGACAAAATTTCACTCATATCTATAGCCTTGGTAGAACTGCCCAGACGTTTTACATTGGCAATGATGGCATCCAGATTCAAATATACCTTCATGTGGGTATCACCGAGAACTACATATTGTGCAACATTCGCAGGAGTCTTAACAACAGAGGTACCTCCCTGAGCGGCATCAACATAAGAAGCTGAAATATTACCGTCAACACCCAAAGTAATATCATGCAACACACTACACAACATATCCTCTACATTCACTTTATCATCACCACCTGCGTCAATTAAAGGCATACGAAGAGCTAACGTCAAAATTGTTTGAAGCTCCCAGCCAGGCATTACCTCTATATTGGATTCCCAAATCAAATGAATCGGTTCTTCCGTATAATCAGAATTAAGGGGTGTAGGAACCCAAGTTGTTCCGGATAAAGCGGAATTTTTCAATGCGACATTAGTTAAATCTAATTTCAAGGAAGAAGCAGTAACCTTTCCTGCATAGTCAAAAGTACAATAATCGGTCTCACTTGTGCCGGAAAACGAACATTCATCACCTTGTATATTCAAAGTAACCGGAAGGGTTACAACCGGAGAACCAGGGAATACGCCTGCACCAAAAGAACCGGAAGCCGCTTCACGTGTAAGAATACCGGAAAGATCCAAATTGCCAGCCAATACCAAAGTAGCCTTGGTTGCATCAGAAGCATCCGGAGTAAAAGTTACTTTCTTTCCCAACATTGATCCACCGTTATAAGTCAAGTTCAAACCTGTTGCAACTGTAAACTCTGTTTGCGGCACAGGACATACTACCTTGTCATCGTCATCATCACTACAAGCCGTGAATAAACTCATTGAACAGATCAATGCAAATAAATAAAATAAATTCTTTTTCATACTTTTTTGAGTACTTGTTTAGTTAATAAAAAGCTTCCCAAGGGAGCTATTAATTTCCCATTTTAAATCAAAGGTGCAAAGTAACACTTTTTAAGGTTACAGTACAAGGTCTTTTCTAAAAAATAAATGTTCCTTTTTTCATCATTACGAGTGAAATTCGGATGCAGATTTCATAAAGAGTAAGCCATTTTTATAAAGAACAAGCCATTGACCAAACTCTGGCAAAGGCAGGCAACTTTATGCGGAAAAGACTTTTTATCTTATTTCCTTAAACGTTTTATGAAAAAAAGTTGTTATCTTTATAAAGTCAAAAGCATTTCTTATAAAGCGTATTGGCACATTAACCTCATATATAAACCTTTAAAGCATTTGATATGTTCAACTCATTTGGAAATATTCTCCGTCTTACCAGTTTTGGGGAATCGCACGGTAAGGGCGTGGGAGGAGTGATAGACGGATTCCCTGCAGGAATAGTCATTGATATGGATTTCGTCCAGGCAGAGCTCGACCGACGCCGCCCCGGACAGTCACGTATCACTACCGCCCGGAAAGAAGGTGATAAAGTGGAGTTCCTCTCCGGCATCTTCGAAGGAAAATCCACAGGCTGCCCCATAGGATTCATTGTATGGAACCAAAACCAACATTCTGACGATTACAATAATCTGAAAGAAGTCTACCGACCGTCACATGCCGACTATACTTATAAAGTGAAATATGGCATCCGCGACCACCGCGGAGGCGGACGTTCATCAGCCCGTGAAACAATCTCGCGTGTAGTAGCGGGTGCCCTGGCCAAATTGGCGCTGAAGCAGCTGGGTATACACATCACGGCGTACACTTCACAAGTAGGTCCTATCCGCCTTGAAGAAAATTATACCGCATACGACCTCGACCTGATAGAGACCAATCCGGTCCGCTGCCCCGACCCGGCGAAGGCAAAAGAAATGGAAGAACTCATCTTCAAGATAAAGGGAGAAGGAGATACCATCGGAGGAGTGGTGACTTGTGTCGTCAAAGGATGCCCCATCGGACTGGGACAACCCGTATTCGGCAAGCTCCATGCAGCACTTGGAGCAGCCATGCTCAGCATCAATGCAGCAAAAGCATTCGAGTATGGAGACGGTTTCAAGGGATTAAAGCAGAAAGGCTCGGAGCAGAATGATGTGTTCTACAACAATAACGGACGTATCGAGACCCGCACCAATCATTCGGGCGGTATACAAGGTGGAATCAGTAACGGGCAAGACATCTATTTCCGTGTAGCCTTCAAACCCGTGGCAACCGTACTGATGGAGCAACACACCGTGAACATTGACGGTGTAGACACCACCCTGAAAGCCCGAGGACGCCATGACCCGTGTGTATTGCCACGCGCAGTACCCATCGTGGAAGCAATGACAGCAATGACATTGTTGGATTATTACCTGATTGACAGAACAACACAACTATAATATTCACCCATGGAAATAAAGAAATACATCACCGAGAACGAGCCTAAAATGCTGGAAGACTTGTTCAGCCTCATTCGCATTCCAAGCATCAGTGCCAAACCCGAGCATCACGACGATATGCTTGCCTGCGCCGAACGCTGGGCACAGTTGCTGCTCGAAGCCGGAGCGGATGAAGCCCTCGTAATGCCCTCCAAAGGTAACCCGATTGTTTTTGGACAGAAAATCGTAGACCCGGACGCCAAGACCGTATTGGTATATGCCCACTACGACGTGATGCCAGCCGAACCTCTCGAACTTTGGAAAAGCGACCCCTTTGAACCGGAAATACGCGACGAACATATCTGGGCACGTGGTGCTGATGATGACAAAGGGCAATCTTTCATACAAGTGAAAGCGTTTGAATACCTCGTACGCAACGAACTGCTGCAAACCAACGTAAAATTCATCTTCGAAGGAGAAGAAGAAATCGGTTCGCCCAGCTTAGAAAGCTTCTGCCAGGAGCACAAAGAGTTGCTGAAAGCAGACGTCATTCTGGTTTCGGACACCAGCATGCTTGGTGCAGACCTGCCTTCACTGACCACCGGACTGCGCGGACTGGCCTATTGGGAAATAGAAGTGACCGGCCCCAACCGCGACCTACACAGCGGTCACTTCGGCGGTGCTGTTGCCAACCCCATCAATGTACTTTGCCAGATAATCAGCCAAGTGACGGACGCAGAGGGACGTATCACCGTACCGGGTTTCTATGACGATGTGGAAGAAGTTCCCCAAACCGAGCGCGACATGATAGCCCGCATTCCTTTCGACGAAGAGAAATACAAAAAGGCTATCCATGTAAAAGCACTTTTCGGAGAGAAAGGTTACAGTACGCTGGAACGTAACAGTTGCCGTCCGTCTTTCGACGTATGCGGCATCTGGGGCGGATATACGGGTGAAGGGTCCAAGACCGTGCTCCCATCCAAGGCATACGCCAAGGTATCCTGCCGGTTGGTTCCCCACCAGGACCACCACAAGATATCCCGGCTCTTTGCCGACTACATTCTGGACATAGCGCCGGATTCAGTACAGGTAAAAGTCACTCCGATGCATGGAGGCCAAGGATATGTATGCCCCATCACCCTACCCGCCTACCAAGCCGCCGAAAAAGGTTTTGAAAAAGCTTTTGGAAAGAAACCGCTGGCAGTGCGTCGGGGTGGAAGTATCCCCATCATCTCCACTTTCGAGCAAGTACTAGGCATCAAAACCGTTCTGATGGGCTTCGGGCTCGAATCCAACGCCATCCACTCACCTAATGAGAATATACCGTTGGACATCTTCCGTAAAGGAATAGAAGCTGTTGTCGAATTCTACCTCAATTATAAATAAAACAAGAAAATCAGGATGAAAGACTTCCAAATTCAAGCCATCGGCCTGATGTCCGGCACTTCCCTTGACGGGCTGGACGTATGTTGTTGCACTTTCCGGCAGCAAGCCGGAAAATGGTCTTTCCACATAGACTGTGCAAAAGGCTATAGCTACCCCGACGCCATGAAGCAGATATTGGGTACCGGTGCACAGACAATGAGTGCTTTGGAGTTCATCACTTTCCACAGCTCCTATGGAAAGTTTCTCGGTGAACGTGTCAACGAGTTCATGCAAGAATTTGGAGTCCACCCCGATATTATCGCCTCCCACGGGCATACCATCTTCCATGAGCCTCAAAAGAGAATCATGTACCAAATAGGTGACGGAGCCGCCATTGCCGCTGAAACCCGTATACCTACCGTTTCGGATTTCCGGCGGCTGGACATCATGCTGGGTGGGCAGGGCGCTCCACTCGTACCTATTGGCGACCGGTTGCTTTTTGCCGACTACGACTTCTGTTTGAATATCGGCGGTTTCTCCAACATCTCATTCGAGCAGGACGGGCGGCGCATCGCTTTTGACATCAGTCCGGTGAATTACGTCATCAACCATTACTGCCGGCAAATAGGATTGGAATTTGACCGTGACGGCGAGATAGCACGGCAAGGCAACATCTGCCAAGAACTGCTGGACGAACTGAACGGAATGGATTTCTACCATCAGTCCGGACCGAAGTCATTGGGACGGGAGTGGGTGGAAACGCTGGTATATCCCATGCTCGAGCGTTATGGCTTGAGTATGGAGAATATGCTACGTACCTTTTACGAGCATGCCGCCTGGCAAATATCACGCATCATCACCGCCCGCCCCTTGCCCGATGGTAACGGAAAACTGCTGATTACCGGCGGAGGTGCATTCAACAAGTTCCTCATAGAACGTATCGACGCCTTGTGTCCGTGTGAAATCGTGATTCCCAGCCGGCAAATCATAGAATACAAGGAAGCCCTAATCTTTGCTTTCCTGGGTGCCCTCTATATGGCGGACACACCCGGATGCCTCGCCTCGGTGACGGGAGCCACGACAGATAATATCGGAGGGATGCTGTTTAAAATATAGTTAATTTTACCATTATGGAAAAATCAAAAGACACCTGGACCGTCTTATCCAGCGAATACCTTCATCGGGCTCCGTGGCTCACTGTGCGTAAGGACCATGTAGTGCTGCCCAACGGCAACCACATCCCCTCCTATTATATATTGGAATATCCCAACTGGGTGAATACCATTGCCATCACCCGTGATGGACAATTTGTCTTTATCCGCCAATACCGGCATGGCATACAAGAAACGTCCTATGAGCTCTGTGCAGGGGTATGCGAAGAAGAGGACGGCTCTCCGATGGTTTCCGCACAACGGGAACTTTTGGAAGAAACCGGCTATGGAAACGGAGTATGGGAAGAGTTCATGCAAATCTCTCCCAATCCAAGTACCCACACCAACATTACCTACTGTTTCCTGGCTACGGACGTGGAGAAAATCTCCGAGCAACAGTTGGAAGATACGGAAAACCTGACCGTACACCTGCTTTCCTTGCAAGAGGTCAAGGAATTGCTGCAGCAAGGAAGCATCCGCCAGGCGCTGATGGCTGCTCCCCTCTGGAAATACATGGCGGAGAGAATTATTTAATGTGATTACCCTTATTCAAACGGCTTGCGGAATGTGCATCCGGATTTCCATTCAGAACAACCGTAAGCCGTTTTCCCCTTGATAACGGTACCTTTTCCGCAAAGCGGACAAGGCTGACCGACGAAATCGTCAGCTTGTACGGAAGCCTCCGTACTTGAAGCTGCCACAGCGCCCGAAGCCTGCTCCGTCTTTTTACCTGCGGCGGCAGACTCTCTCGGTGTTCTTTTCTTCGGCTCCTTTTTCGGCTTATCGGCAGCCTCTGTCTTGGCAGAAGCCTTACTGCCCTTTTCGGGAGCAGGCGCTTGGATGGTGATGTGGCGGTTGCTGTTATCAGAAAGTACACTCATCACGACTTCCGATACCATCTGCTTCAATTCTTCCAAGAATTGTCCGGCATTATATGTCCGCCTTTCTATCTCACGTAGCTTTTTCTCCCAGATACCGGTCAGTTCCGCCGACTTCAACAGCTCCTCATGGATAATCTGTATCAGCTCCACACCGGTAGGGGTGGCTATCAGATTCTTCTTTTCCTTGCGGATATAGTTTCGCTTGAACAGCGTCTCGATGATGGCTGCACGGGTAGATGGACGACCGATACCGTTTTCCTTCAGCGCATCACGCAGTTCGTCGTTATCCACCAGCTTGCCCGCCGTTTCCATAGCACGCAGCAGGGTGGCTTCCGTATAAGGCCGGGGCGGCTGCGTCCACTTCTCATACAAATCGGGGACGTGCGGTCCGCTTTCTCCTTTCACAAAAGCCGGAAGCACATTCTCCTCTTCTCCCTTCTCCTCTTTCTCCTCCTGCGATTGTGCCGAGGGGGTGCCGAAGATAACACGCCAACCCGGTTCCAGAATCTGCTTGCCGGTGGCCTTGAACTCTATGCTCTCTACCTCGCCCAATACGGTGGTAGTGGCAAACTTACAATCGGGATAGAATACAGCAATGAAACGGCGTGCTATCAAATCGAATACGCGACGCTCCATATCCGTCAGATTCTGCGGATGCTGGCCGGTAGGAATAATGGCGTGGTGGTCTGTTACCTTCGAGTTATCGAAAACCTTTTTGGACTTCAACAATGCAGTTCCTGTCAAAGGGGCTGTAAATGTCTCGTAATCACGCAGACCTTTCAAGATGCCGGGGCATTTGGGATAGATGTCATCACTCAAATAGGTAGTGTCTACACGTGGATAGGTAGCCACTTTCTTCTCATACAAAGACTGGATGATTTTCAGCGTCTCATCAGCGGAATAGGCAAACTTCTTGTTACATTCCACTTGTAAAGAAGTCAAGTCAAACAAGCGGAGTGGCGCCTCCCTCCCCTCTTTCTTGGTGACATCCGTCACGGTAAAAGGAGAATTCTTAATCTGGTCCAATAAAGCAAGCCCACGTTCGCGGTCGGTAATGGGGTCGATACCCCGATTCTCTTCTTCTTTTTTAGGTTTCTTCCCGGCAGCTATAGCCTCTTTCTGCTTCTCGGCTTCCAATACCAGTTCCTCCTCACTTTTCCGGAGGATGGCGGAGAAAGTGGTATCTCGATAGACGGTCTTCAGCTCCCAGTATTGCTTGGGAACAAAATTCTGTATTTCCAACTGACGGTTTACAATCAGCGCCAGTGTCGGCGTCTGCACACGGCCGATAGAAAGTACCTGCCGGTTCTGCCCATACTTCATGGTGTAGAGGCGGGTGGCATTCATCCCGAGCAGCCAGTCGCCAATGGCACGCGACAAGCCTGCTTCGTACAAAGGCTGGAAATCCGACGCATCGCGCAGCTTGGCAAAGCCCTCACGGATGGCTTCCTCTGTCAATGAAGATATCCAAAGACGTTTCACCGGGCAACGTGCCCCGGCTTTCTGCATCACCCAGCGCTGTATCAATTCTCCTTCCTGCCCGGCATCACCACAGTTTATAATCATATCGGCATGTTGCATGAGGTTCTCTATCGTATGGAACTGGCGCTCGTATGTGGGATTACTAATCAGCTTAATACCGAAACGGGGAGGTATCATGGGGAGGCTTCCCAAGCTCCATGACTTCCAATTAGGGGTATATTCATGCGGCTCCTTCAGCGTACAAAGATGGCCGAATGTCCAGGTCACCTGGTATCCGTTTCCTTCGATGTATCCGTCCTTCTTTTCTTTCGCTCCCAATACATCGGCTATGTCACGCGCCACAGAGGGCTTTTCGGCAATACAAACTATCATTCGTTATTCTTTTAGCGGGACAAAGGTAATAAAAAGGGGGCAAGAACGAAACTATAAGCAAGAAACGATAACATAGACCAGGTGATTTTTCTCCCCCAAAGCTGACGTACGGACATAAAAAAAGGAGTACCGCTGTACTCCAACCTTTGTTAACCTTAAATCTAATAC
>OKTI01000515.1_pt1 | contig 21877 bp, 16 predicted proteins | sample 1606071 | NCBI WGS metagenome assembly OKTI01 (sample SAMEA3879500, study PRJEB24766) | human gut metagenome | biome: human-associated habitat; feature: feces | place: USA | collected 1985/1987
TCCTTTTCCATGTGTACCTCCATAATGGAAAAGAGACCTCATCAATCACATTGTAGCGGATGCTGCGTGATGATGCAAGCCCTTTTCCGCAGTAAAACGTCCAATTAGCCAGCGGCGAGATACGATTCGGCAGTTTTACGAATTTCTTCTTCCGCAAGCCGCTGAAAAAGCGTATTCATCGGCACATTGCCGATATAATGGCGTTCCACGATCAGGCGCACGGACTTCGGACTTCTCGGCGCACGTTTGCGTGTGGTGGGCTTCTTCTCAGATTTTTCTTTGTTCAAGGGCAGACCTCCTCATTCATGTGGTGCAAATACGGAAAGGAATGGATGGATTCTATTCGTTTTTCTCTTTTTGTTTTATTACGTTGGTTAGGTGAAAGTTTTCTTCGATACAGTCTTAAAGGCTGCTATACTGCATAGGAAAAATATCTTTTGCAGATGCCATTAAGAATCTGCATCACAGAATCGTGATTTTGGCGGTTCTTGAATCGTGAAAAACGCAGAACTATTCAACATTTGGAATTTTCACAAAGATGTGATTGGGCGAAGAAAACCGCGTTCGTCTGCGCTCAATCAATCCCGCAGCGTCCAATTCCTTAAGCGCACTGGAAACACTGACAGTGCTGCGCCCTAGCTGCTCAGCCAAAGAGCAAATCGTAAAAATGACAAACACGAAACCACGTTCATCTATCCAGAGATTTTTCTGCGAGAGCGTGGCACGGTCGAGCAGCAGCGCATAAGTCATTTTTGCAGTCTGGCTCAGGTCAAGTTCCAAAAGGAAGCGTGGGTATGGGAGAAACGGCGGCAGCGGAGTTTGCGTGGTAAGATATTCTGAAATGTTGATCACCTCCAGCTGAAGCAGAAATCAGAAACAAAGAGTATGTAACGAGAATTGGTGGGTTCCAATTCTCCAGTCGCAGAAAAGCACGAAACAAGTGCTCAACTGCGTTAATAAGTTAAGGTCTCCCATATTGGTCCTCGACTTCCCTAGGAGTGGGGAATCGTCCGGCGGCGGGCTTGCACCGCACCATTGGCATTTCAGCCACCCCGTCTTCGTTATGACCGGGCTGCGAGTTACAGAAGTACCTTTTGTGAAGTGCCGGACGATTGAACTATTCTGTTTTCAAAGAACGGAGTTTTATAGAAAATCTTCGGAATTTAAGGCTTCCGAAAAATTGTCCCTCTACTTACGAGCCATCGAAAACGGCCAAAAAGTAGCCCGAAAAAGAAATTTGTTGAAAAGTTTTTGGAAAATATAGTTGAAGTGGCTGCTTGATTAAAATAACATTGATCCATGGGCGACCGATGGAGGACGGAACTTTGCAACATTGGCAGTGCCTGAAGTTGAAAGTGGTCTTGAAAAAGATGCCCTACACTTGGTAGGCGTCGAGAACGCCTGTTTCATAGCATCGAAGGGGAAATTGTAATTGAATTGTAATTCTTGAAGCCGAATCTCCACTTTTGAAAAAGTCCTCTCACTTGGTAGCCGACGAAAAAGGACAAAAGACAACCATGTTTTTGAGAATTAACAAAAAGGTCACAAACGACCGGCCTTCAAAGAGGAGGTTCTATTATTAACAGAAAAAATGGCCAGAAATGGGGGGTGCTGACGCTGATTTTTTTGCCTTCATTGAAAATTGAATAACCTCCCTCACTTGGTAGGCATCGAGAAAGGCTCGTTGACAACCTTTATTTTGAAAATTAACAGAAAGTTAACAAAGCAAGATGCGCTGAACAAGAAACAACCGCCGCTCACTCCGGGAAAGAGTGAGTGGCGGTTGCAATATCAAATTTTTGATTCAGAAAATCAGATGCTCGCTAAAATATCTGTCAGTGTGGCGACAAATGCTTCATCCTGCTCCTTCGTCCGCTTTGGGCTCCCCTTGGGGTGCTTTCCGGCACGGAGGAGCTTTTTGTTTTCATACCGCCGCAGCATGAGAGCGTCTATGTTGTCGGCGGTGTATTCCAGACCATTCTGGTTCAGCACCCGGGCGCACTTGGCAAGGCACATACTCGCCAGCCCGTAGTCCTGTGTTACGACCACATCCCCCGGTTTGACCCGGTTGACCAGCGCAAAGTCTACGCTGTCGATACCCTTGTCGAATACCATCGTCTGTGCACCCTCACGTTCGATCTGGTGCGAGGTGTCGCACAGGATGATGACAGGAACGCCGAACTGCTTTGCAATCTGCAATGTCAAATCGACAACCGGACAGCCATCTGCATCGATCAAAATGGTCATGCGTGTTCCTCCATCACCCACCGAAAGGCTTTCGCAGTGCGTAGGTCGGCGTCTTTGAAATGCCCGCCGCTGTTCCATTCAAGGGTGCAGTCTGCGCCACGCTCTGCAAGCCGACTGTGCAGGGTACGGATGTTATCTCCTACCGCAGCCATGACGGTGTTTTTCGTGCGCTCTTCCTTGTCGCCAAGGCTCAGATAAATGTGCTGTGCCTGTATCAAATGCTGCTGTTCAAACTCCATCCAGCCCGGAAACCAAACAGAGGGGGATGCGGCGGCGACACCATAGAACAGATCAGTCTGGGTGGATGCCCACAACGCAAACAGCCCGGCCAGTGAATAGCCGCCCAGAATGATTTTGACGTTTTCCGGGAGATGAAACTGCCGCTTCAGCGTGGGGATGACCTGTTCTATCAGAAAGCGCAGGGTGTCCATAGCATTGCCGCCAAACCCTTGCGTTCCCCACACAGCAGGGGCTTCCCACGGAGAAAGTGCATCGTTCCAGCTTTCCACTGGAATAGCCGCAAACAGAAAGTGGTGCGCACTCTGTGCAATAGCGGCAACCTCGCTGTCCATGCTTTGCAGCTCGTGTTCGCCGGTCATTTGGAGCAGTAGGTATTCTGCATGGGCTTCGCCGTAAATGCGGCAAGGTCTGCTCCCGATTTGCATTGTCTGTGCGGTCACTGCGACGTCCTCCCGAAAAAACTTTGATAAGCCCAGTATAGCAACTGAAAAATCATTTTGCAATTCAAAAGGCGTTCATAGCCGTAGCAAGCAGTGTCTTCGTATATACAAAGACCATTTTGCGTTGCAAAATGCTTGTTGGGAAATCCCAAACCCTTGAACTACATCCGATGGATGCAGGCTACGCGTTTTTTGCAAAACGCTCTTTCAGCACACCGCAGGAATGCGCAGCCATCACGGAATTGTGATGATTACAGGGATTGGGATTGCATCCCAACAAGCGAATGAACACAGCAGAATTTTAATTCTGCGTGCGAATTTAGCCTTTGTGCGCGCAAAGGCTCTGCTTGCCACGATTATGATTCTGCGAATGTGATTGAGAAACTTTTCATTCGCATTGCAAACCGGGTAGCACTTTTGTATAATTGGTTCAATGAACACACGCATAAAATCGGAGGGGCTGTCCGATTAAAAAATTCTAAAAACGCCCTATTGTAGGCCACTGGGAGGAATAGCATGAACAAGCAGCAACTCGCATCGAAAATCTGGGAATCTGCCAACAAGATGCGCTCTAAAATCGAAGCCAACGAGTACAAGGATTACATTCTGGGCTTCATGTTTTATAAATTTCTGTCGGACAAGGAAGTCAAATGGCTGAAAGAGAATGACTGGACAGACGAATATCTGCCGGATTTGACCGAAGACGATGCCGAAACGCTGGATACCGTTCGGAAGAATGTCGGCTATTTTATCGCCTATGAAAATCTGTTTTCCACATGGATCAGCAAAGGCAGCGACTTCAAGGCTGACGACGTAACGGTGGCATTACAGGCATTCAGTCGACTAATCGACCCGCACCACAAAAAGGTGTTTGACGGTGTCTTTGCTACGCTGCAAACCGGCCTGTCCAAACTGGGTGAAAGCTCCGGCGCGCGGACAAAGGCCATTCGCGACCTGATCTATCTCATCAAAGATATTCCCATGGACGGCAAGCAGGATTATGATGTTCTCGGCTTTATCTACGAATATCTGATCAGCAACTTTGCAGCAAACGCAGGCAAGAAGGCCGGCGAGTTCTACACGCCGCACGAAGTTTCGCTGCTCATGTCTGAAATCGTGGCGTACCACCTGAAAGACCGGAAAGAGATCAAAATTTACGACCCCACCAGCGGTTCCGGCTCACTGCTGATCAACATTGGTCAGTGTGCCGCACGGTATATGGGCAATGGCAACAACATCAAATACTACGCACAGGAGTTGAAGGAAAACACCTACAACCTGACCCGCATGAACCTTGTCATGCGCGGCATTCTGCCCGACAACATTGTAACGCGCAACGGCGATACGCTGGAGGAAGATTGGCCGTACTTTGAAGAAAACGATCCGGTCAACACCTACGACCCGCTGTTTGTGGATGCGGTGGTATCAAATCCCCCATATTCGCAGGCGTGGAATCCGAACGACAAAGAGAACAACCCGCGCTTTTCGGATTACGGCCTTGCCCCCAAAGGCAAGGCAGACTACGCCTTTTTGCTGCACGACCTGTATCACATCCGCAATGACGGCATTGTGACCATCGTTCTGCCCCACGGTGTTCTATTCCGTGGCGGTGAAGAAGGTACAATTCGCAAAAATCTGATTGACCACAACAACATTGATGCAATCATCGGTCTGCCCGCCAATATTTTCTTCGGCACAGGAATTCCCACCATCATCATGGTGCTGCGGAAGAATAAAAAGGATTCGGACGTTCTGATTATTGATGCGTCTAAGGGCTTTGAGAAGGACGGCAAAAACAATAAGCTGCGTGCCTGCGACATCAAACGCATTGTGGATGCTTACAAGGAACGCCCGGAGAAAATCGAAAAGTTCGCACGCAGAGTATCCCGTGCGGAGATCATTCAGAACGATTACAACCTGAACATTCCCCGCTATGTGGACTCTTCCGAAAAGGCTGAGAGCTGGGACATTTACGCTTCTATGTTTGGCGGCATTCCCGAGGCCGAACTGCAAGACCTGTCTGCCTACTGGACAGCATTCCCGCACCTGAAAGCGGCTCTGTTCAGCCCGGACAACGAAGCCTATTGCCGTCTGAATGTGGCCAATTTGAAGAACGCTGTTCTGTCCCACCCGGATGTGGTGGCGTTCAAGACCGCTTTCCAGAATGCATTCAGTGACTTTGATGCCTACTTGAAGTCTGCGCTGATCGATGGCATGACGCAGCTGAATGCAGCCAGCGAGGAAGAACGCCTGAGCCGGGAAATCTTTGCACGGCTGGCAGAGATTCCGCTGGTTGACCGCTATGCAGCATACCAGCTTTTGGACGATGACTGGAAGAAAATCGCCATTGACCTTGAAATCATCCAGACCGAGGGTTTTGCCGCAACCAAGCAGGTAGACCCCAACATGGTGCTGAAAAAGGATGCCGAGGTGCAGGACGGCTGGGTGGGCCATGTGCTGCCCTTTGAGCTGGTGCAGAGCGTTAAAATGCATGAGGAAGTGGCAGCACTGCGGGCAAAAGAAACTCGCCTTGCCGAAATTGCAGGCGAGTATGAAAGCTATCTGGACGAACTGAGCGAGGAGGACAAGGAACAGCATTTTGTCAACGATGGTGCCTTTGTTGCCGCTGAGGTCAAAAAGGCCATCAAGGCGCGGGAGGTAGAGCCAGCTACCTTGAGCATCCTGAAAGATGTGGACGCGCTGTTTGCCGAGGAAAAGACCCTGAAAAAGCAGGTCAAGGACGACAGTGCCGCCCTCCACCAGCGCACCAAAGGCATGATTGAACGCCTGACCGATGAAGAAGTGCGTGACCTGCTGCACCGCAAGTGGATCTTGCCCCTGATGGAAAATCTGAACAGCCTGCCGGATGCCGTTCTGGACGATTTTGTGAAGCAGTTGGATGCCGTCTGCAAGAAATACGAAACCACCTTTGAGGACGTGGAAAGCCAGATCGCCAGCACAGAGCATGAACTGCTGGGGCTTCTGAACGATTTACAGGGAAATGAATTTGACATGAAGGGCATCGCAGAACTCAAAAAGTTGCTGGGAGGTGAATGATTATGCAGGATAACGAGAAGAAACCTGCCCTCCGGTTCAAGGGCTTCACTGACCCTTGGGAACAGCGTAAGCTGGGTGAAATTGCAGTTTTTTCTAAAGGTGTAGGCTACTCCAAAAACGATTTATGCGAAGAAGGCACTCCGATAATCCTGTATGGTCGCCTTTACACAAAATATGAAACCTGTATTTTTGATGTAGATACCTTTGTTAAAGAAAAAGCTGGAGGCGTATATAGCAAGGGCGGAGAAGTCATTGTGCCTGCTTCTGGTGAAACGGCGGAAGATATTTCGATCGCATCTGTTGTGGTTAAGCCCGGCATTCTACTGGGCGGCGACCTAAATATAGTATCGCCGACAGCTGAATATGATTCTGCCTTTCTCGCACTAACTATTTCGAGTGGAGCAACACACAAGTATTTATCGTCTCTTGCACAGGGAAAATCTGTTGTTCATCTTCACAACGCCGATATTCAAAGTGTGTCAGCTAAATTCCCGACAAAAAGGGAACAAGAAAAGATTCATTTGCTTTTTGGAAAAATTGATACCCTTATCACCCTTCATCAGCGTAAGTATGAGAAGCTGGTGAATATCAAAAAGTCCATGTTGGACAAGATGTTCCCGAAAAATGGCGCATCGGTGCCAGAAATTCGCTTTAAGGGTTTTACTGACCTTTGGGAACAGCGTAAGGTTGGAGAACTACTAACCGAACGTAATGAACAGGCTCCAATGAGTGATGAATACCCACTTATGGCATTCATTGCAAATGAAGGAGTTGCACCAAAAGGCGAACGATATGATAGAAGCGCTTTGGTCAACGACACAGCGAGCAAATTATATAAGAAAACAAAATTTGGTGATTTTATTTATAGTTCTAATAATCTGGAAACTGGATCAATTGGATTGAACAAGTACGGAAAAGCAAGTATTTCACCTGTCTACAGTATTTTTAAGCCAACAGGAATTGCCGATTCGGATTTTCTAGGACGACGGCTTATCAGGAAAGATTTCATCAATGAAATGGTCAAGTGGCGTCAAGGTGTAATTTATGGTCAGTGGCGTATACATGAATCCGATTTCATTAAAATCGAAGTTACTGTTCCTACGGTTGAAGAACAATATAAACTTGGATTATTGTTGGATAATCTCGACACCCTTATCACCCTTCATCAACGTAAGTTGGAAAAGCTGCAAAACATCAAGAAATCCTGTCTTGAAAAGATGTTTGTATAAAAATAAGCAACCGGATTTATTCATAATCAAAAGATAAACGTATTGGCGATAGTTTTCTAATTGAGTTGCAATGCAATTTGTTCTGTTCGTTCAGAACATGCAAAAGTGGACGAGAAGCGAAAAGCAGAGCAATGTCAGACGCTTGGAACAGCTGCGTTTTAAGGCTATCGATGGTCAAAAAGCAAAATTTGATCCGCAAATGCGAAAATGAGAGTGGATTTTTCAACGACTATTCGGCAGATGACGGAAAATGACAGCTGAAAGTGTGCGTTTCCTCCTACTTGGGAACAGCGTAAGTTTGAAGAAATAGCGGTACGTTCCTCTGTTATGAGTGATAAAAAAGGACTTCCGCGTGTTGAATACGAGGACATTATTTCAGGTGCTGGCCGGCTTAATAAAGATATAAAATTAAAAGAAAGCGAAAAAGTGGGCATTGTATTTCATAAGGGAGATGTTCTTTACGGAAAACTTCGTCCGTATCTACAAAATTGGCTTTTAGCGTCATTTAATGGCCTTGCCGTAGGAGATTTTTGGGTTTTGCAACCTCAAAACACAGATAGCAGTTTTCTATACCGATTGGTACAGAGCCAGCAATTTGACGGGGTTGCTAATCAATCGACTGGAACAAAGATGCCAAGAGCGGATTGGAAACTTGTTTCAAAAACAAAATTTGCGATGCCGCATTCAGTAGATGAACAAGCTGCCATTGGCGCATACTTTGAGCATCTGGATACCCTTATCACCCTTCATCAGCGTAAGCTGGAAAAGCTTGTACAAATTAGAAAAGCCTTCGCAGAGAGGTGCTTTTTGCAAAGTCGAAAGGAGTTCGTTATGGCGTTTACAAAAGAAGCCGATTTTGAAGAGGCGGTGGTAAAGCTCCTGATAGAACGCGGCTGGAAAGATGGTGTGCTGAAGAACTACACCGAACAGCAGCTGATCCAGAATTGGGCGAACATCCTTTTTGAAAACAACCGTGGCATTGACCGACTGAACGATTATCCGCTGACGGATGGCGAGATGCAGCAGATCATGGAACAGGTCATGAACGCGAAAACGCCGATGAAGCTGAATAAATTTATCAACGGCAAAAGTGTGCTTATCAAGCGTGACAATCCTGACGATAAGCTGAATTTCGGCAAAGAAGTGTCCCTGAAAATCTATGACCGTCTGGAAATTGCAGCCGGACTCAGCCGCTACCAGATCGCAGAGCAGCCAAAGTTCCCCACCAAGTCCAAAATTTTGAATGACCGCCGCGGCGATTTGATGCTGCTCATCAATGGTATGCCGGTCATTCACATGGAACTGAAAAAGAGCGGTGTTTCCATCAAACGGGCTTGCAACCAGATTGAAAAATACGCGGCAGAGGGCATTTTTACGGGACTGTTCTCGCTGGTGCAGATTTTTGTGGCCATGAACCCGGAAGAAACGGTCTACTTTGCCAATCCCGGCTCGGAAGGACAATTCAACCCCAGCTACTATTTCCATTGGGCGGACTTCTACAACGAGCCGATGAACGACTGGAAAGACGTTACAACGGCACTTTTGTCTATCCCGATGGCGCATATGTTGGTGGGCTTTTATACCGTTGCCGATGGTTCCGATGGCATTTTGAAGGTGATGCGCAGCTATCAGTACTACGCTGCCAGCAAAATTTCGGATGCCGTTTCCAAGGCGAAATGGGAGAATGACCAGCAGCGCGGCGGCTACATCTGGCACACCACAGGTTCCGGCAAGACCATGACTTCTTTCAAGTCCGCTCAACTGATTGCATCTTCCAAGGATGCGGACAAAGTGATTTTTCTGATGGACCGAATCGAGTTGGGCACCCAGAGCCTGAAAGAATACCGCAACTTTGCAGAGGAAAACGAGGAGGTGCAGGCTACCGAGAACACGGATGTTCTTGTGGACAAGCTGAAAAGCACTTCGCCGTCCGATACGCTCATCGTGACTTCCATCCAGAAGATGAGCAACATCAAGGATGATGCACAAAACAAGCTGAACCCCAACGACATTGCGCTGATCAACGCAAAGCGGTTGGTTTTTATCGTGGACGAGTGCCACCGTTCCACCTTTGGCGATATGATGCAGACCATCAAGCATACATTCCCGAAAGCACTGTTCTTTGGTTTTACCGGTACGCCGATCCAAGGCGAAAACCAGAAGAAAATGAGCACCACCGCCACCGTTTTCGGCAACGAACTGCATCGGTACAGCATTGCAGACGGCATCCGGGATCACAACGTGCTGGGCTTTGACCCTTACAAGGTGCTGACCTTCAAGGACAGCGACTTGCGGAAAGCGGTCGCACTGGAAAAAGCAAAGGCATATTCTGTGGACGAAGCTCTGGCCGACCCACAGAAGAGCAAGGTGTTTTATAAGTATCTGAATCTGCCGATGGCAGGCGGAAAAGATGCGCTCGGTGAGGAGATAAAGGGCATCGAGGATTATATTCCCAACACCCAGTATGAGGGCGAAGAACACCAGAAAGCCGTGGTGGAGGACATTTGCGAGAACTGGCAGACCCAGAGCCGCAACAGCAAATTTCATGCCATTTTTGCAACCTCCAGCATCCCGGAAGCCATCCAATATTACAAGCGGTTCAGAGAAGCTGCACCATGGCTGAAAGTCACCGCACTATTTGACCCCAACATTGACAACAACGGCAAAGGCATCACCAAAGAAGAAGGGCTAGAAGAGATCGTAGAAGACTATAACGCCCGCTATGGACAGGACTTCAGCATTCCGACCTTTGCCAAGATGAAAAAGGACATTGCGGCACGGCTGGCGCACAAATTGCCCTACCAGCGCATCGAGCGCACCCCGGAAAAACAGCTTGATTTGCTAATCGTGGTGGATCAGATGCTGACAGGCTTTGACTCCAAGTGGATCAACACCCTGTATCTGGATAAAATGCTGCAATACGAAAATCTGATTCAGGCGTTCTCCCGCACCAACCGACTGTTTGGCGATGACAAACAGTTTGGCACCATCAAGTATTACCGCCGTCCGCACACGATGGAGAAAAACATCGCAGATGCGGTAAAAGAGTATTCCGGCGATAAACCGTTTGGCCTGTTTGTAGATAAGCTGGACAAGAACGTGGAAAAACTGAATGCCCTCTATGCGGAGATCAAAGATCTGTTTGTGTCGGCGGGCATTGAAGAGTTTTCGCAGATCCCTGCGGATATGGCAGAGCGCAAAAAGTTTGCCGACCTGTTCCAGTCCTTCAACGAAAATCTGGAAGCAGCCAAGGTGCAGGGCTTCGAGTGGGATAAGCCCATTGTGATCATCAACGAGGATACAGATGAGAAAACGGAACTTCATGCGGACTTTGACGAGAGAACGTTCAAAGTGCTGGCACTCCGCTATAAAGAGCTGTTCACGCCGAATCCGGATGGCAGTGAAAATGACCCGGACGATGACGTTCCCTATGCGGTGAACAGCTATCTGACCACCATTGATACTGCTGACATCGACACGGATTACATGAACTCCCGCTTTGAAAAGTACCTGAAAATTTTCTATCAGGAGGGTGCAGAAGCAGAAGCCATCCATCAGGCCGAAACGGAGCTGCACAAGACCTTTGCCACCCTCTCGCAGGAAGAACAGAAATATGCGAATATTTTCCTGCACGACATTCAAAGCGGCGCAGTGGTTCCGCAGCCGGGAAAGACCTTGCGGGAGTACATTGCCGAGTACATCGCCCAAAAGCAGAACGACCAGATCCACAAAGTAGCTGAAGTTTTCGGCTTGGACGAAAAGAAGCTGCGGGCATTCATGCGTGCAAATATCACCGAAGCCAACATCAACGAGTTCGGACGTTTTGATGACTTGAAAGCCACTGTGGACAAGGCAAAAGCAAAGGCATATTTTGAGGCAATTGAGGAGACAAAACTCATTCCTCCCAAAGTGCCTGTCAAGTATGATAAACTCTTGCGCGAGTTCATCGTAAGTGGCGGATTTGACCTAAAAATGCCGAAAGAATCATAAAATGGGTGCAAAATCACCCTGCTGACCAAGAGCCGAGGCGCGTCCTCGGCTCTTTTTTCGCGCCAAAATCCCAAAACACACCTACTTGGGAACAGCGTAAGTTAGTTGAGCTGACAAAAACAATAACGACGGGCAAGAGTGTAAACTCGGATGAAGGCGAAGTTAGCGATGGAGATATAGGCGTACTAAAAACAAGTTGTGTTTCGTATGATCGATTTAACCCATCCGAAAGTAAGCCTGTTGTAAAAAGTGAACAACAGCTTGTTAAATGTGCTGTTGAGAAAGACAGTGTCATTGTCAGCAGAATGAATACACCGGAACGTGTCGGAGCTTGTGGCTATGTATCGACGGATTTTCCAAATTTGTTCCTTCCAGACAGACTCTGGAAACTAAAATTTCAAGATACGGTGGACACATATTTTGTGTATATGATGCTGGTGTCCAGTGCTTATAAAGAGAAAATAACTTCGATGGCTTCCGGAACAAGTGGCTCTATGTACAATATTCCGAAGGAAACGTTTCTGAATTTGCAGCTAGTGATTCCCGCTAAAATCGATGAACAAAAACAGCTTGGGAAGATTTTGAAAAAGATTGACACCCTTATCACCCTTCATCAGCGTGAGCATATAAAACCGATTTTGGAGGTAAAACGTGTTAAACGAAATGAATGAAAACAACCTGTTCTGCGATTATTATGAGCAGTGGGTTGCTGTATACAAAGAGGGTGCAGTTCGCCCGGTTACATTGGATAAGTACAAAATGACCCTTTCTTGGGTAAAAAAACTTGCTCCTACTTTGAAACTCTGTGAGGTTTCCAGAGTGACCTATCAGCAGCTTTTGAACGATTATGCCGTAGGCCACGAGCGTCAGACCACGATGGACTTCCACCATCAACTGAAAGGCGCCATCATGGATGCTGTGGATGATGGACTGATCGTGAAAGACCCAACCCGAAAAGCGATCATCAAAGGCAAGCCCCCGGTGCCTAAAAAGGTGAAATACCTGAACCAGTTTGAACTGCATCTTTTGTTGAGCGACTTGGATCTACAGGGAAAACTCAACTGGGACTGGATGATTTTGCTGATTGCCAAAACCGGCATCCGCTTTTCCGAAGCTTTGGCGATCACTCCTGCGGATTTTGACTTTTCGCACCAGATGCTTTCCATCAATAAAACATGGGATTATAAGGGGAACGGCGGATTTCTGCCGACAAAAAATAAATCGTCTGTCCGTAAAATTCAAATTGACTGGCAGACGGTGATTCAGTTCGCAGCACTGGTAAAAGACGTTCCTGAAGATAAGCCGATTTTCGTGTTCAAGGAACACGCCTACAATTCCACCGTCAACGATGTTCTGGAACGGCACTGCAACCGAGCTAAGATCCCGGTCATCTCGGTACATGGTCTGCGGCACACCCACGCTTCGGTGCTTTTGTTTGCAGGGGTGTCCATCGCAAGCGTGGCAAGGCGGCTGGGGCATTCCAGCATGACAACCACGCAGAAAACCTACCTGCACATCATTCAGGAACTGGAAAATCAGGACATCGACCTTGTAATGCGGTCACTCTCTGGATTAAGCTGATAAAATAATCAACCATCGCTCGCGCTGGTGAAGGATGATAAGAGAAAAGCCAAACCTCAAGCTGTACAGGATGTACGGTGAGGTTTGGCTTTTTGGTATCAGCTGCTCTTTTGATTTTCGTTCATAATTCTTCTGGCTCGTCCGCGCGTGGTGTCCTCAAAGGTCTCATCTTCGCTGAATCGCAGCCAATAGGGGTCTTCCATCAGGCAGGCGTTGGTGCGCTTGACGATTTCCCATGCATTGTAGTCCGGCAGTCCCATCATTTTCAGAATCTCTTTACAGTCCATCCGATTTTTCGGAAAGATTCGTTTCTTTGCCCAAACCACCACATCGACCAATGGAACTTCACGTTTATCACTGATGAAAAGGTTCAGTGGGAGGTCATACTGCGGCACACCCTCATTTGCGCAAAGAGACTGCCCATCTTCGCTTAGGTGGGCAATTTCTTTTTCATCCATCATCAATTTAAGGTAGGCCATTTTATCACCCCATGGCGGCTTTCAGGTAGTGCAGACGGTATTTCAGGTATTGACGGATCGCAGATGCTCTTTTTTCGCTCAACAATGCAAGAATAGGCGAAATAGCCTGAATGATTTCTGTATACAGCGTATCCAGATCACGCACAGGCAACACTGGCTCGTCGATCAGCTTGATCTGCTGGGCATGGTGACTGCGGAACGGTTTGGCTTTGTCGAACTGATAACGGAGCTTCGTGTCAGTCAATTCTTCATCCGTTGCCCACGCAAGCAGACTGCCGCCATTGTCGTAAATAGGCGGAGCATAATTTTTTCCATCCCGGACGATCACATCAAAATTGTTTTCGTGGCGGTCTTCGTTGCCGATAAAGGCGTCAAATGCCAGCATTTGATAAAGCCACTTCATACCATATAGTTCTATCGCATACTGGAACAATGCTTCCGGTGAAGCGGCTCGACCGCTGGCAAGGAAATGGGCATCAGCCAGGTCTGCAAAATGATACAGCTGTTCATCGTCCGTTGTGAACTTGGGGCAGACGCTGACCACATCGCAGGAATAGGTCTGAATGTCGGGAAAGAGTTTGGCAGGCATCAACGTATATTCTACATGGGGCAAATTCAGCACCTGTGCAATCAGCGATGCCATCACCTCAGAATACGGCTCATACCCAGCGGTTCCGGCCTCTGTGATGGAGTTGCCCTTGACCATAACAAGCTGATCATCTACATGATACCAGCCCTTTGAGAGCATTCCACGGCTCGTCCGTGTTTCACGCTTTTCAACCAACTGGATTTTTGCAGGGACTTCAATTGGGCTCATGGTATCACGCTCCTTTGCTCCATTATACCATGTTTGGATGGATAGACAAGGTAAACTATGGTCAATAGCAAAAATCAAAACATCAAATTGTTTTTTGAAATTTGAAGTAGAAAAGTCAAATCAAATATGAAATTTCGATAGAAACATTAAATTTTTAGCTCAATAAGTGAAATGAACGCTCAAAAAAATGAAATCCAAACCCCAAAAGTGAAATTTGATGGTTGAATACTGAAAAAGTGTTAAAAAGATTTTGATATTCTAAATTCGACTTGAACTGTTTTTTGCATATCGTCCTTGCAGATAGCCTTTGGAGATATTCTCACCTTTCCGGGGAGAAAACTCGGTTAGGGCGTAAATATCGGTCTGCATGGTCTTTTCGTTCTTCTCTGCAAACCAGATCTGATCGCGCCGCAGCAACGTCAGGTCGAGAAGTCCGGTATCGTGTGTTGTAAAGATGAGTTGTGCATGGTTTGTATTGATAGCGGCATCCTGCACCATCTCGATCAGATGCCTTGTCAGCAGCGGGTGCATACTGGATTCTATCTCGTCTACTACCAAAACAGAGCCGGATTCCAAAGCCGCAAGCCACATACCGATGCGAGAGAAGAAACGCTGTGTCCCAACGGATTCCTGACCCAACGGGAGCCAGAAACCCTTAGAAGTGCCATCTTCGGCATCGAGAGTGTGCAGTGCGGAAATGATAGGCTCTTCCTTGGAGCCTGTAATGCGGATGTCCTTGATACCGAGGTCTGCATACAGCATTTCATGCAGGATACGGCTCTTTTCAGAGCCGCCCTGCCGAATGGCAGACAATGTAGCATCCAGCCGCATTTCGGTTCCCATAAAGCCTGTCAGCTTTTCAAAGAACCACAGATACGCCTTTTCAGTCTGCGGGCAGTTCCATTCGTTGGAGCTGGACAGGTAAAGCCGGTTTTCTGCGGTGCGTCCGGCAAGCGTGAACTGTTCTTGGATGTTTTCACGAAATTGGTAGTCATTTCCCTCTCTGGAAAAAATCAAGGCTTCCCGGCCATTCGGCCAGTGATAGAGGTATTCGGTCAGGACTTTGGACTTGTCAAACGAGAACCCATAGGCATACTTGATGCCGCCATAAAAATAGATGGCTTCAAAGCTGGTCGGCTGTGTGGGCTGGTCAGTGAAAGCAAACGGCTCCTGCGGAAGGGACTCGCCCTTCAGCAGCTTGGCATATCGGCCACAGACCATTTCCCGCATGAGCAGGAGAGCATGGAGAACATTGCTCTTCCCGGCTGCATTTGCGCCGTACAGTGCCAGCACAGGCACAAGCTGTTTCTTCTCGTCCGGCGAAATCAGGCAATCAGACAGACTTTTATCCGTAGATGCTTTCAAGCTGATAATAGCCGTGTCCTTGATGGAGCGGTGGTTGGTGACTGAAAATTGAAGCAGCATCGCGATTCCTCCCAGATGATTTTCTGAATCCAGTGTACTCTATTCTGGGCGAAAAGTCAAATTTTAATTTTGAAATTTGCAAATATTCCGCAAAAATCAAGAATAAAATCTAAAATATCGGCTTTTGATACCATTCGGATGCTATCAGGGATCATTCTGCATACACGACTTCCCTCACCACTACCTCTTCAGCCTGCGCTTTCAGCCCGTTCATGTGCGCCACCCAGAGAAGCTGTGCGCGCTCTTTGTCCGGCGCGGGGTACTTGTCTAACAGAGTGGTCATCGTGCGTTCCAGCCACGCGTAGGCCGTTTTCTGGACATCCTGCAAATGCGGCCAGAGCGTACCGTTCAGCAACATCCGGCTGTACAGCACAGGACGCTGATTCTTGAGATAGGCCAGCCGTATCCGGCCATACTTGCCCAGCGGTTCGGTATCATCGGTCTGCGGCAGGGTGAGCAGGGGCAGCTGATACTCCCCAACCTGTGCGTAATGGATCTCGGTGCGGACGGCGTTCGTGTTCTTCATGGAAATTCTCCTTTGCATTTTCAACGTGTGTTATGGCCTTTGTGGAAAACAGCGCTTACTTCTTCCGATTCTGTGCGGTCAGCCAGTTGCCCTGCGCCTGATAGTAGTGCTCCATCGTGGTGGGGGCGTTCAGGATGGTGGTGCGCAGATAGGCCATGATGTTCTTGATGGGCTGGGTCGTGTTGGACATCACATCGAAGATGTACTCAACGTGCTGGCTGGTCAGCTTGTCCAGCCGTAGCCGGATGGCTTTGGTGGTCTGCGGCTGCTTGCCGACGTACTGGGTCTGCCGAGGACAGCAGTACATCTCCACAATGTTGTCCAGCAACTCCTCCAGCTTGTCGGGATCGTATCGCTGGGCAAGGGTGTCGATCTCCAGCCGTTCCCGAAACTCCTCCCGCACCTGTGCTTCCATCTGGTCAAAATCTGCGGATTCGTCTGTCTGCCCTGATAGATTAGTACTTTGTCTTTTAGTATTTTGTTTATTAGTATTTTGTTGTGTTGGATTCTCCAACGTTGGAAAACCCGACATTGGATTTTCCGATGATGGTGAATTTGGCACTGGAGCAGGGCGTTTTTCAATCCGTTCTTTCTGTGGCAGTTCAAAGACTTCATAGTTGTAGTCAATAATGCGGCCACGGGCATCACGGACTTTGCTCCGACACAGATACCCGCCATCTTCAAGTTCGTGAACCGCACTTCTCACACTGTCGATGCCATCCCTGCACCCGGTTGTCAGCCCTTTCAGGCTGTAATCCCAATCGTCCGGCAGGGAGAGCATATAGGACAGCAGTCCCTTGGCTTTCAGGGACAGCCTCTTATCCTGCAGGTGGTGGTTGCTCATAACGGTGTAGTTGACGTTTTTATTGACGCGGAATGTTGACATGGCGGCTTCCCTTTCAGCCCAATGCGGGCAAGAGAAAACGCAGCATCTCCCGGCTTTCGGGAAACGCTGCGTTCAGACAGGGAAGCCTGCTGTGAGCTGGCACAGCAACGGCAGCACTGCATATTTCTAACGGACATCTAACACAACTACACCTGAAATGCAGCCGTTGACGGCCCGTGTGAAAAAGGCTTTTTCTAACGTCATTTCGCAAAAAGTGGCCGAATTTTGCCTGCAAATTGCGGTGTGACGTGCCTTTTGGGAGGTTACAAAAATGCCCTCAGCTGCCAATGACAGCCGCGAGGAACCAGCTTCATCCAACAATTTCAAAGACTCGAAATCGTTTTGTCCTTAACCGGGCACGTGGGTTCGAATCCCACCATCTCCGCCAGAAGTCGCAGATTCAAACGAATCTGCGACTTTTTCTTTTGCATCAAGCAGAGAAAGACCGCTTTTGCCTCATCACAGTATGCTTTGTGCATGAACGATAAATCCATAATTATTTGGGGAGTTTGGATTCTCCCAAAAGGTTCGCAATGACCCCAGCAGACCCCTGTTTGCTTTTGTAATCGAGATGTGCGTAGATGTCAGCGGTGGTAGAAAAGGTGCTGTGCCCCAACCATTCCTGAACCTGCTTCATGGATACGCCGTTCATCACCATCAGGCTGGCACAGCTGTGGCGCAGATCGTGGAAGCGGATGCGGGGCAAGCTATACTTCCGAAGCAGCCAGTCGAAGTGCTCCGTCACGAAGTTCGGGCGGATCAGCTTGCCTTCCTGATCGGTGCAGACGAAATCCAGATACTCAGTGCTGTAGCTCTTCTTGAACAGCTTGCGGTAAAGCTGCTGCTTTTCCTTCTGCTTCAGAAGTTCTTCTTCCACAGCCGGGATCAGCGGCAGAGTACGGCAGCTGGTCTTGTTCTTCATCACATCGCTGACCACAGGAACGTACTTGCCGTTCACCAACTGTTCCGTCACCTTGTGATTGATGGTGATGGACTTGCGCTCAAAGTCGATAGACGACCACTTCAACCCCAGTACCTCGCTGCGGCGCAGACCGTAGTAGGCTGTAATGAGGATGCACAGGTGCAGGGGGTCATCCTGCGATACTTCCAGCAGCTGCTGGACTTCATCCTTGGAGTAGAAGTTGGGCCGGAAGCTGTTCTTCTTCGGGCGGTCAACTTTCAGCATCGGGTTGGTTTCCAGATAGTCCTTGCGGACGGCATCCTTGAACGCTTTACCGAAGATGGCGTGGTAGTGAATGACCGTGTTGGTAGTGTAGCCCTCCAGCAAGATCTTCTCCTGAAACTCATCCAGCACCTGCGGCGTGACCTCGCACAGCTTCAAGCCCAGCGGCTCAAAATACTGCGTGATGCGCCCGGTGATCATCCGATTGTAGCTGATAAAGGTTGCAGGCTGGATGGATGCTTTATGGACTTGCACCCACTCGTTGAGATAGTCCAGAAACAACATCTCCGACTTGTTGACGGGTTGGAGGGGCAGCGGCAGGGGCTTGGCGGTTTTAGCATCTACTTTTTCGTAGGCTCCGCCCCGCCCTGTGGGCAGCTCCCCGGTCTCATCATAGTGGAGCAATACTTCCCGGAGCATGGATTCTGCCTTGCGCTTGTTGCCCCGGACGGTCAGACCTGTGGAGATCCACTTGATCTTCCGCTTGCCGTTGGCATCATAAAGATTGACCACGAAATAGAAACGTCCATTTTTCTCTTGGACAGACCCTGTAGTTTTCATCATAAACCTCCTTTGGGTCAACAGGCGTGCTGTCCGTTGCTGCACCCACAGCATACCACATCCAGCGGCGGATTTCCAGCCGGGAAGGTGCTCTGTCCGGTGAGCAGGAACTCGATCACGCTCAGCTTCGGGATACGATAGGTGCGGCCGATTTTAAGCGCAAACAGGCGGCGGGAACGGATCAGTTCTCCAACTGTATGGCGGTTCAGACCGAGCATCTCCGCAGCCTGCTGAAGGCTGACGGCATCGGGGTAGCCGGGAAACATCTGGGAATAGGCATTGTTAAACTTCATAGGCACTCCTTGGATATGGCAGATGATTGTGCCGTGAAAACTGATAATTTGAAATAAAACTTGAGGATAAAAGCGATATGTAAGAGGAGCCAGCTAACACGCTGACTTCCCGAAAAATATGTTAAGGTCTCCCATATTCGCCCTCGGCACCCTAGGAGTGGGGAATCGTCCAGCAGCGGGCTTGCACCGCTCCATTGGCATTTCAGCCACCCCGTCTTCGTTATGACCGGGCTGCGAGTTACAGAAGTACCTTTTGTGAAGTACCGGACGATTGAACTATTCTGTTTTCAAAGAACGGAGTTATATAGAAAATCTTCAGAATTTAGGGCCTCCGAAAAATTATCCCTCTAATTGGTAGGCATCGAAAAAGGGCTTTTTGTTACCCGAAAAAGAAATTTGTTAAAAAGTTCTTGGAAAATATAGCTGAAGCAATCGCCGAGTTAAAATATCATTGGTTTATCGAGCCACCAACTGAGGCAGGCCATTTACAACGGCGAGCATATCCAAAGTCGAATCACTCTTGAAAAAAGACACTCTCACTTGGTAGGCATCGAGAAGGGCCATTTGGCACCCATTGATGACTCTTTGTAATAAAGTTGTCATAAATATCCACTTCAAAAAAGTCCCCTCAATAGGTAGCCGACGAGAAAGGCCAAAATAGAGCCATCTTTCCGAAAATTAACAAAAAAATCACAAACGACAAAAAATCGCCACACAACAACCTGAACCTGACCATCCCTTCCGGGATGGCCTTGGTTCGGGTTCGTTATGTAGCGATAAGAAAGTCAAAAACTTGCTCCGGCTTCTTTGGGAGCCGAGCTGGAACTCTAAGTAAAATATGTTATATTAAATTGTTGGGATAGATTGCCACAAAAATCGAGTTGTGTCAACAAAAACTTTTTGAAATACGACACTTTCGGCGGCTTGCAAGAAAAAACGAGGGGAACTTTGGCAAAAAGAGAGAGGGCTGGACGGTGCCAGCCCTCTTGACAAGTTGATCTATTAGGAAGGGATTACATATAATTCTTGAATGGCTCTAGTACAGGCAACGTACTGTTCGTTCGGTGTCATGCCCGAAAGAACAACAATCGCTTTTTCAAATTCAAGGCCCTTTACATTTGCCACAGAGATAACATTATAAGCTCCCCGAACAATTTCTCGTTGCTCATCAAAGAAAACGACATCGTGGTCACGGAGAAAATCATTGAGAACAAGAGGTGCACCTGATACAATAATTGCGACTCTATCATCTTGTGCAATTTCCAAATCTGGAATCATATTAACTTTTTCTTGCTTGCCGTTTAATCCAACGGCAAGCATTTTCATACTGAACTCTCGGTTGACATATTCCGTAATCTGACGTGCATTTCGATAGTTTTCTGATATAGTCGCCGGTGTGCCAATACGGAGGTCTTTAGGTATCGAGGTGAGTTCTGCAATTCCTTTTTCACTGATGCATTGACTAAGATCTCCAAACAAATTAAAAACCGAGTTAGGATAAAGTTTTTGTACCAAACGAAGCTCATTGGGTGAAAGATCTTGAAATTCGTCCACAAAAATGTATTTTTTATCCAAAGACAAATCGCCCGCATAAGAGGATAGCAACTCAGTCATTAAAAATGCTTTTGACAGCGGAATTTCCGTTATAGAGTCGTAAGATATAGTAACATTTAATAAATGAAGGATACTATCCAAAAGATATGTATTCTTGTCTGGAGACTTTCGCTGCTGCTGAAGTCTCTTTTTCTCACGGAGCATCTTGTTATAGGTAGAAAAGAAAGTAAAGGGGGTCAACCCTACTTTATCAAGTGCATCTTCAGATTCTTCGTAGAGTTGAACCAGCTTTTCAAAAGAAGTTTCATAATCAAAGGCATCTCCGATGGATTTTTTTCGACAAACAATTTTTTCGGAAAGTAGATTCTCCAGTATAATCTTTTTGTATTCCAGATGATCAAAATACATTGCCTGTTGGTCAAGAAATCTATCAAAGGCTACTGCTTCCTGTCGGGAAACCTTTTCCCATTCATTCAAAAGCTTACGCGCATCATCTCGTTCAAGATTTTCAGTAAGGAACAGTTGTAAAACTTGCAGGCACTGAGCCATACTAGTCGGAGTGAATTCTTGATGAACCATTCCACGGTTGAATTCGTCACTGATGATTAAAGCTGAAACCTTTAAAGTATAGAAAAATTTTTGCTCAAGACGAGAGCTTTCCGGATTCTTCAATTGAGGTACATCTTTCAGAAGATTGCCACGAAGCAAAAGTCGAATTAGCAGTTGAGCATTTTCGTATTTCAGACGTTCAGAAATTCTTTTTTCAAGCAGTGAATCCAGATGTTCAATATCTTGAACGCTAGCTTTTTCAAGCTCTTTAAGAGATGAATTATAAAGAGAGTCGAGCTGTCCAATTTCTTCAGGCTTCAAGGTTGATCGCTCTATATAGGAGCGGATCGTTTCGTCAAGTTGTTCTTGATAAGATTTTAAAGATCCACCATTTGAGGAGCCGCGATGTAAAATGTTGAATAAATCCAAACGCAAAGTATCAAGGTATGTTTTTTGGTAATAGGCTTTTGGGGTAATACCATCATCAATAACCTGAAACTCCTCATAAGGCAATTGAAGCTTGTTTAGAAGCTGCTTGCTTGCTGCCTCGTAAAATGATACCACTGTAAATTGTTTGACCGCCTCGATTTGAAGCAATCGTGAAAGTTCATGGCTTTCTCTGCCAAGGATGTCAGTAGGTGAAAGAACAATTATATCTTCCATCTGAAGATCTTTATGGTTGTATTTCATATATCGGATTTTGTGCATGAGGATCATGGTCTTGCCTGATCCAGCACATCCCAACACCAAAAGTGGAGTATCCATATTAGACGTAATAATTCGATACTGGTTTTGTTGTATAGATTCAACAATATCATGG
>OKTI01000543.1_pt1 | contig 21098 bp, 18 predicted proteins | sample 1606071 | NCBI WGS metagenome assembly OKTI01 (sample SAMEA3879500, study PRJEB24766) | human gut metagenome | biome: human-associated habitat; feature: feces | place: USA | collected 1985/1987
TTCGTTCGGTATTTCGGTTTATGTGTCGGATTTCAACGGATTTTCCGTGTACGGAGGTCTTACCAGAATTGCCGTTATTATGATCTGGTTTTACTTTCTTATGGTTTGTCTTATGGTTTGTGCGGAAATCAATTATGTCTATCATGACAGGATAAAAGTGTTTACCGTTGCAAAATTTAAAAGAAAGGTAAAAACCAAAGGTTCAGAGCTTAATCAAATAAGAAAAGAAAGAAAAAATAATAAGTCAAATAAAAGTAAATAAATCAAAATAAAACACTTCCGTTCGGTGATACTACCAATGGAGGTGTTTTTTATGAAAAGAAAATTTTCTAAAAAGGTGATTTCAATATTGCTCGTATTTGCAATGCTCATCGGCGGAGCGTGCTTTTCATGCACAAGTGCAGCGGCGTTTGACCTTGGCTATATCAGCGAGGACGGAATGAAGCTCGGTTACAGTATAATCAAGGGCTATTCCAAAATGTCGATGAAAAAAGGTCAGTACAAGGACGGGAAAATTGCCGTTTACTGCGGACTTGATGTGAATAATCTATATGTTATGGGTTCGCTCGGTTGGTTCTATATGACAAACGGTGTTGATCTCGACCGTGCAATGACGGATAACGATTACGCAATGGAGATGATTGCAAAGCTTGATTCGCATCTTCAAGGTGCAGGCATAACAAATGACAGGGCAAAAGAAAAGAAAGCCGAGATTTTAAAGGATGCAAAGTATGTTTATCAATGCTTTGACACATTGGGACTTTACATTGTTGATGTTGACAAAAACAGAGCCGATGAACTCATGAACGACAGCGGTATTGATTTTGTGCTTGACGGCGGTTGCGTTCCCAAAAATATGAAAGACCTCAACATTGACGGAAAAACAGATGAAAAGGACGCTGAGCTTATTCAGAAGTATCTTATCAAAGACCTGACCTTTGACGATTATGACGAAAATCAGTATGCTATTTTTGTTTGCGATATCAACGGTGATAAAACCCCCGATATCCGTGATGCGACAGAAATCCTAAAAAAGTGACAATTGTCATAATTTGTGCAAAGTGAATATGATTTTAACTGCGACAGCTGTAATTTTAGCTGTCGCTTTTGATTTGTGACAGCAATGTGAAACTTTGAATAATTATTTGTAATTTCTCTTGACATTCAAAATGAAGGTGCTATAATTACTGATACAAATTGTTTTGTATCGAACTATTCTATATAGAACAATATCTCATAAGTGTGATTTCGGAGGTGAAATAATGTGTGATGACAAAAGCGTAAAAAGCTGTAAGTGCAACAAACGCTTTAATGATTCAATCGGTCACGAAATCAAGGTGCTTAATCAGGTTTTGCAGAGAAAGTTAATCTATTCCGCCAAGGATAAGGGTGTGGATAAGCTGACTCTTATGCACGGCTGGATTATTGCATATCTCTATGATCATCGTGATGAAGATGTTTATCAAAAAGATATTGAAAACGCATTTTCAATTGCCCGTTCAACCGTTACAAGTATTCTTAAACTTATGGAAAAGAAAAATTACATAACGAGGGAGAGCGTTGAAAGTGATGCAAGGCTCAAAAAACTTGTCTTGACCGAAACAGGTATTGAACTTCATTACAAAATCGAAAATATGATAACCAAAAACGAAACTTTGCTTGACAGTCTGCTGACAAAAGAAGAAAAGAAACAATTTCTTTTTCTTATAAATAAAATTCTCAGCGGACTTGAAAATGCAAATTAAAACGGAAGGAGATAAGTATGATAAAAACTTTGGCAAAAAATATCAAAGGTTTCGTCAAAGAATCCGTTCTGACTCCGTTCTTTATGATACTCGAAGTAATTGTTGAAACAATTATTCCGTTTCTTATGTCATCAATGATTGACGACGGTATCAACAAGGGCGATATGCAGCACATATTCATAACGGGCGGTTATATGGGTGCACTTGCACTCACGGGCTTGTTTGCAGGTATGATGGGCGGTATCTACGGTGCAAAAGCTTCGGCAGGCTTTGCAAGAAACCTCAGACGCTCAATGTTTGCAAATATCCAGTCATTCTCGTTTGCCAACATTGACCGTTACTCAACCGCAGGACTTGTTACACGTATGACAACGGATGTAACAAATCTTCAGAATGCATATCAGATGCTTTTAAGAATGTGTTTCAGAGCGCCTGTATCGCTCATCTGTGCAATGGCAATGACATTCATCATCAATGCAAGGCTTGCCTGTATTTATCTCATTGCAACAATTTTACTTTCTGTTGTTCTTGCCTTTATTATGAAGGCAACATACAAGTATTTCAGTCAGGTTTTTGAAAAGTACGATGAACTCAACGCAAGCGTTCAGGAAAATGTAACTTCAATCAGAGTTGTAAAGGCTTTCGTTCGTGAAAAACACGAAGTTGGCAAGTTCCGCAAGGCAGCCGACAATGTTTACAGACTTTTTGTTAAGGCTGAAAATGCCATGGTAACAGTATCACCGATTATGATGGTTACTTCATACGCATCAATCATCCTTGTAAGCTGGTTTGGCGCAAATATGATCGTAAGCAGTGAGCTTACAACAGGTGAACTTACAAGTATGCTCACATATTGTATGAACATTCTTATGAATCTTCTTATGGTGGCAATGGTGTTTGTAATGCTCACAATGAGCCTTGCAAGCGGCAAGCGTGTTGCAGGTGTGCTTAATGAAAAATCAACGCTTGCAAATCCCGAAAATCCTGTTTACGAGGTTAAGGACGGAAGCATTGAGTTTGACAATGTTTCATTCTCATACAACACAAAAGCCGAAAAACCGATTCTCAACGATATCAACCTAAAAATCAAATCAGGCGAAACAATCGGTATTATCGGCGGTACGGGTTCTTCAAAAACAAGCCTTGTAAACCTTATTGCAAGACTTTATGATGTAACCGAAGGTTCTGTTAAGGTCGGCGGAAAAGATGTTCGTGACTATGATATCGAAACTCTGCGTGACAAGGTTTCGGTTGTGCTCCAGTCGAATGTTCTTTTCAGCGGTACAATCCTTGACAACCTCAGATGGGGCAACGAAAATGCTACAGAGGAAGAATGCGTCAATGCCTGCAAGCTGGCGTGTGCAGATGCGTTTATCGAAAGCTTCCCCGATAAGTACAACACAAAAATCGAACAGGGCGGTACTAATGTTTCGGGCGGTCAGAAACAGCGTCTTTGCATTGCAAGAGCTTTGCTGAAAAATCCGAAAATTCTTATTCTTGATGATTCGACAAGTGCAGTTGATACCGCAACAGACGCAAGTATCCGCAAGGCATTCAGCGAGAATATCCCCGATACTACAAAGCTGATTATTTCACAGCGTGTATCAAGCGTTTCACACGCAGACAAGATTATTGTAATGGATGACGGTGAGATAAGCGCAGTGGGTACTCACGAAGAACTTATCAAAAACAGTCCGATTTATAATGAAATTTATGTTGCCCAGACAAGCGGCAACGGTGATTTTGATGCGAAAGGAGAGCTGTAATTATGCCGGGACCAATGGGAAGAAGAAACCGAGGACCTGCACAAAAGGTTGAAAATTCAGGTCAGGTTCTTAAAAGACTATTCGGTATTATCTTCAAAAAATATAAATTTCAGATGATTATTGTTTTCGTCTGCATCCTCATCAGCGTACTTGCAAATGTTCAGGGTTCATTGTTTATTCAGAATCTTATTGACGATTACATCACTCCGATGATTCAGAGCGGCAGCCGTGACTTCGGACCGATGCTCGGAGCAATTTTAAGAGTTGCAATTTTCTATGCAATCGGTGCAGCGTCGGCGTTTATCTACGCCAAAATTATGGTTTATGTAACACAGGGTACAATGCGTGATTTGCGTTGTCAGATATTTGAACATATGGAAAGCCTTCCGATAAAATACTTTGACACACACCCTCACGGCGATATCATGAGTGTTTACACAAACGATATTGACACCCTCCGTCAGATGATCAGCCAGAGTATTCCTCAGCTTTTCAACAGCGGAATTACAATCATTGCCGTTCTTGTCAGTATGTTTACACTCAGTATTCCTCTTACAATTCTTACACTTATAATGGTTGGTGTAATGCTTTTTGTAACAAAACAGCTTGCGTCACGAAGCGGAAGGTTTTTTGCAAAACAGCAGGCAGACCTCGGTGCAACTAACGGTTACATTGAGGAAATGATGAACGGTCAGAAGGTTGTAAAAGTATTTAACCATGAGAAAAAGAGCATTGAAGAATTCAATGAGCTTAATGACAGGCTTTTCAACAGTTCAAATATCCTTATGCCGATTAACGCACAAATCGGTAACATCAGCTATGTACTTTGTGCAATCGTAGGTTGTATCTTTGCTCTCAACAACTTCCTCGGATTTACAATCGGTAAACTCGTAAGCTTCCTCACATTTAACAAGAGCTTTACCCAGCCTATCAATCAGGTCAGCCAGCAGTTTAACTCAATTGTTATGGCACTTGCAGGTGCAGACCGTATCTTTAAACTTCTTGACGAAGAGCCTGAGGTTGATGACGGATATGTAACACTTGTTAATGTACGCAAAGAGGGCGACAGGCTTGTTGAAACTGAGAAAAAAACAGGTATGTGGGCTTGGAAGCATACTCACAGCATAACAGGCGAAACAGAGTATCGTGAACTCAAGGGTGCGCTTGTTATGGACGATGTTGACTTTGGTTATACAGATGATAAAATCGTTCTTCACAATATTGATTTGTATGCAGAACCCGGTCAGAAGATTGCGTTTGTCGGTTCAACAGGTGCAGGCAAAACAACAATCACAAACCTTATTAACCGATTCTATGATATTCAGGACGGTAAAATCCGTTATGACGGAATCAATATCAACAAAATCAAAAAAGGCGACCTTCGCCGTTCACTCGGTATAGTTTTACAGGATACACACCTGTTCACGGATACCGTAATGGAAAATATCCGTTACGGCAGACTTGACGCAACAGACGAAGAGGTTATCGCAGCGGCAAAGCTTGCCAATGCAGACAGCTTTATCAGAAAACTTCCTGACGGCTACAACACCCTGCTCAAAGGTGACGGCGGCAATCTCAGTCAGGGACAGCGCCAGATGCTTGCGATTGCGAGAGCCGCTGTTGCAGATCCGCCAGCACTTATCCTTGATGAGGCTACAAGTTCAATTGATACCCGTACCGAAAAGATGGTTCAGGACAGTATGGACAGGCTTATGAGCGGCAGAACAACCTTTGTTATTGCTCACAGACTTTCAACAATCAAGAATTCAGACTGTATTATGGTTCTTGAAAAGGGCAGAATCATCGAGCGTGGTTCACACGAACGGCTTCTTGAACAAAAGGGCAGATACTATCAGCTTTATACAGGCAAAACCGCATAATGATAATCGAAAGGGGAGAGTCGCAAAGACTCTCCTTTTTCTGTTCTTGAAATATTGACTTGTTTATTGTACAATAATATTCGGAATTGTGAGGTGTTAAAAATTAAAATTAATTCAAAATTAATATTAAAGCTTACTGCATTGTTTGCGGTAATCTGTCTTGCACTTTGTTCGTGTTCAATCAATATCAATGTGAACGGTTCCGATTCGGAAAGCAAAACAACTGTTTCAGAAATCGGAACATTATCGGTTCATTACCTTGATGTCGGACAGGGTGACAGCATATTTATTGAACTGCCGAATCAAAAGTGTATGCTGATTGATGCAGGCGAAGATATGTACGGTAAAAGTATTACCGAATATATCAATAATCTCGGATACACAAATATTGATTATCTCGTTGCAACTCACCCTCATGCCGACCATATCGGTTCAATGGCTTATGTTGTAAAGCATAATAATATCGGTGAAATCTATATGCCTAAGGTTACAACCACAACCAAGACCTATGAGAATCTGCTCACGGCAATTGCAGACAAGGGACTTAAAGTCAAGTCAGCCAAAGCAGGTATGAATATTATTGATGACAATGATTTCAGTATAAATATTCTTGCTCCCGTAACAATTGACGAGGATAATCTGAACAATTGCTCTGTAATTCTAAAAATAACTTACAAAAACGATAGCTTTCTGTTTCTCGGAGATGCCGAAAAGAAAGAGCTTGAAACCGTTACGGCAGATATGAGTGCAGAAGTTCTTAAAGTAGGTCATCACGGAAGCAGAACTTCAACAACAAAAGCGTTGCTTGAAAAGGTAAATCCAAAATATGCGGTTATTTCACTCGGCAAGGATAACAGCTACGGACATCCGCACAAAAGCACATTAAAGTTGCTTGATGAATTCGGAGTTGAAACATACAGAACCGATGAAAACGGAACGGTTGTCATTTCAACCGAGGGCTCAGGTGTGACAATCAAAACGGGACAAACTTCAATGAAAAGGGATGAATAAGCTTGAAAAAATTTATTGTTGACAGAATAGAAGGCGACAAGGCTGTTCTCGAGTGTGAAAACGGCGATATGGTGAATCTTGAACTTAAAGCCCTGCCGAAAAATATCAAAGAAGGCGATGTAATCAACTTTCAGGAAAACAGTTATTTTCTGAACAGCGATGAAACAAAAGCCAGAAAAGAAAAAATTAAAAATCTGATGAATTCGCTTTTTGAAGATTAAAAATCATGCAAAAACAAAAATGCTCTGTACCAAATCAAACGGTACAGAGCATTTTTATTTGTAATTGTGTAATCAATGTGTGTTGTCTGCTGTAAGTGACCTTCTGAAAATATGTCTGAAAATGAATCTGACAATCGGACATGCAAAAAACAACTGCCAGCAAAGTGCCATAGGAAAGTTGAGTGCGGTAGTTTCAAGCCATACCGAAATAACCTCAACACCCGCATTTTTGAAAATAAGAGTAGCAGCAAGGCTCATAAGAGGACACATAAAGATAACCGAAATTGCAGAAATTGCGGGTACAAGGAAGAAAGGATTATCCTTTGCAGGGTTTACAATCTTAAAAGCAAGCTTTTTGGCAATGTGACCGATAATGAAAAAGTCAAGAATAAATGCAATCGGCCCCATAAAAGAAAGTTCTTTGAAGGCGGAAAGAAAAACTTCATTTTTCATTTCGCCGATATTAAGAGCTGTGTTGTAGCAAATCATGGCATAAACCATAAAGAACACCATGATAATCGTAAAAATAACTTCCTGAAATTTAGTTTTTGGCATAAAAAATCTCCTTTATAAAAATGATAACTTAGTAAACATATAAGTGTTGTTCGTTATCATTTCCTTAAGGAGAAATGTGCGTTTCCAATTAAACCATTATATATTTCAGAAATTATACTATAATTTTTTTATTTTGTCAACTTGAAAAAAATTTTCATTGCAATTACTCTGTTTAATACATTTTGTGACACTTTTATTACAATTCAGATTCATTTCTCGGTGGATTTTTACTTTGAAATTTGGTATAATACATATGATTGTGATGAAAATTATACTTAAAACTTGCGGTTCTGTTCAGAAAGGGCATTTTTACTATGGGTGCATCAATTTATATTGCGGATGATGAAAAGAACATTCGTGATCTTATTACAAAGTTTCTTGAGTGTGACGGTTACAGCGTTACCGCATTTGAAACCGGTGACGAGCTTATGGCGGAATTCCTTAAAAACCCGTGTGAACTTGTAATTCTTGATATAATGATGCCCGGAACAGACGGTTTGACAATATGCCGTCGGCTCAGAACGATAACGGATGTTCCTATAATTATGCTGACCGCAAAAGATTCCGAATATGACTATGTAAGGGGAATAACCCTCGGGGGCGATGATTACCTGACAAAGCCGTTCAGACTTACAACCCTTTTAATGAGAGTAAAATCCCTTTTAAGAAGAATGGATATGAACACCAAAAAGGTGACAGGTCAGGAGCTTTCGGATATTAAAATCGGCAATCTTAGATTTTCGGCGCAGGAAAACTGCCTTTATTGCAAAGGCAAGCCTGTTTCTTTGAGCAAAACAGAACTTAAAATGCTTACATACATGTTAAAAGAACCGAAAAAGGCATTTTCAAGAGAAGAAATTCTTGAAGGTGTGTGGGGATTCGATACCGAAGTTGAAACCCGTGTAACAGATGAAACCTTGCGAAGAATACGCAGAAAGTTAAGTCTTGCAGGCAGTAATGTCAGCATAGGAACGATATGGGGCTTTGGTTACAGAATAAGCATTGCGGAGGATAAAAAGTGAAACACATAAAATTCCGTATTTTGATTATTGTATGGTCGTCAATGATTTTACTTTTTTTCGCATTTGCAGGAATTTTAAATATTGTTTTGCCGTCCCACTTCGTAAGTGAGGCAGAAGATGCTCTTGAATACGAAATTGATTATCAGCATTATATTTCTAACATCAACGACGAGAGCGAAGATGATTCTTCGGATTATTATGAAGAAGATTCCAATGAAGAATCAACTGAAGAATCAACTCTTCAAAAAAAGTTTGAAAGCGGTTATCAGGATTCGTATTTCACCTCGGATATTTACTATATTGATGTAACAGACGCTCTTAATGACAAAAATACCTCCGAGGGCAACAGCCTTGTCGGCTCAAATTCAACTTCATTAAAAAGTACATACGAACTCACCGAATGGGTTAAGAACCACAATATATCTGAAGAACAAATATATACACTTCAAACAGATAACGGCTATTATGTATTTACCGTTTATGAAGAACCGCAGAATTATGATTATTGGGACGATGCAGAATCCGATGCAAACGATTCGCCTGTGTATTTAATGTACATAAATATCGACCATATCGTAAAATATACCCGTTCGCTTAACTGGCTTATTTCAGCAATTTTTCTTTGCGCAATTGTTGTGATGAGCATAATCGGTTACAGACTCGGCGTTAAAATCGAGGAGTCACAGAAAACTCAGCGCAGATTCTTTCAGAATTCTTCTCACGAACTCAAAACCCCTCTTATGGCAATTCAAGGCTATGCCGAGGGCATTGAAATGGATGTTGTAGATCCGCAAAATGCCGCAGGCATAATTATGCAGGAAACCGAGAGAATGACAAGTCTTGTTGAGGAAATTCTTTCAATTTCAAAAATCGATTCACGACATTTTAAGCTTGACCTTGTAAAGCTTGACATAAAAGAGGTTCTTTACGATTGTTTTCGGTCACTTGATGCTGTTCAGCAGATGAACGGCATAAGCATTGTGCCTGAATTTCCCGATGAAGAAATCTATGTAAAATGTGATGAAGATCAAATGGCAAGGGCATTCCGAAATATCATAATAAACGGTCTGAAATATTCAAAAAAGAAAATTACTGTTGCCTGCGAAACCAGTCAGAAATATGTTTATATCAGGTTCAAGGATGACGGTAACGGTATAAACCGTGATGATATTGAACATATCTTCGACAGATTCTACAAAGGCAGTGACGGCGGAACTGGCATCGGTTTGTCGCTTGCAAATGAGATTATACATCTTCACAAGGGCAGCGTAACAGCGTATAACTACCTTGACGGTGCCGTATTTGAAGTGAAACTGCCGATTATTGACTGATTATTTGTGCAAATTGCTGAAAATACAAATAATCGCTTACTTGTGACATTTTTGTGATGCTTTTTGACGAATTTTGTGGTATTATGGTAATGCGTTTGCAATATATAATATTTGGTTAACGAATTTATAATTGGATAATTAATATACAGATATATAATGAGGTGCAGCTATGAACAGCAGTGTGCTGGCTTATCTTGAAAACTCAGCCGAATACTTTCCCGAAAAATGTGCGGTAACTGACGAAAAGGTTTCCTATTCATATTCCGAGCTTGTAAAACTCAGCTCATCTGTCGGAACCGCCCTTTCTGAACTTATCGCATCGGGAGATGCAGTAGGCATATATATGGAAAAATGCGCCGATGCGGTAGCGGCATTTTTTGCAACCGTTTACGCAGGCGGATTTTATTCTGTTCTCAACACGGAGCTTCCGCAGAACAGACTTCAGACCACAGTTTCCGTACTCAATCCAAAGGTGATTGTAACTTCTGAAAGCTTGCTTGAAACAGTGAAAGAATATTTCTCTGAAAGAAAAATTGTGACCTTTGAGGATTTGGCAAAATCGGAACCTGATTATGCAAAGCTTGGCGAAATCCGCAGCCATAAAATTGACACAGATCCGCTCTACATCAACTTCACTTCCGGTTCAACAGGCACTCCAAAGGGAATTGTTGTGTGTCACAGAAGTGTAATTGACTTTATTGACCATTTTACCGAAATATTCAGTATTGATAATAACGATGTAATAGCAAATCAAGCACCGTTTGATTTTGATGTGTCTGTCAAGGATATCTATTCGGCTGTTAAAACAGGCGCAACTCTTGTTGTTGTGCCGAGGAGAATGTTCTCCGCTCCTGCCGAACTCATTGATTTCATATGTGACCGCAGGATTACTGTTATGATATGGGCTGTTTCGGCTCTCTGCCTTATCAGCACATTCCATGCGCTTGACTACAGAACTCCTGAAACCGTTAATAAGATTCTTTTCAGCGGTGAGGTTATGCCGCTCAAGGCGCTTAAAAATTTCCGTTCACATCTTCCAAATGCGAAGTATGTCAACCTTTACGGACCGACGGAAATCACCTGTAACTGCACATACCATATTCTCGACAACGATTGCGACTATGCAGACGGTATTCCGATAGGCAAACCGTTCCCCAATGAAGATGTTATTCTTCTTGATGAGAATAATAACAGAATTTCAGAGGTTGGCAAAGTCGGTGAAATCTGCGTGAGAGGTACTGCTCTTGCACTCGGTTACTACTCAAATCCCGAACAGAATGCAAAGGCTTTTGTTCAGAATCCGCTTAATCCGTACTATCCCGAATTAATTTACAGAACAGGCGACCTTGCAAGATACAACGAAAACGGTGAACTTGTTTTCAGCGGAAGAAAGGATTTTCAGATTAAATATATGGGACATCGCATAGAGCTTGAGGAAATCGAGCGTGAGATGTCAGCCGTTGACGGTGTTGAGCAATGCTGTTGTATTTTTGATGAGAAAAAATCAAGGCTCAAGGGCTTTTTCGTAGGCTCAATTGAAAAGGACGAGCTTGCCGCATCAATGTCAAGGGATTTGCCTGCGTTTATGATTCCGGGCGTTATCCGCAGGGTTGATGAAATGCCGCTAACAAAGAACGGCAAAATTGACCGTAAAAAGCTTGCTGAAATTGCAGGGGGCAGAAGAAAATGAACGAAATATTAAAGCAGAACAAAACTGCATTCTATGTTTTTGATGTAAAAGCTCTCAAAGACAGAGTAGCATATCTCAGAAAAATGCTTCCCGAAGATGTTGCAATCTGCTATGCAATCAAGGCGAACACATTTATTACGGCAGAACTTGAAAATGATGTTGACCGCTTTGAAATCTGCTCACCGGGTGAGGCTGAAATCTGCGATTTGCTTGATATTCCTGACAAAATGATGGTGATTTCGGGTGTGTACAAAACTCCCGAAGTTATGGAAAATATGGTTGCAAACGGAAAATGCGACAGAATATTCACCGTAGAGTCACTTACACAGTTTAATCTTTTCAGAAAATTATCCGAAAAATATAAAAAGAAAATTTCTTTGCTTTTAAGACTTACAAACGGAAGTCAGTTCGGGATTAATTCCGATGAAATCGAAGAAATTATTTCAAAAAGAAACGAATTTGAATATCTCGACATACTCGGTATTCAGTTCTTTTCAGGAACACAGAAAACTTCTCTTAAAAAACTCAAGAGAGAAATTGACAAACTTGACAATCTTCTTATTCTTCTCAAAGAGAAATATGATTATACCGCAGAAGAGCTTGAATACGGCACAGGATTCCCTGCAGCCTATTTCAAGGAAGATACCATAAATGAGGACGAGCTTATCGGCGGATTTGCACAGCTTTTGAATGAGATGACTTCAAAGCCGAAAATCACGCTTGAGCTCGGACGAAGCATTGCCGCAATCTGCGGTAAATACTACACGCATATCGTTGATAAAAAGTGCAACAAAGGGGAGAACTACCTTCTTGTTGACGGCGGAATGAACCATATTGTGTACTACGGTCAGCATATGGCAATGAAACAGCCGTACCTTTCGGTTTGCGGAAAAGAAACCGAGCCGTGTACCGAATCATGGAATATCTGCGGTTCGCTTTGTTCAATGAATGATATAATCGCAAAACAGATTTCTTTGCCTGATATTGAAATCGGTGATGTAATTTGTTTTGAAAACACAGGCGCTTATTGTATGACAGAGGGAATTTCTTTGTTTTTAAGTCGTGATATTCCCTCGGTTTACATAAAAAAGGAGGACGGAACATACCTTTGCGTCCGTGATTCCTTTGAAACATTTAATTTAAACAAACCCAATTACAGAAAGGAAACGAATTAAAATGGATGAACTTATTGAGATTTTAGAGGACATTAAACCTGATGTAGATTACGAAGGCTGCGAAAACCTTATTGACGGTCACTATCTTGACTCTCTTTCAATCATTTCTCTTATTGCTGAGATTGAGGACGCTTTTGATGTGACAGTTCCTGCAGTGGAAGTTGTTCCTGCAAACTTTAATTCAGTAAAGGCAATGTGGAGTATGATTGAAAGACTCCAAGAGGAGGAATAAGATGGATCTTCCATCATTACTGATGGCGGGCAGTCTTGATACGCTGACCTCATATTTTTCGGTAGCGTTTCTTGTTATGTTTCTGCCTGTTTCAGTTGTTGTGTATGCCGTCATTCCGCAAAAAGCAAGAAAGTATTTTCTGCTTATTGCAAGCTTTGCTTTCTTTTGGCTGATAAGCGGTCAGTTGATTGCCTATTTATGCCTGATAATAATGGGCGTCCATTATTTCGGCTTGTGGCTTGACAGGATTCAAACGCAAAAAAGTGCGGCGCTAAAGGCTGTACCTAAGGAGGAGAAAAAGGCTCTTAAAAAGGTATATCTCCACCGCAGTCGCAGAGTTCTGTTGTTTGCCGCCGTACTTATGATAGGCGGTCTGCTTGTAATCAAATACTCACCGTTTTTTACAACAAATGTAAATTCGCTGTTATTGCTTTTGAATATTCCGATTCAGTTTGATATTCCGAGTTATATAATGCCGATTGGTATTTCATTCTTTACTTTGCAGGCTGTATCGTACCTCTTTGATGTTTACAGAGGACTTATTAAAGCCGATGACAACATATTAAGACTTGCGTTGTTTATGTCTTTCTTTCCGCAGATTGTAGAAGGTCCTATCTGTCGTTACGGTCAGACAGCCAATCAGCTGTGGAATGTAAAGCAAATTGAGTTTGAAAACTTAAAACTCGGTGCAGTCCGTATTCTTTTCGGTCTTATGAAAAAACTCGTAATCGCTGACAGACTTAATCCTATGATTAAGCAGATTTTCAGCCATTACGACGACTATCAGGGCGGAATAATCGCTCTCGGAGCAATTGCCTATACAATTCAGCTCTATTGCGATTTCTCCGGCACAATGGATGCCGTAATGGGTGTTGCTCAGATTTTCGGCGTTACAATGCCCGAAAACTTTCAAAGACCTTTCTTTTCAAAATCAATTTCAGAATTTTGGAAAAGGTGGCATATTACACTCGGCACATGGTTCAAGGATTATATCTTCTATCCCGTCACCATGTCAAAGCCGATGAAAAATCTTACATCTTCCGCACGCAAAAAGCTCGGCAACCACTTTGGTCCGTTGCTTGCGGGAAGCATAGCGTTGTTCTGTGTATGGTTCTGCAACGGACTGTGGCACGGTTCTGCGTGGGGTTACATATTCTTCGGTATGTACCACTTTGTGCTTATTCTGTCGGGCAACATCATTGCCCCTGCGGTTACCGCATTCAATAAAAAGCTTCACATCAATTCCGAATGCTTTGCGTACAAAGTGTTTCAGATAGTTCGTACAGGCATACTTGTTGTTATCGGCGAAATGTTTTTCAGAGCAGAAAGACTTACAACAGGTCTTTCAATGTTCGGAAAAATGGTGACCGATTTCAGCTTTTCAAGCCTTAACTATGAGCTTATGAAAAAGCTTAAAATTGATATGCATGATGTTATGATTGTGCTTATTGCGCTTGCTTTTATTTTTGTAATCAGCGTTCTCAATGAAAAGGGAATATGTGTGCGTGGCGCAATTGCAAAGAGAAATGTTGTTATAAGATGGGTGGCTGTTTACGCTCTTATTATGTTCATCATAATCTTCGGTGCTTACGGCAAGGGTTATGTTGCCGTTGATCCGATTTATGCGAACTTCTAAGGAGGTCTGATTATGAAGAAAATAATTAAGAGAATTGTCAGCTGTGTCCTGTTTGTTGCAATACTTCTCGGATTACTTCAGGTGTCCTCACTCGTATTTCAGCCAAAGTCAAATGACAAGGCATCGGGCATTCATTATCCGAGAGCAAACGGTATTTTCAGTGAACCTAAAGACAGTATTGACACTGTATTTATCGGTGACAGTGAGGTGTATCATTCGTTCATTCCGCTCAATATCTGGAGGGATTACGGAATTACCTCGTATGATGTTTCTTCTCCGTCTCAAAAGCTTGTGTACTCAATGGAATTTTTGAAAAAAACTTTTGAAAAACAAAGTCCGAAGATTGTGTTCCTTGAAACCAATGCGATTTTCAGAAATTCTTATTTTGAGGATGAAATCACATATAAGGCAGAGCAGATTTTCCCTGTGTTCAGATATCATGACCGTTGGAAGAATCTTCAGCTCAAGGATTTTTCGGCTACAGTTGAATATACTGCGAACGAGGAAAACAAAGGTTATTACTTTACTAAAAAGTCTAAGCCTGCGACAGATAAGGCTATCAAGAAATATATGAAGTATTCCGATGTTTCTGCACCGATACTTTCTACCAACAAAAAGTATCTCAACGAAATTGCGAAATTCTGTAAAAAGCACGGTACAAAACTTGTGCTGATAAGTACCCCAAGCACAAAAAACTGGAACTACCAGCGACATAACACTATGGAAGCAATTTCAAAGGATCTCGGTGTTGATTATATCGATACCAATCTTCTCCGTGATGATATCCCGATTGATTGGAAAAAGGATACAAAGGATAAAGGCGATCACCTTAACTATAACGGTGCGGTGAAGCTGACGAATTATATCGGAAAGTATCTTGACGATACAAAGCTCTTCAAAGATAAGCGTAACGATCCGTCATACGATAACTGGAATACCTGTCTTGATAAGTTTGAAAAGCAGGTCAAAAAGGCTACAAGTTAGGAAAACTGATTTATTTAGAATCTAAAATCTTTCCCCTGTGTTGCAATCCGATGCAGGGGAAAGGGAAAAGAAATATTAAAAAACTTTTAAAAAAGTATTGACAAAATTACAGTTTTACCGTATAATCAATACTGCTCACGAAAAAAGTGAGAGATAAATGCGAGTGTGCTGGAATAGGCAGACAGGCACGTTTGAGGGGCGTGTGTTTCACGACGTACGGGTTCAAGTCCCGTCACTCGCACCATAGAAAAGACTTGATACCTTGTGTATCAAGTCTTTTCTGTTTAAATGTGTAAAACCGCTGAAACATTTGTCGGACACAGACAAACACGGCTCAATGTTTTGGCAACCCGAAAAAATAAAAATACGGAACAGATTTCTGTTCCGTAAAAATTATTTAAAGAATATCCAACCTTCAACCTTGTCGCCGTCAACCATAAAAGCTTTTTCTGCAATTTCCGCAAGCGGCGAATCACTGTAACTGTCCGAATAAAAATTGTCAATTTTTCCGTCAGGAAAAGCCTCATAAAATCGTTTTACCTTTTCCTTGCCGTGACAGTTTACACCCGAATATTTTCCGCTGTGCATATCTACCTTTGACGCCATGAGGTTTTTTATTTTGAGCCTTTTGCAAACGGGTTTCAGCAAAAATTCGGGTGACGCCGAAATAATTACATCATCATCTTTCTTTTGCTCAAGGTAAAACGGTTTTATATTTCCTATGTATTCCTTCCAGAAATCATTTACATCCTTTTCAGTATCGCAATAGGTAAGAAATCTGTACATTTTTTCTTTAAAATCAGTTTTTGTACCTTTTTTGAATACATAGAATTTTAAAAATGCTCCCAAAAGCGATGGGGCAAGAGTGAGTATTTTTTTATGCCTTTTAAGGCAGAATAAATAGAAGTCGGCTGTTGAGTCCCCATAGTAAATCGTTTTGTCAAAATCGTAAACATTCATAATATGCAAATTCCTTTTTAGTTTTGCAAATAATTTTTGACATTCAATTCTTAACAGAAGAGAACATCTGCACTATGATTATAATATGAGAAGAAAATTTTTGCAACATTTCCCGTTTATTAGCTCATTTTGGCTGATTATCCAAAGAATATACCGTTATTCTGTTGCTTTTAACTCTGTTTTGTTGTACAATATACTATGTATTATTGTATAAAGGAGAAAATCCGTGTTTGGTTATTTGCAGATTCAAAAGAGCGAACTGCTTGTTCGTGAATCCGAGGCTTATAAGGCTGTGTATTGCGGTCTTTGCAGGCAAATGGGTAAGGATTACTCCGTGTTTACAAGATTTACGCTAAGCTATGACTGCACATTTTATGCAATGCTTTTAATGTCGCTTAACCGCTCATGCAAAGGCTTTAAAGACGGCAGATGCACCTGTAATCCTCTTAAAAAATGCAAGTTTGCAACAGATTCGGGTGACGCATACAGAAAGGCTGCCGCATTTTCAATGATATCGGTTTATTATAAAATCATTGATGATATTCAGGACAGCGGATTTTTTAAAAAGCTGTTGTGCAGAATCATAAAGCCTTTCTTTTCTCATCAGAGGAAAAAGGCGGCAGATAAGTATCCCGATATGGACAAAGCGGTTTCTGATATGATGAAGATGCAGTATGATGCAGAACATTCGGAAAAGCCGTCTGTAGATATGTCGGCTCATCCAACGGCATTAATGCTCGCTGCTGTATTGTCGGCTGAGGCTCATGATGAAATTCAAAAAAGAGTTCTCTATGAATTTGGCTATCATATCGGCAGGTGGATTTATCTTGTCGATGCCGCAGATGATATAGAAAAAGATATCAAATCAAACGGATTTAATCCGTTTGTAAACAAGAAAACAGGTGAGGTAAAATCATCGGATTTTATAAAAGCGGTGCTGAATCAGTCACTTGCAAGGGCATATGATGCCTACAATCTTTTGAACTTTACCGATTTTAAGGGAATTTTAGATAATATGATGCTTTTGGGATTTCCTGCATCACAAAACAGAGTAACAAGCAAACTTGATACGGAGGTTAATAATGAATAATCCTTATGAGGTTCTCGGTGTGTCTGAAACAGCTACCGATGAAGAAGTAAAAGCAGCGTACAGAAACCTTGCTAAAAAATATCATCCCGATAACTACACCGACAGTCCTCTTGCGGATGTTGCGGAGCAGAAAATGAAGGAGATTAATGAGGCATATGATATGATTAATCAGATGCGTCAGAAGGGTAAGGGTACAGGCTCAACAGGCAGTTCGTCATATAACGCAAATTCTTCAAGCTCACAGTTCTACAATGTAAGAATTTACATTCAGAGAGGACTTCTTGATCAGGCCGATCAGATTCTTGAAAACACAGCACAGTCGATGAGAACTGCCGAATGGCATTATCTCAAGGGCATGATTGCATACCGCAGAGGTTGGTCTGAACAGGCTTTTTCATATTTCACAACTGCGTGCAATATGGATCCCAACAACACGGAATACCGAGCCGCTCTTAACAATATGCAGAGCCAGAGAGCATACAACTACGGCGGTTATACTCAAACAAATCCTAACGCAACAGGTTCATCCTTCTGCGATGTTTGTGCAGGAATGATGTGTGCAAACTGTTTGTGTGATTGTTGCAGAATGGGATGTTAATATGAAGAAAAACGGTATCAAAAAGGGGACAATGCGTATTGCGGTTTGCGGAATTATTGCGGCGCTCTCACTCGTTTTTATGATGATGACATCTCTCGTTCCAATCGGAACATACGCTTTGCCCTGTCTTGCAGGAATTCTCATTTCCTGCATAGTTGTTGAATACGGTTATGGATGGGCAATTGGTGTGTTTTGTGTAACTGCCGTGCTTTCAACGCTCCTTGCCGGCGATAAAGAGGCTGTTATATATTTCATTGCACTTTTTGGCTATTATCCGATTTTAAAGGGCGCTTTTGAATTTAAAATCAAAAACAGGGCAGTTCAATACATACTCAAGTTTGCGGTATTTAATGTTGCCGCCATCGGTTCGTTCTTTGTCGCAACATGGCTGTTGTCAATTCCGACAGATGAATTTACCGTTTTCGGTTTTTATGTTCCGTGGGTATTTTTGATTGCCGGAAATATTTTCTTTTTGCTCTATGATTATGCAATTACCGTATTTGTTATGCAGTATGTTCGCAGATTAAGAGGTAAAATATTCGGTAATTTTCACAAGTAATTATAATTCAAAGAAGTTTTGAGAAGGTGGACCTAAATGAAAAAGCAAAAATTGTTTGTCCGCATAGTCTGCATAGTCCTTGTGGTTCTTATGGCAGTATCGGTAGGTGCTGTTGCAATAACTGCATTTTCGGCTAATGCGGCTCAATCAACCGAGGAGGTTTCCGCAAGCGTATCAGCAGGCGCATCAGGCTATATAAATGCGTCGTATGTAAATCTGAGAAGCGGTGCAGGCACGAATTATTCGGTTATAACCTGTATGGCAAAGAACACAAAATTTACTTTTGTTGACGGAAAGCTCTATAACTCAAAGTGGTACAAAATCAAGCTTAAATCAAATTCAAAGACAGGCTATGTTACAAAGGAATATGTTGCCGTAAGTTCTTCGACAACGGCATCAAGCGTAACAGGCTATGTTTCTGACGATTATGTAAATCTCAGAAGCGGAGCAGGCACAAATTATTCTGTTGTTGATTGCCTGAGAAAGAACACTAAGCTTACTTTTGTAAGCACTTCACTCTACAATTCCGCCTGGTATAAGGTTAAGGTTACTTCAACTGCTAAAACAGGTTACATAAAGAAAGACTATGTAAAAATGAACAGTTCAACCCAACCTGCAACAAAGGCAACACAACCCGCAACTCGGCCGACTGCGTCAGCGTCAACTGTAAGTGGTTATATAACAGACGATTATGTAAATCTCAGAAGCGGTGCCGGTACAAGATATTCTGTCGTTGAGTGTATGCGATTGAATACAAAGGTTACTTTTGTAAGCACAAAGCTTTATAACAATGATTGGTATAATATTAAGCTTACATCAAATTCAAAAACAGGCTATGTAAAAAAAGACTATGTTAAGATGAACGGTCAGACACAGCCTACAACGACTCAGCCTACAACCGCAAAACCGTCAACAGGTTCATCTGTTAAACTTTCCGTATCAAGCAAATCAATTTTCACAGGCAACAGATTTGCAATTACTGCAACAGCGTCCGGAAGTGTTTCATGGTCAAGCTCAAATACAGGAGTTGCAACCGTAGACTCTCGTGGTATTGTAACAGCCAAGAGAGCAGGCTCTGCAACAATTACTGCGAAAAGCGGTTCGCATTCTGCAACCTGCAAAATTACCGTAAAATCCGGCTCATCGGTAAATATATCCAACAGCAATGTAAATCTTCCGTGGCAGAAGTCAATGCTTTTGAAATCAAGAACAAGCGGTGTCACATGGTCAAGTTCAAATACGAAAATCGCAACAGTTAAGAACGGTGTAGTTGATACGGTAGGCAAGGGCTATGTAACAATCACAGCCTCAACATCATACGGTGCGGCAACCTGTCTTATCCATGTTATGCCGAGGGAAAGCGTGCGTTTCTGCTATGCGTCACCAAACTCCGCTCCGCTTAATTCAAATGTAAGCTTTAAGGCTATTACCGACACAGGCAGGGTAGGCGTGTATTTTGTAGTTACAAACGGCTCAACCTCTTATAAGGTAACCGCAACAAGCAAGGTTAAAGACGGTAACTCCTATATCTGGACAGGTACACAAAAGCTTTCAAAATCAGGCAAATGGTCTGTAAAAGCATATTCTAAATTTAAAACCGAATCAAAGTATTACACTACGGCAGGCGGCGGTGAGGGCGAGGTGTTTGTAACCTCAACAACCAATAAAACCACCACAGCCTGTGCCGAGCGCAGAGCGAGTGACGAGGTAATCAAGCTTATTGCAAACTATGAGGGATTTCTCTCGAAAGTCACAGCAGACAGCATTACAACCGATCCTACACTCGGTTACGGTAAGGTTGTAATTTCAGGCGAACAGTTCTACAACAGCATAACTTCAAATCAGGCATATGCTTATCTTTGCCAGACCGTGAACAAGGGCGGATATACCACCACAACAAATTCCTACCTTGTAAATAACGGTATAAAGTTCAATCAGCAACAGTTTGACGCACTTGTGTGCTTTGCATACAATGTAGGCAGCGGTGTGTTCTACAATGACTCCGAACTCCAGTCTGTTCTCTTGAACACAGGTTCAAGCGGTACTATCAAAGCAGGCGCTTCGGGTACGGTTACAGGTTCAGATGTAAACCTCAGAAGAGGTGCAGGAACTAACTACTCCGTTGTTACCCGTATGAACTACGGAACAAAACTTAAATTTGTTGACGGCAAGCGTTATAACACAAACTGGTATAAAGTTAAGCTTTCAAACGGCACAACAGGATATATCCACAAGGATTATGTTTCTGCTTCGGGCGGTTCAAGAGATTTGAATAATGTCAATAAGCAGAACCTCATTGATGCACTTTTGCAGTACCACCATGCGGCAGGTTCTTGCTATTGGGGACTTTTGTACAGAAGAGTTGACGAGGCGGAAACCTTCCTCTACGGCGATTATGACCGTGACGGTCAGCACAATTATCACAAATTCCATTTCTCATGTTACTCAAACCCGAGTTTCGGTATCTGATATTAATTTTTGCAAAGAAGGTCTTAAAATGAAAAAAATAGGTTTCATAGGCGCAGGCAATATGGCAACAGCCATTATAAAAGGACTTATGGCACAAAACGACGGCAAGGCTGATTTTATCAATGTTTTTGATGTAAGCGAAGAAAAGTGTGCCGCTATGAAAAATATGGGTGC
>OKTI01000547.1_pt1 | contig 21010 bp, 12 predicted proteins | sample 1606071 | NCBI WGS metagenome assembly OKTI01 (sample SAMEA3879500, study PRJEB24766) | human gut metagenome | biome: human-associated habitat; feature: feces | place: USA | collected 1985/1987
TCGCCCTGCCGGTCGGACTGGCCGGTTGTGACGACAGCGACAAGGAGATCTACAACGATGGCCGGCTGGTCACCGATGTAGTTATTCCGACCTCGATGACCGTCTACCGCGGGATGGAGGTTTCCGTTTCCGGCTACGGCTTCGCCCAGGGCGACGCCATCGCGTTACGCGCCGGTGAGGATCTCCCGGCAGCGACCACGGTAGCATCGGAAAAACTGCTGACGTTCGTCATACCCGACGGCGCGGCAGACCAGACCGTCTATAAGGTCGTGCTCAACCGGGCACAGGACTACCAGGTGCTCGGATCGAGCAGGATGACCGTACAACTGGCCATCGACGTCGACCTGGGCAAGACCATCTCGGGCAACTGGGGCGGCGACGCCGTGATCCGCGGCCGCGGGTTCATGGCTACGGACAAACTCTTCCTGGAACAAGGGGGGGGGAAATTCGAAGCGCCGGTCAAGAGTGCTGACGATTCTTCGCTGACCTTCACCATTCCCCAGAACGCCGCCGACGGCGACTGTGAATTCACCCTGCAGCGCGGCGCAGAAGAGCAGGCACTGGGCTCCGCCAAACTCAACCTCTCCCTGGGCGGCGTTACCGTACCGGACAAGGAGGGCGCGACGATCAAGGGTATCGTCCACCTGGCAGGACAAGGCATCGCCGACATCCTGGTCTCGGACGGAGACCTGATCACCAAGACCGACGCCAACGGTTTCTATTGGCTCAATTCCGAAAAACGCAACGAACTCGCCTTCGTCATCCTGCCTGCGGGCTATGACGTCCCCACCGTCAAGGCGATGCCCCAGTTCTGGCAGCCCTGCACGCTCGACGCAAACACCGTCGAACAACTCGACTTCCAGCTGCTCAGGGCCGACAACGACTCCCACACCATGCTCGTGGCCACGGATATGCACCTGGCCAACCGCAACTCCCCGAAAGATTACGTCCAGTTCGCCGACGGCTTCGTCAAGGAGCTGACATCGGCCTACAACTCCGCCGCACCCGGAAAGGTATACTGCCTCAACCTGGGCGACTTCTCGTGGGACGGCTACTGGTACGACAACAAGTGGGCGCTGCCCGAATGCAAGCAGAGCGTCGAGGACTTCAACTTCCAGATGTGGTCGGTGATGGGCAACCACGACAACGACCCCTATGTAGCCTCCGATTTCGGCGCCGAAGGCCCCTACCGCCAACACATGGGCCCGGTTTACTACGCCATGAACATCGGCCGGATACACTACATCATGCTCGACAACACCGAGTACCTCAACACGGGCGGCTCGCAGGGTACGGTCGGTTCGCGCAATTACAACCGCCGCTTCGACGACCGGCAGCTGGCATGGCTCAAGGAGGAACTCACCCATGTCGACAAATCGACCCCGATCGTCGTGGGATGCCACTGTCCGCTTTACTCGTACAGCGGAAGCGGCGGCGTGAGCGTAGCGCTCCAGACCCAGGCCGACATCGACAAAATCCTGAGCTGCTTCGCCGGCTTCAGCAACGTGACTTTCCTCACGGGGCACACGCACGTGAACCGCAATATCCAGTCGCCGACCTATGCGAACGTCTACGAGCAGAATATCGCGGCGGTCTGCGGCACCTGGTGGTGGACGCAGCAGTACGGCAACAACAACGTCTGCACCGACGGTTCGCCCGCGGGTTACAAGATCTTCACGGTCGACGGAACCGACCTCAAATGGCAGTACAAAGCCACGGGGCTTCCCATCGAAAAGCAGTTCATCACCTACGACATGAACGAGGTCAAGGAGTACTGGGCCACCGACGCCACGGCACTCAAGGCCTTCGCCGCAGGCAACGACCTCCGAAACCGCGACAAGGATTATTCGACGGTGGGCGAAAATGCCGTCTACATCAACGTCTGGGCCTATGAGCCGGGCTGGACGGTCACCGTGACGGAAAACGGAACGCCGCTCGCCGTGAAACAGGTCTGGAGCAAGAAAGACCCGCTGCACAGCATTTCGTACGACATCCCGCGCGGCGCGGTCAACAACGGCACACTCACCTTCCCCTCGACCTCCTGCATGCATATGTTCGAGGTTACGGCCTCTTCGGCATCTTCCACGCTGGAGATCTCGGTTACCGACCGCTTCGGCAACGTCAGCACGGAGTCGATGACCCGGCCCAAGGCGCTCACGACCGACGTGACCAAATAACCCTCAAAAAACCTTAAGACAATGAAGCGTATAATGAACAAATGGTTGTGGTCGTTATTATGCGTCACGCTCCTGGGAGCCGCGGCGTGCAGCGACGACGACACCGAAGGGGATTCGGGGAACCCCATCCCCCCGGCACTCTCCACCGAAAACCTGCCCGATGCAGGGCTGAAGTTCCTCTATTCGGCACTGACCCCGCATACATTTACCATGAGCGTCGACGCGCCCTGGGAGATCACCAAGACCGCAGGCTGGTTCGTCGTCACCCCGAACAAGGGCGAGGCGGGCCAGAATATCCAGGTCACCGTCACCCCGACCCTGAACCAGGGCGAGGCGCGCGACGGCGAATTCACCATCCGCGCCAACAGCGGCAACAACCTCCATCCCTGCCTGACGCAGAAGAGCATCCCGCTTTCGCAGGACGCCTACCTGGCGGCCGGCATCGTGATAACGGGGCTCGACGAACGCCTGCTGGCATTCGAAGCCGAAGATACGGATCCGGTGGTCTTCACCGTCGAGGCATCCTACGACTGGACGCTCACGGTGGAGAACGACGCCTGGCTGACGGTCGCCCCCAAGAGCGGCAAGGCCGGCTCTGCGGCCGAAGTCACCATCACGCCCAAGGCCAACACCACCGACGAACGCCGCGAGTCGAAGATCACGATCACGGCCGGCGACGCCGAATTCGGGGAGAACACCGCCGAGGAGATCATCGAGCTGGTTCAGGCGCCCTACATGCCCAAGGACACGCATGCCGAGGGATACGTCTTCTTCAGCGACGACTTCCAGTGGATTCCCGACAACTGGGTGAGCCCCTACACCAAGTACGGCTGGCCGAGCGTGTCGATCGACGGCACGAACGGCAACGAGTTCGCCCTCTCGACCGACGGGATGAAAGAGGCCGTAGCGGCCAAGGGTTACACCTACACGCCCTCGGTATATGCCCGTTACGAAGGCCATGTCAAGCTGGGTAAGACCGCCAACATGGGCGCCATCACGATCCCCGCGCTCACGGGCATCGACGCCGGCAAGGCCGCGACGCTGCTCGTGCAGTTCGACGCAGCCGCCTATTCGTCGGCAGGCGGCACGGTGGACAACGGCGACGACCACATGGACGTCACGATCAAAGGGCCCGGCACGATCGGCGACCTGGTGGAAACCACCGCGCTGGTCGAGGTGAAGAACGTCTGGGAGTGGACGCGCTACTCGCTGATCGTCTACGGCGCTACGAACGAAACCCGCATCACCTTCGGCAGCGAGCGCGAAGTGAAATGCCGCCTCTACCTGGACAACATCACCGTGACGCGCGCCAAGGACGAGAACCCCGAAGCCCCGGCACCGGAGGCACTCGTCACCCCGTTAGACAAGGAGATCGTCAACACTTCCGATCCGAGTCTCTTCGATGCCAACAGCATGGTGGTTGCCGAAGGCGGCACGCTGACCTGCTCGGTGCGCGTCAACAAGGCCTGGACGGCAGAGACCGACTGCGACTGGCTGACGATCACCACCGTACGCTGCGGCGACGCAGACCCGTCGACGGTAACGGGCGCCAACAACGGCGCATCGCTCTCGAACGGCGTGGCGACCGTCAAGGCCACGGGGCTGCCCTACGTCACCACCAAGGTGGAAGTAGGCAGGAACTCCGGAGGCGAAAGCCGCACGGGCCATATCATCATCAAGTCGGAAGGCGCAGAGATCGAGAAGGTTGCCGTCACGCAGGCTTCCGGGGCACAGATCACCATCGAAGGGCTGACGGACAATACGCTGGAGCTCAGCGACAACCCCGCAGAATCGGGTGCCGAGGTGAAATTCACGGTCAACGCCCCCTATCCCTGGACGATCGCCCCATCGGGCGCTGCGGCATGGTACGAGGTGAGCCCCGGGCAGGGTGCCGCCAACACCGACGTGGAGGTAACGGTCAAGGTGCTTGAGCAGAACCTCTCGTTCCGCCGCTTCGGCGAGTTTACGATCACGGCGGCCGAGGGCAACGCAACCCTGACCGAGAAGATCGCGCTTTCGCAGCAGCTCGTATCGCCCGGAACGGTGAAATGGGACTTGACATCACCCGTACAATGGTCGTTCTCGGAAGAGGACATGGGCAACTACGCCCAAGACTTCAGGGGGGGGGCCGACAGCCCGTACAACACGGTGCTGGCCCAATCGGGGCCGGGGTACCTCTCCTATACGCACACGGCACCGAGCGATCCCGACAAGAAATGCGAACGCATCGTCGGCAGTACGGGCCATCCGTACATCACGGGCGGCTGGCCGGGCGACTACTGGACGTTCGCCATCCCGGTGACGAACCTCGACGCAGGCACCAAAGTCCGCTTCACGGCGATCACCCGCACCTCGGGCACCGGCCACAAATTCTGGCGGATGGAGTACAACGACGGCGGCACCTGGAAACCCGCCGCGGCATTGCAAACGACCACGGAAACGGGGGAAGAGGTCTCCTACACCCACGCCATGAAAGCCGACGGGAAGACCAACATCACGGTCGACGTGACGGTCACCTATGACAATGCGATCTCCGGCGGCAACATCGAATTCCGGTTCGTCTGCGCGGCCAACTGGCAGGCCAGCGGCAAGGGCGCACTCGCCAAGCCCAACGGCGGGACGATGCGCTGGGCCGGAGCCGGAACGGCCGACAGCCCGAGAATACAGATTGTTCCCTAAACCGACCTTGACGGCTGCGGCCGCCCGCAGGACGACCGCAGCCGTTCGACAAGAAACCCGAATAAAAAAATCAACAATATGAAGTTTAAAACATACATACGGAATGCTTTGGCAACCGCGGTAATGTTGCTGGCCGCTTCGGCCGCCTGGGCCCAGAGCCGCAACATCACGGGCATCGTGTTCGATACGGACGGCAAAAGCCCGCTCGTCGGGGCCACCGTCATCCTGAAGGGGAGTGCGACGGGTACGATTTCGAACGCAGACGGAACCTATACTATCCATGTCGGCAGCGACAACGACGTGCTGGTCTTCCAGTCGCTGGGTTATGACCCGCAGGAGGTCACGGTCGGAAGCCGCACCACGATCAACGTCACGCTGAAAGAATCGGCGCAGAAGATCGACGAAGTGGTCGTCACGGCACTCGGCCTGACCCGCTCGGAGAAATCGGTCGGCTATGCCGTTTCGAAAGTCTCGGGCGACGAACTCACCAAATCCATATCGAGCAACTGGGTGACGGGGCTCAACGGCAAGGTCGCCGGTATGTCGATGTCCTCGGCGGGCACCGGCCCCGGCGGTACGGTACGTGTGACGCTGCGCGGCGACACGTCGCTCAACTACGGCGCCAACGAAGCACTGTTCGTCATCGACGGTATCCCGATGAGCAACGGCACGGTAGCCTCCGGTTCGGGCGCCAACTATGCCAACAGCAACGCCCCGGTGGACTTCGGTAACCCGATCTCCGACCTCAACCCCGACGACATCGAGAACGTCTCCGTCCTCAAGGGGCCCGCCGCAGCCGCGCTTTACGGTTCGATGGGCCAGAACGGCGTGGTGCTCATCACCACCAAGTCGGGCCGCGAACAGCGTGGTATCGGCGTTACATACAACGGTTCGGTGACCTTCGAGACCGCAGGCTTCTGGCCCGAATTCCAGGAGGAATACGGCCCCTCGGCCGTCACCACGTCGCTCACCAACCGCGTCGCATCGGCATGGGGCCTTCCCGGCACGATGACCTACGACGGGCAGCCCGTCCGCCAGCAGATCTCGCGTTACACGTACGGCGAGCATTTCGACTCCAGCAAACTGCGCTATCTCTACATGTCGAAGAACTGGGAGACCGGGGAGTTCACCCCCCTGCCGTGGGTATACGCCGACGACTGGTTCACCGGCCTCTTCGAAACGGGCGTTACGTGGAGCAACTCGGTGACCATCGACGGTTCGACGGGCAAGGGTACGAGCACGCGCTTCTCATTCACCGACCTGCGCAACGACTGGATCACGCCCAACTCGGGCTACGAACAGCAGACCTTCGCACTGGCCCTGAACCAGAAGATCAGCAAGGCCATCAAACTGGCGGCAAAAGTCAACTACATCCGCAAGAACAGCGACAACATGCCCATGTCGGGTTACAGCCAGGGTTCGCCCATGTACGGCCTGATCTGGGGCTACAACACCAACCCCATCTCGGCTTACCGCGACGAGTACATGCAGGGCCGTTATACCTATGCCAACTACCTGGCAGGCAGCGGCGAGGACAAATACAACACCACTTCGGGGCTTATCTACAACAGCCTCGAGGGCCACAACCCCTACCGCACGCTGTACGAGGAGCTGAACAAACTGGATCGTGACCGTTTCTTCGGCAACGTGAGCATCGACTTCACGATCCTGCCCGAGCTGACCTTCACGCTGCGCGGCGGCTTCGACGCCAATATCGAATGGCGCTCGCAGCAGAAACCCTTCATGTCGCTCGACAACCGCTACGGCATGTACCGCGAGAAGACCATCCGCCGCTACGACTACAACTCGGATTTCCTGCTCAAGTACAACAAGCTGTGGGATCGCTTCGGCGTCACGGCGGCATTCGGCGGCAGCGTCCTGCGCAACAAATACTACTCGACCACCATCACCGCCTCGCAGCTGAGCAGCGAAGGCCCCGGCATGTATTCGTTCGCCAACGCCGCGGTAGCCCTCGACACGTCGCCCTACCGCAGCAACCGGCAGACCAACAGCCTTTACGGCTTCGTCAACCTGTCGTGGGACGACACCTACTTCCTCGACGTCACGGCCCGCAACGACTGGTCGTCGACGCTGGCTCCCTCCAACTGGAGCTATTTCTACCCGTCGGTATCGGCCAGTATCCTGCTCGACAAGGCGTTCAAGATCAACTCCCCTCATGTCAACATGATCAAGCTGCGCGGTTCGTGGGCACAGGTGGGTAACGACACTTCGGTCTTCTCGCTCTACGACGACTACTCGACCACGGACTATCCGGGCGGCGTCACGCTGCCTACGGCCAGCAACTACCCGTACATCCTCCCGGAAAAGACCAGCAGCTGGGAAGTCGGCCTGGAAACCAAGTTCCTGGGCAACCGGCTCAATGTCGACGTGGCGCTCTACAAGACCAGCACCCGCAACCAGATCATCAGCGCCGAAACGAGCGCCGAAACCGGCAGTACGTCCCGCAAGATGAACGCCGGCCTGATTACCAACAAGGGTGTCGAGGTCACGTTCCGCATGGTTCCCGTCCGCACGAAGGACATCAACTGGGAGATCAACGGCAACTGGTCGCTCAACAAGAACAAACTCAACGAGCTGCAGAACGGATGGGATCCCGCAACGCCGTTGCAGACCTCGACCTCGACGACCATCGGCAGCCGTATATTCGTCTACTCGTACGTGGGCAAGTCCATGCACCAGCTCTATTCGGCCAGCCACTACGAGTACGCGCCGGAGGGTTCGACCTACACGGACGAAAACGGCAACCAGGTCGACTGCTCGGGCATGCAGATCATCAACGCCAAGACCGGCTACCCGCTGCTGACCAAGGAGACCGACTCCAAGAAGTTCGAGCACCTGGGCAGCGTAATCCCCGACTGGAAGGCAGGCTTCGGCACGACGTTCCGCTACAAGAACCTCTCGCTGAGCGCGCAGTTCACGGCGCAGGTCGGCGGCGTGGCCTACTCGGTGACCAACTTCGCACTCTCGTACCAGGGCAAACTGAAGAACTCGCTCGCCGGACGTGACGACGGCCTGGTTCTGCAGGGCGTCAACGCCGTGGACAACGGCGACGGCACGGTTTCCTACCAGAAGAACACCGCCGTCACGGAGAACATCTACACCTACTACCAGTCCTACAAATGGGTGCGCGACAACGGCCGTGAAAACACGTTCAGCACCGACTTCCTCAAGTTCAAGGAGCTGCGCATCGACTACCAGCTGCCGAAGCACCTGATGGCCAAGACCCGTTTCCTGCAGGGCGCGTCGATCGGGTTCTTCGCCACCAACCTCTTCTGCATCACCGACTGGCCGCAGTTCGACCCCGAGGCGGCAGGTCTGGTCAACGGTACGAACATTTACCCCGGTATCGAAACCGTCACCTTCCCGATGACGCGTACCTACGGTATCAACATCAAACTTCAGTTCTAAAACTGCGAACGCCATGAAATACGCAAAATATATCCTGATACTCGCGCTGCTCGCCGCATCGGGCGCATGTACGAACGATTTCGAGGATTACAACACCAATCCGAACAAACAATCGGAAGGGTCAGTAGCCCCCATCGCACTGCTCGAACCGCTGATTTACAGCTCCACGAACAGCTATTCGTCCTACATGCTGAGCATCGCCAACGAGATTTCGCAGGTCACCGTGGCCAAGTCGACACCGCGCCGCGAACACTGCTACAACCTTGCCGACGGCAATTTCAAGGCCATCTGGAACCTCGGGTACAAATGGGCCGGCAATGCCAAGCACATGTACGACCTGGCCGTGGCGCAGAACCAGCCCAACTTCCAGGCCATCGGTCTGACGCTGAAGGTCTATAACATGTCGATCCTCACCGACATGTTCGGTTCGATCGCCTACCGCGAGGCGCTCAAGGGCGGCGAGGGCATCAACACCCCGCATATCGACTCGCAGCAGGAGGTCTATACGGCCATGCTGGAGGAACTCGAGCTGGCCAACTCGCTCTACAACGCCAGCCTGGGGCTGGACGACCCCACCAAGGACGGCATCTACGGCGGCGACATCGCCAAGTGGCAGAAATTCACCAACACGCTGCGCCTGCGTCTGCTGATGCGCGTGAGCGGCCGTAACAACGCCTTCACCCCCACGGTCGGCGAGCAGATCAACCAGATCATCTCCAACCCGGGCAAATACCCCGTCTTCGAGTCGAACGACGACAACGCCACCGTGAAGTTCTCCGGCAGCGCGGAGTATTACAAGACCTATTTCAACTCCAGTTCGTTCCCCGACGACAAGAGCCTGTCGAGCGACCACCACATCGCCGCACAGCTGCTCGACCTGCTCTACGACGCTTCGGACGGCTTCGTCGACCCGCGCCTGCGCATCTGGATCAAGCCCCGCTACATCCAGTATCCCAGTGCGACCGAGCCCGATGTGATCCGCGAAATGATCGGCGCCGTCTCGGGCTGTACGATCAACTACAACGGCATCACCTCCATCAGCGAACGCGAACCCTACCTGCATTACGAAACGCTGGTGGGCGACACGCGCCCCAACCACATGCTCGACTACGACGAGCTGCTCTTCATCAAGGCCGAAGCAGCGATGAACGGCTGGATATCGGGCTCCGCCAAGGAGTATTACGAAGCGGCGATCACCGCGTCGTGCCAGAAATGGGGCGAATACGGCATTTACGCTTCCTACCCCGAACTCAACGCGTCGAACAAGATCGAACTCAAGACCGTAGCCATCACGCAGAAGAACATCGCCGCACTGCTGGCGAGCGACCAGGTAAAATGGAACAATACCCAGCAGCGCCTCGCCGAGCAGAAATGGCTCTCGCTGTTCTGGGTCATCGGCTTCCAGATGTACCACGAAATGCGCCGCACGGGGTATCCCGAGTGCAAGACCGGCATGGGAACGATCGAGCTGAACGCCACGGGCGGAAAGTTCATCGCCCGCTATCCCTATCCGTCGATCGCGATCGCCAACAACCGTGCGAACTATACGGCCGCATTCGAGGCACAGGGCGGTACCATCAACGACAACACCATGGTCTTCCCGATATGGTGGAGCGGCCAGGCCGTCGCCAAGGATGCCGGGCAGCCGTGGGAACACTCGTTCCGCAAGAATGTCATCGCCGAAGAGAACCTATAATCTAAAAACGAACGCACTATGAACGCGAAAAACATAATCCGCAACATGAGGGGCCTGGCCATGTCGGCGCTGCTCCTGATCCCGGCGGCCTTCGTCTCGTGCAGCGACGACGACACGGAGGGCGGCAGCCCCTACTTCCGGCTGGAGAATACCGTCGTATCGAGCAAGCTGGTGACCGCCTCCTCCGACCTGGGTTTCGACGCCGAGGCCATCATCGGCGACGCCACGCTCGAACTGATCCGTTACGACATCCGTTCGAACTGCAACTGGAGTGTCGAATGCAACTCCACGGACGGAGACTGGATCAAATTCTACCCCAAGACAGGCCAGGGCGACGGCAAGGTACGCTTCTGCCTGGAGGACAACGATGCCAACACCCCGCGTTCGGCGACGGTCGTATTCCGCTATGCGGACGGCAGGCAGACCGAAACGACCCTCGTCGTCAACCAGAGCGCCAACGAACCTTACATCAGATTCGTCGTCAACAACATCGAGACGAACGAGATCGTAGCGGGACGCTATGCCGCCCATTACGACATCAAGGTCGCGTCGAACGTGACGCCGTTCTACGAACCCGAAAAAGCCGAATGGGCAACCTTCACCGAGACGGGCAACGGGACTTTCACGCTCGACATCGAGGAGTATCCCGAGCAGCCGGCATCCCTGAGCCGTGATTTCAGCATCGCCTTCAAGGGCAGCGGCCAGTACAAGGACATCAGAGCCGACCTGAACATCCTGCAGGACATCACGCCGCAGATCGAGATTACGAGCGAGGACATCGGCGACGACCTGGCACTGCCCCCGTTCCCGGCCTACCAGCCCAATGCATTCACCTTCAAGGTGAAATCCAACTGGGACTGGACGATTTCGGTTGCCGAGAACGCATGGATCGAGGTCACGCCCTCGGCCGGCGAAGCGGACAAGGAGTATGTCATGACGGTGAAAGCGACCAGCAACCTTTCGCTCGACGAACGCTCCGCTTCGTTCTCGATCATCTCGGACGAGGTGCTCGGCACCAAAGCCGTCAAGGAGATCTTCGTGACACAGGAAAGCCTGGCGGAAGGCGGGCCGCTGGAAGGTCTGGACGCTCCGGTAAAGTGGTTCTTCAACGGTGCCTCGGGCACGGACTACACGGTTCCGAAAGAGCAGTTCGAGCAGAACAACAAGCTCATGGCCTCGTCGGGCGTAGGTTATATCTCCTACTTCCACACCTTCAACTCCGACGGCAGCCTGCACCCCAACAGCACGCGCATGATCGGCGGCACGGGACAACCCTACGTCACGGGAGCATGGAAGGGCGACTACTGGTTATTCGAAGTTCCGGTCAAGAACTTCAAGTCGGGAACGAAGGTTCGTTTTACGGGTCTCACACGTATCTCCGGCACCGGACAGAAGTACTGGAGCCTGCAATATATGGACGGTACGAGCTGGAAACCGGCGACCGACACGCAGACCGCAACCGTCAACGGGGAACAGATCACCTACACGCATCTGGTACCGACGGCCAACATGCAGATCGACGTGACGATGACCTTCGCACGCGGCATTAGCGACGGCAGCGTCAAGATCCGGTTCTATTGCGAAGCCAATACCACGGGCGGCACGGAACCCAACGGCGGTACGATCCGCTGGGCAAGTTCCGCCGATAACGGGTACAATGACAGTCCGGTCATTCAGGTTGTCGAATAACACCGGGCAATCTCCACACGGTACAGGGAGGCCTTCTGGCCTCCCTGTCCTTTTATTCCGGCCCCGGGCGCCCATTGCCGAAGGCCGGGCCCATCAGGCCCAAAGCGCATCCCCATCCGTCCATGCCATGCGCGGCAACCCGGGGCATGTCAGGCAGCAGGAAGGGATGCACGGGCACGGAAACGGGCACACGAGTTCAACGCGCACAGCGTACGGCGCTGGACACACGCGGTTCACGGTACGAGGCTCACCGTCTCTCAGCACACGGCGCACAGCCTACAATTCACAGCGCACAGTTCATGATTTGCAGTTCACGGCTCACGGGCGCAAACGATAGCGATACGCACCACCGGAAAAGCCGCAAAAAAGGGAGCCGTGCGAGGGCTCCCTTAAATGTCTGTATCAAAGTTCGTCAGTTGATGTTCCGCCGGTCGGGTTCGTGGTCGGGGGAAGCGGCTTCCATGTCGATCTGCAACTTGACCATGTTGATGGCTGTCGCAGCCGCTTCATCGCCCTTGTTGCCGTGGCGGCCGCCGCAGCGGTCGAGCGCCTGCTGCATGTCGTTGACGGTCAGCACACCGAATGCGATCGGCATGTTCCACTGGATCTGCAGCTGGGTGATACCCTGCGTCACGCCCTGGCAAATGAAATCGAAATGGCGCGTATCGCCCTGGATGACACACCCGAGCGCGATCACCGCGTCGACATCGGTATATTCGGCGAAAAACTGTGCGCCGAGCGCCAGTTCGAACGTCCCGGGGACATATTTGATCTGGATGTTCAGGTCGGGGCATCCGGCGGCACGCAACGTGCGCACGGCGCCTTCGAGAAGGGCTTCGGTGACCTCGCGGTTCCACTCGGCCACGACGATACCGAACCGCATGTCCGCGGCCGAAGGCAGGGGTGAATCGAATTGGGAAAGGTTATGATTCTTGGTCGCCATAGTCCCCGGTTATTTTATGCTGCCGAGAAGTTTCTCCGCGTCGCGCGCGTCCATCGACGCAGGGTACGAAGTCAGTATCCGCTCGTAGTATGCGGCCGCTTTCGCGCCGTTGCCCTGAGCCTGCTCGGCCAGACCGGCTTTGCGGAGGTACATCGGAGCGGTGAGGTTGTTGTCGGCAGCCGCTACTGCTTTATCGTAGAATTTCACGGCCTTGGCATAGTCCTTTTGCTCGACGGCGATGTCACCCTGCAACCCGTAGTTCTGGGCGTTGATCAGCGCACCCGGGATACCCTTCACGGGCGAATACCTGGCCAGGAATTCGGCGGCATTCTCCAGGTCGCCGGCCTTCAGGTAGCAGATGCCGGCGTAGTGTTTGGCAAGATTGCCCGAAGGGGTCGAGCCGTACTTCTCGATCACCTCGAGGAAGCCGGCGCCGTTGGCATCGCCTTCGAGCGCCAGCGCATAGTCCGCATTCTGATCCTCGAAACGGTACTGCGCCTCGGCGATCATCTCGGCGGCCTTCTCGGCACGCGGCGACACGACCAGTGCGCGGTAGCCGAAAACGAGGGCTGCGAGCACCAGCAAGCCGAGGAAAACATACGACAACATGCGGCCGTTCTTCTCGAAGAAAAACTCAGTTTTGTTCATTGCTTCGCCGAGGGTTTCCTGCTCGGCGACATGCTGTTTTGCCATAAAAATCTATCTTGTTTAGTTTATAATTCCGTACGTTAGGCAGCAAAGATACAAAACTATTCACAATGTACAATGCCGCATCCCGTTTTTTTGCAGCATCGGACAGATGCGGCACCGCATTGCCCGGATAAATCAGGCATCGCACACGACCGGCACGACCTTCACAGAATGCGGGCGGCGCCTCGGCAATGCCCAAATAAATTTGGCATTGCGCTCGGCTTGCACTATCTTTGAACCATGTATCTGAAGAAAATATCGCTGCTCAACTTCAAGAATATCGCACAGGAGGAACTCGCCCTGTGCCCCGGCATCAACTGCCTGGTGGGTGACAACGGGGCGGGCAAGACCAACGTCATCGACGCGGTCTATTACCTTTCGATGTGCAAGTCGTCGCTGGCGATGACCGACGGGCAGAGCGTCCGCCACGGCGCGGATTTCTTCCTCGCCGAAGGGCAGTACCTCACCGATGCGGGCAAGACGGAGAGCGTCGTGTGCTCGTTCTCGCGCAAGGGCGGCAAGGTGCTCAAACGCAACGGGAAGGAATACGAACGGCTGTCGGATCACGTGGGGCTGATTCCGGCCGTGATCGTGTCGCCGGCCGACAGTGCGCTCATCAGTGACGCCGCGGACGAACGCCGCCGCTACCTCAACGGCTTCATCTCGCAGCTCGACCGCACCTACCTGGCCGCTGTAATGCGTTACAACGGCGTGCTGGCCGAACGCAACCGCCTGCTCAAGAACATGCCCGACGAAACGATGCTCCGCATTTACGACATGCAACTCGTCGAGCAGGGCAACCGGATACACGCCCTGCGGCGGGAGTTCACGCAACGGCTGCAACCCGTCGTCGCGGACTATTACCGCACCCTCTCGGGCGACCGCGAGCAGGTCGAACTGCACTACAAGTCGGAGCTGAACGACCGGCCGTTCGACGAACTGCTCCTCGCGGCACGGCAGAAAGACCTCGCCAACGAATTCACCACGGCAGGCATCCACCGCGACGACCTGGTACTCCACATCGGCGGCTATCCCCTGCGCAAATACGGTTCGCAGGGACAGCAAAAATCGTTTCTGATCGCTCTCAAACTCGCCCAATATGCCCTGGTCGCCCAAGCCAAAGGGGAAAAACCGATCCTGCTGCTGGACGACCTCTTCGACAAGCTCGACGCCGGGCGCGTGGAGCAGTTGATCCGCCTCGTGTCCGAAGATTCGTTCGGGCAGATCATGATTACCGACTGCAACCCCACACGGCTGCGTACGATCCTCGACAAGGCGGGCGGCGAATATGCGCTTTTCACGGTCGGGAACGGGGCGGTGACGCAGGGGAATGCAACGGCAACGGCTGCTGTGGCCGACCCGGCCAAAGGATCGGCCGGGAACAAGCCCGGGAATGCGGTAACGGGCGAAGCCGCGGAACCGGAGGAGGATAAGACACAGGGACAAACCGGGTCTGCGGCCGCGGAACGGACGGAAGGGCAAACCGGGGAATTGCCGGCGGGAGAACCCGCGCGGCGGCCTTCGGAACCAGTCCCGGCACCGGAGCCTGCCGAAGAACCGGCAGCAGAACCCGACGGCAACGGGGCACGCCCCGGGGATGCAGCATCGGAAGGAGGACGGCCATGAGACGGACGAAGACCATGCTGATGGGCGACCTGCTGGAGGAGTTTTTCAAACGCCCCTATGTTGCGGCGAAAGTCGCCGAAGGAAAACTGCCCGACACCTGGCGCGAGATCGTGGGCGACCGCGCCGCGGAGGTTACGACCGAGCTGAAAATCGAAAACCACATCCTCTATGCCCGCATCCAGTCGAGCGTGCTCCGCTCGGAGCTTTTCTACCAGCGCGAGGCGCTCAAGGAGGAGATCAACCGCCGCTCGGGCGTGCGGCTGGTCAATGCCGTGATCATCCGGTAAAACACACCGCCGCCACCGCCCGGCAAACACAGGGCTGCCGCAAGACGGGCGGTCGAAAACTGGGCTGCCGAGCTCCGGGCCGCAGGAAACAGGATGCAAAAAACAGAGCCGCAACAGAGTTGCCGAGGGCTGCGCACCGAATTAGGGCCGCAGGAAACAGCGCTGTCGGAAACAGAGTTGCTTAAATCAGGGCTCACCGGAAACAGGCTCACCGAATCAGTACCCTCAAAGTCAGGGCTGCCGAAAACAGGGAGCCGGACGCCGCGGGCAAATCCCCGGCCAACGCCGGTGAATCTCCGGCCAAGCCCCCCCGGCCACGACAGGCGAAGCCCCGGACACAGCAGCCCCGGAAATCAGGACAAAAAAAAGTGCAGGATTGTCCTGCACCTTTTTCTTTTCTACTTCGGGGGAAGCCCGCAGCCTCGCTCCCGATTACTGGATGATCGCGGCACGGTTGGCGGCCTGAACCTTCTTGAACGGATCGGGCGAGTTGCCCTTGCCCTCGTAATTCAGCTGCTTGGGGTTGACGCCCTTCGATACGAGGAAGTCGAATACCCGCTTGGCACGGTGCTCGGCGACGCGCTTGTTTCCGGCCTTGGTTCCCGTCTGCTGGTCGGCATGGCCCACGATCTGGTAAACCATGTCCTGCGGGCCGTTCTTGATCTTCTCGGCCACCAGCTCGAGGCGGGTCTTCTCCTGCGGGGTCAGCCACGACATGCTGTAATCGAAGAGGATGATCGAAGTATCGGCGGCAACCTGCTCCTCGGCGGCAACGACGGTAGTGGCGGCGGCGGCAGTAGCTGCCGCAACTGCGGCATCGGCCGTGGCGGCGAGCTCGGCCTGCGAGGCGGCAAGCTGCTGTGCCAGCTGGGCATTCTCGACCTCCATGGCGGCGGCAGCGGCCATGCTGGCGGCTACGGCGTCCTGGAAAGCTTGGATGTCCGCAACGGTATAGCCCCCAACACCGCGCTGCCAGCCGCGCTTGTTAAAGCGGTAAGTGAAACCTGCCGTAGCGCTGAAGCCGAACAGGTAGGAGCCGTCCATCGCAACGGGGCTGACCCGCGAAGGCGCTATCAGCCCTTTGAGTTCGATATTGAAATCGAACGACGGCGAAATGCGGAACTTGTTGAGCCAGCCCAAAGTGAACGCGAACGACTGGTGCGTACCCGAACCGTTGTTCTCGTGGCTCTTGTCGGTGAAGTTCGAGGCCATATATCCGAAACCGGCGAACGGCACGGCATAGTAGGCTCGGTCTTCACGGTAACCCCCTGCCCAGTTGGAGAAGTTGAGCATGAAATCGGCATGCACGAACAAATAGGGCCATTTCGCCTTGCCCAGCACATCGTCGAAATTGGCGAACCGGCCGCCCTGCAGCTGGAGGCGCATACCGGTCACCGGATGGAACCATTTGGTAAGGCCGAAGTTGGCCTCGAAATTGATACGGTCGCCGAAACTCCCCTGGTTGGTACCGTTGGAAAGGGCCGTACCGGCACCGCCTCCAAGCGTAATTTCCCAGTTATCCCAGAAACCGTTCGACACGAAACCGGCAAAGCTCGGTTTTTTGGGCGTATCCTGCGCCCACACAGACGTAGCCAATGCCACGGCTGCCAACAATAGAATAAGTTTTTTCATGGTCAATAATATTTAATCCCAATAATAAAGTTTCTCTTTTCCCGAAACCGTTAATTGACAGGCCATAGCACAAAAACAGCGCCGAAACCGCACAAAAAAGGCTGGAAACGTATGTTTCCAGCCTTTTAAGCTCAGGATTAAATCCTTACGGAATCAACCACACTTCGAATAACCGCACGACATGCACGTAAGACAGCCGTTCTGGTAGGCCATATTCTCCTGTCCGCAGCTCGGGCACTTGCCCTTGGACTTGGTGCCGTCGACGATATACTGCTTCAGGGCGCGGCAGACGCCCGTCTTCCACGTGTTGATCGACTCGCTGTTCAGGTGGAGCGATTCGATCAGCGAGACGGTCTTCTCGATCGGCATGCCATGGCGCAGGACACCCGAGATCAGTTTGGCGTAGTTCCAGAACTCCTCGTCGAACAGACGTGAGATCCCGCCGATGGTATTCGTATAGCCGTAACGGTCGGTATACTGGAAGTCGTAGCGTTTGGTGCCGTCCTCTTCGCGTACCTTTATAATATAGCCCTTGTCGATCTTGCGGGGGATATACATGGCGTCCTCCTCGATCTTACCGGTGAAGACCTCGTAGGGGCGGCCGTCCTGCAGGCCCACGAAGGCGATCCAGTCCTCGGTGCCGTTCTTGAAACGCACGATGTCGGCCGGGATCGACTTGGGACGCTTGGGCACCTGTCCGGGATGCTCCTCGCACTTCTGCTTCTTTTTGGAGCCCTTTTCGAGCAGCACACCGTCGCGGCAGCCGTCGCGGTAGACCGTGACGCCCTTGCAGCCGCATTCCCAGGCCGTGCGGTAAACCTGCGCCACGAGCCCCTCCGAAACATTGTTCGGCAGGTTGACGGTCACCGAGATCGAGTGGTCGACCCATTTCTGGATCGCACCCTGCATCTTGACCTTGGCCACCCAGTCGATGTCGTTGGCCGTAGCCCCGTGGTAGGGCGAAGCGGCCACCCACTCCCCGAGCTCCTCGTCGGAGATCGTCGCGAGCTTCGACGTGTCGTATCCGTTCGCCTCGAGCCACTTCACGAAGTTGTGGTGGTAGACGTTGTATTCCTGGAACTTTTCGCCCGTTTCATCCTCATAGTCCACATGCGTGTCCTTGTCGGAGGGGTTGATCTTGCGGCGGCGTTTGTAGACCGTGCGGAACACCGGCTCGATGCCCGACGTGGTCTGCGACATGAGCGACGTGGTACCCGTGGGGGCGATGGTCAGCATGGCGATGTTGCGGCGGCCGACCTTCTCCATCTCGGCATAGAGTTCCGGGTCGGCCTCGCGGATGCGGGCGATCATCGGATTGTCCTTCTCCTTGGCTGCGTCGTAGACCGGGAAGGCACCGCGCTCGGCGGCCATCTTCACCGAAGCCCGGTAAGCCTCGACAGCCAGCGTCTTCTGCACCTCGACGGCGAATGCGATCGCCTCCTCGGAACCGTATACCAGTCCCAGTGCGGCGAGCATGTCGCCTTCGGCCGTGATGCCGAGGCCCGTACGGCGGCCCTTCTGCGCCATGCCGAGGATCTTCTTCCACAGCTCCAGCTCCACGCGGCGCACGTCCTCGTCCTCGGGGTCGGCGGCGATCTTCTCGATGATCTGCTCGACTTTTTCCAGTTCGAGGTCGATGATGTCGTCCATCATGCGCATGGCCATGGCCACGTGCGACCGGAACTTGTCGAAATTGAACTTCGCATCCTTCTTGAACGGGTTGTCCACATAGCTCAGCAGGTTGAGCGCCAGCAGGCGGCACGAATCGTAGGGGCAGAGCGGGATTTCACCGCAGGGGTTGGTCGAAACCGTCACAAAGCCCTCGTCGGCATAGCAGTCGGGCACGCTTTCGCGGATGATCGTATCCCAGAACAGCACGCCCGGCTCGGCCGACTTCCAGGCATTGTGGATGATCTTGTCCCAGAGCTTCCGGGCGTCGATATCCTGCTCGTACCGGGGGTTATCGGAATTGATCGGGAATTGCTGGTGGTATTTCTTGCCGGCGATGGCGGCACGCATGAACTCGTCGTCGATCTTGATCGAAACGTTGGCGCCCGTGACCTTGCCCGTGTCGACCTTGGCGTCGATGAAACGCTCGGCATCGGGGTGCTTGATCGACAGCGAGAGCATCAGCGCACCGCGGCGGCCGTCCTGCGCCACCTCGCGCGTCGAGTTGGAATAGCGCTCCATGAAAGGCACGATACCCGTCGACGTGAGCGCCGAGTTGAGCACCGGACTGCCCGTGGGACGGATGTGCGAGAGGTCGTGCCCCACGCCCCCGCGGCGCTTCATCAGTTGCACCTGCTCCTCGTCCATGCGGAAGATGCCGCCGTAGGAGTCGGCCGGATGCTTGTGCCCGATCACGAAACAGTTCGAGAGCGAGGCCACCTGGAAATTGTTGCCGATACCCGTCATCGGGCCACCCTGGGGGATCACATACCGGAAATGATCCAGCAGGCCGAAGACCTCCTCGCGCGACATCGGATTGGGATACTTGCGCTCGATGCGCTCGATCTCGGCTGCGATACGCTCGTGCATCTGTCGGGGTGACGTTTCATAGATATTGCCGAAAGAGTCTTTCAGGGCATATTTGCTGACCCATACCGTCGCGGCAAGGTCGTCCCCGTCGAAATACTTTTTCGACTCGGCAACCGCATCGTTGTAATCGACTTTCTGCGGCGCTTCGGGTTTTACGGCTTTAGACATAACTGTTATTGCTTTTATTTCAGATTTTTAGCGTCGATCCGGGCGAAACCCGGTTCTACAAAATTCATTCTTTTCTATGGAATAACCCAATGCACGGCACCAAACTTATCCACAAATTATTTACAAAAAGGCAAAACATGCGCCCCACATTTATGGGGCGCACATTTGCTGCGGACGGGATGTCCGGCAACGGCTATTTCGCCGCGACGGCGTCGATCTCGACCAGCGCCCCCATCGGGAGTGCGGCGACCTGGTAGCATACGCGCGCGGGCATTCCCGAGGTGAAGAACCCGGCGTAAACGGCATTCATCGCGGCAAAGTCGCCGATGTCCTGCAACAGGACGGTCGTCTTGACCACGTCGCCGAGCGTATAGCCGGCCTCTTCGAGGATATGGCGCAGGTTGGTGAGCGACTGCCGTGTCTGGGCCTCGATGCCTTCGGCCATCTTTTGGGTCGCTCCGTCGATGGGGAGCTGTCCCGAGACATAGAGCGCTCCGCCGGCCTCCACGGCCTGCGAATAAGGGCCCACGGCCTTGGGGGCGTGGGGCGATGCGATAATCTTCTTCATAGCGGGGTGTTTTTCAAATTCCACACAAAGATAAGATATATTCCGTATATTTGCACAACACATTTAAGAATATGCTATGAAGATTTTGCTGAGAATCGCGGTTATCGCAGCCGTAGCGGCACTCGCCGCGGGTTGCTGCAAATGCCGTTCCTACCAGAAGAAAAACCGCCGGCCGCTCGTCGGCACCGAATGGCAGCTCGTACAGTTGAACGGCAGGGCGGTCAAACCCCAAGAGGGCAAGTTCAACCTGACGTTCCTCGCCGAAGAGAACCGCTTTGCGGGGGTCGGAGCCTGCAACCGCCTGATGGGCAAATACGAAACCACAGACAAGGGCGCGCTCAGGATCGGGCCGATCGCCTCGACGATGATGGCCTGCCCGGGCATGGAACAGGAGGACGCCTTCACCAAGGCGCTCGAAGCCACCACGCACTACGATATGGACGGGCCGATGCTGCTGCTGCTGAGCGACGGCGAACTGAAAGCCGTATTCCAGGCCAAACCCTGAAAAACCTGCCGGGCAAGGGCCGGAATAGAATATAAATAGGAACGGAAGGAATCGCCAAAATCGTTTTGCGGTGCGATTCCTTCCGTTCTTGTCTTTTCAGCCGCCCGGGTCGCAGATGCAAGCCCCCCCCGGCAGCACACCCCGAAACGACAGGACGGGGCAAGCCCGGCAGCCCGGCAACTCACCGGCCGGAAAGCCAGGATCCGACCTCATCGGGCGCAGCATTCTTCAGCAACACCCGTTTATTTCTGTCGAGCAGATAGATAGCAGGCACCGTCCTCAAATCGTACACCGCATCGTGCATAAGCATACCGTCGATCCACCCCGTCGGGCAGACCGTCTCCTTCCACACTTCGGGGTCGGTTCCGATGCATACCGAAACA
>OKTI01000608.1_pt1 | contig 19250 bp, 14 predicted proteins | sample 1606071 | NCBI WGS metagenome assembly OKTI01 (sample SAMEA3879500, study PRJEB24766) | human gut metagenome | biome: human-associated habitat; feature: feces | place: USA | collected 1985/1987
TACAAAGTTACTACAAAAAAGTGAAATGCGGAAGAATATGGTAATGGATTTGATTTACAGGGGTTTCATTTACGCTGCCAATTATTCCGAGAGCCATTTCAATCCACGCCGAAGCCAAATCAAGACGGAGCTACGTTACTTGTTCGTAACCACGCTCAATAGGTGACGAAATGGACACGAATAACGAAACAAGGCTTTAAGGATTAGTGAGTTACTGACAACTCACGCAAAAAATCCGGTAACGAAAAAAGATTGCGCCGTTCTTCCGCAATTTGCGTATCAGAGGAGGGCTCTTCACCAACTAATTTTGAACAAAAAAATTAAGGACGATGAAGAGTACATTTTCAGTTATTTACTACCTCAAACGTCAGGTAGTGAAAAAAGACGGGACGGTTCCCGTCATGGGACGCATCACGGTGGACGGCAGCCAGACGCAATTCAGTTGCAAACTGACCATCGATCCCAAGTTGTGGGACACCAAAGGGGGACGTGTCACGGGCAGAAGCACGGCGGCACTCGAAACGAACCGCATGCTTGACAAGATGCGGGTGCGCATCAACAAGCACTATCAGGAAATCATGGAGCGTGACAACTTCGTCACGGCAGAGAAGGTGAAGAACGCCTTTCTCGGACTGGAACACCGCTATCACACGCTGATGCAGGTGTTCCAGCAACACAACGAGGACTATGCCAAGCAGGTGGAAGCAGGCATGAAAGCCAAAGGCACACTCTTGAAGTACAAGACCGTTTACAAGCACCTGCAAGAGTTTCTCAACATCCGTTACCACGTGAAGGACATCGCGTTGAAAGAGCTTACCCCCGCTTTCATTTCCGACTTCGAGATGTTTCTGCGCACGGACAAACACTGCTGCACCAATACCGTGTGGCTGTATGTATGCCCACTTCGGACGATGGTGTTCATCGCCATCAACAACGAATGGCTCACACGCGACCCGTTCAGGGAGTATGAAATCAAGAAGGAGGAAACGACACGCAGTTTCCTGACCAAAGACGAAATCCGCCTGCTGATGGAAGGTAAACTGAAGAACGCCAAACAGGAACTATACCGCGACCTCTACCTGTTCTGCGCCTTCACGGGCTTGTCATTCGCCGATATGCGCAATTTGACGGAAGAGAACATCCGCACCTACTTCGATGAACACGAGTGGATAAACATCAACCGCCAGAAGACGGGCGTGGTGTCTAACATCCGCCTGCTTGACATTGCGAAACAAATCATCGACAAATACCGCGGGCTGTGCGAAAACGGCAGGATTTTCCCTGTTCCCCACTACAACACGTGCCTTGCCGGAATCCGTGCCGTCGCCAAGCGTTGCGGCATCACCAAGCATATCACGTGGCATCAGAGCCGCCATACGGCAGCCACGACGGTGTTCCTCTCCAACGGTGTACCCATCGAAACAGTCAGTTCCATGCTGGGACACAAGAGTATAAAGACAACGCAGATATACGCGAAGATAACCAAAGAGAAGCTCAACCAAGACATGGAGAACCTTGCCGCAAGATTGAACCAAATCGAGGAATTTGCAGGATGTACCATCTAAAACAGAGACGCCATGAAACGTGACATAATCATTATAGAGGACAAGACGGTCAGCGTAACCGGTAACGAGGTATGGATGACCGCCGGGGAAATCGCCGAAGAGTTCCATGCCACCGTCCCGGCAGTGAACGCCGCCATCAAAGCCGTCCGCAAGTCGGACGTGCTGAACGACTACGAGGTATGCCGCTACATACAGCTTGAAAACGGCCTGTACGCGGATGTTTACTCGCTTGAAATCATCATTCCAGTAGCCTTCCGGCTGAACACATACTATACACACGTGTTCCGCATGTGGCTGGTGGAAAAGGCACTCTCAAAGGAAAAGAGGCAGGCATACGTGATGTTCATACAGAACGGGAAAACCGGATATTGCTGAACACGCATACAGACAACGAAAAAGGAAACGGACAACGCCATCGGGTGCCGTCCGTTTCCTTTTTTTCATGCAACCGCCTTATTCCTGCGGCTTGAGGTAATTCGCCTCCAACAGTTCACGCAGTCCCGATTCGGGATAAAGCACCTTACCTGCCAGAAGGATAAAGGGCAGCATCCTGTTGTTGCGATACTCCTGCAAGGTGCGGCGGCTTACCCGGAGCATTTCCGCCACCTCCTTGTCCGTCAGGTAATGTTCCCCGTCCAGTGGCGGACGGTAACTTTCCAAAAATGCGGAGAGCCATTTGGAGCCTTTGAGCATATTCTGTATCGCGGTGGCAACCGGCTCGTCCTCCATTGAGAAAACCTCGTTGTTCTCGTTCATCATAACATCGGATTAAGTGGTTAATAAAAACAGAGTCATTTTCCATCGGGATAGATCGTGCCGATAAGCGGAATAAGCCGCCTGACCTCCTCCGGCCTGTAATAGAATCTGCGGTTCATCTGCGAGTAGCCGATAAGCCGCCTGTCACGCAATGACTGCAACGTGCGCGGGCTGATTCTCAACTGCCCGCAGACCTCCTCGCCCGTGAGCCACCTTTCCAGCCGCCCGCCGTCGCTTTTGCGCCTTAGGGCGGCGACTTTCTCCGAGAGGGCGTTGAATGACGCCAGCATCATCTCGAAGGTCTTTTTCTCGATAGATACGATTTCCATATACCAAAACATTTAATGATTTACCGCAAAGGTAACGCAGCCGCCTTGAATGCGTGCCGTTTTCCGCTATACGGCAGCTTGTTGCGCCGGTTGTCCGGGTTACGGAGTCACTTTCAAAGAAAATCTTACGTGAGTCACGTAATGAGTTGTTAAAGCCCCTTTTGTTTATTGCCGAATTTTGCCGCAGAGAAACAAAAGAAAGGATAAAATATGAAAGTGATAACGATTGAAAGTTCCGCCTTCACCGCCCTGACGGAACAGATAGCCGAGATAGCGGTCTATGTGCGTGCCGTTTCCGGTGAGAGTAAGGGAGAGTCTTCCGACATGCTGCTCACCACCCGCGAGGCGGCGCACCTGCTGAACGTGAGTACCCGTACCCTCCAACGTATGCGCAGCGAACAGCGCATCGGCTATATCGTGCTGCGCGGCAAATGCCGCTACCGCCGGTCGGAAATAGACCGCCTGCTCGCAGACTGCACCGTGGCAGAAGATGCAGCGACACTGACGGAACTGAAACGCAACCACACGCTGCGCACGGGCGGCGGCAAACCCAAAGGAAGGAGGACATAAGATATGGAACTGCTTACACGAAACAATTTTGAGGACTGGATGCAGAAGCTGATGGAACGGCTCGACCGTCAGGACGAGCTGTTGCTCTCCCTGCGACCGTCCGGCAAAGCCCCGAACCCGATGGAAAGTATCAGGATGTTCGACAACCAAGACCTCTGCATGCTGCTCCAGATAAGCAAGCGTACCCTGCAGCGCTACCGCAGCATCGGTGCATTGCCGTACAAGACGCTCGGCAAAAAGACCTATTACAGCGAGGAGGACGTACTGACATTCCTCTCCGAACACGTAAAGGATTTCCGCAAGGAAGATATAGCCTTCTACAAGGCGCGTATCCATAATTTCTTTAACAAATAACCCATTAAAACATTTTTCAAATGGCAAAGAAAACAACAGAAAAAGACGTGCTGATAGTCCGCGACGAGAAGACGGGCGAGATCAGCGTGGTAGCCGGGCTTAACGCCGACGGCTCACCCAAGCGTACCCCCGCAAAGGCGGAGAACGCGCAGAGTTTCCTGCAATTCGACAGGCACGGAGACGTGCTGGACAACTTCTTCAAGAACTTCTTCCGGCAGTGCAAGGAACCCAGCCGCTTCGGTTTCTACCGTGTCGCGGCGGACCAAGCCGACAAGCTGCTGGAAGTTATCAAGGACTTGCTGAAAGACCCCGAGGGCAACAAGGAGATGCTTGCGCCCCACAAGGTGGACACCTCCGGCTACGAAAAGAAAGTACAGGAGGAGCAGTCCGCCGAAAAGCAGGAACAACCGGAACAGAAACAAGATGACGAACCTAAAAAACAGGAAGAAATGGAACAGAAAAACGAACAGAATCAGAAAAGCCCACAGCAGGCGCAAAGCAACCGGGGCTACCAACCCATCGACGAGAGCAAGATCAACTGGAAGGAGTTGGAGGAGAAATGGGGCGTGAAGCGCGACGACCTTGAAAAGTCGGGCGACCTTGACCGGATGCTCAACTACGGCAAGTCCGACTTGGTGAGGGTATCGCCCAATTTCGGCGGAGAGGCTTTCGAGCTGGATGCCCGCCTCTCCTTCAAGAAGGACGGCGAGGGCAACGTCAGCCTTGTGCCGCACTTCATCCGCAAGGAGCAGAAACTCGACGAGTACAAGGAACACAAGTTCTCCGACGACGACCGGAAGAACCTGCGCGAAACGGGCAACCTCGGCAGGGTTGTGGACCTCGTGGACAGGGAAACGGGCGAGATCATCCCCTCGTTCGTCAGCATCGACCGCAAGACGAACGAAATCACAGATGTCCCGGCAAACAAGGTGCGCATACCGGAGCGCATCGGCAAGACGGAAATCACCAAGCAGGAGCAGGACATGCTGCGTGCCGGGCTGCCTGTGCGCGACAAACTCATCGAGCGCAAGGACGGCAGGAAGTTCGTCACCACCCTGCAAGTGAACGTGGAGCAGCGCGGCGTGGAGTTCGTGCCGGGAACCGGCAGGTCGCCACGTGCCGCACAAGCACAGGAAGCCAAGAACACCCCCGCACAGGGACAGGCGCAGGGTACGGAAAACACAGCCAACACGAACAAGGAGCAACGCCGCAACACGTGGACGAACGCCGACGGCAGCATCCGCCCCATCAGCAAATGGAGCGGCGTGGACTTCACCGAGCAGCAGAAAGCCGACTACGTGGCTGGCAAAGCCGTGAAACTGGAGAACGTGACCGACAAGCAGGGCTTCCACGCCACGATGTACATCAGGTTCAACCCGGAGAAGGGACGCCCGTACCGCTACGACACCAACCCCGACAACGCGCAGAAGGTCGCGCCTTCCAACGAGAGCCGCACGCAGGTGGCGGTGAACAGCGAGGGCAAGACCAACGAGGCTACCAAGAACCTGAAGGAGCCGTTGCGGAAGGGACAGACCGCCCCGAAGGACACCGCACAGCAACAGCAGCAGGAGAAGCCGCAAAAGAAAAACAATAAGGGCATGAAGATGTAATCCGGTGTCCGCCACTAAATCCGAAGTAACATTTGTAAAATTCAAAACGACAGAAAAATATGAAGACAATCATTGCAGAAAAGCCGTCTGTGGCACGTGAGATCGCCCGTATCGTGGGCGCGGCAAAGAGAGAGGAAGGATATTTCGAGGGAGGCGGCTACGCCGTGACATGGGCGTTCGGACACCTCGTGCAGCTTGCCATGCCCGACGGTTACGGCATACGCGGCTTTGTCCGTGACAACCTGCCCGTCATACCCGACACCTTCACGCTCGTCTCCCGTCAGGTAAAGACGGAGAAGGGCTACAAGCCTGACAGCAGCGTGGTGGCGCAGATCAAAACCGTCGCCCGGCTATTCAAGGAAAGCGAACAGATCATCGTGGCGACCGATGCCGGACGCGAGGGAGAGCTTATCTTCCGCTACCTCTATCATTATACCGGATGCACCACCCCGTTCGTCCGCCTCTGGATAAGCTCGCTTACCGACAAGGCTATCCGCGAGGGACTGCGCAACCTCGAAGCGGGCGACAAATACGACAACCTCTATCTTGCCGCCAAAGCACGGAGCGAATCAGACTGGCTCGTGGGCATCAACGGCACGCAGGCACTCTCCATCGCCGCCGGACACGGCACTTACTCCGTCGGGCGGGTGCAGACACCCACGTTGGCGATGGTGTGCGCACGCTATTGGGAGAACCGCCGCTTTACCCCCGAAGCCTTCTGGCAGCTCCATATCGCAACGGACGGCTGCGATGAAGGAACGGTGAAGTTTTCCTCTTCCGAAAAATGGAAAGAGAAAGAGTCCGCGACGGAACTGTATAATAAGGTGAAGTCGGCAGGCACAGCCACCGTCACGAAAGCCGAACGCAAGGAGAAGACGGAGGAAACACCGCTCCTGTACGACCTGACCACGCTCCAGAAGGAAGCCAACGCCAAGCATGGCTTCACGGCGGAACAGACGCTTGAAATCGCGCAGAAGCTCTACGAGAAGAAGCTCATCACCTATCCGCGAACCGGAAGCCGCTACATTCCCGAAGACGTGTTCGCGGAAATCCCCAAGCTGCTTGCCTTCATCGGCAGCCTGCCCGAATGGAAGGGCAAGTTGCAGCCGAAAGCCGTGCCGACACGCCGCAGCCTGGACGGCGGCAAGGTGACAGACCACCATGCCCTGCTCGTCACGGGCGAGAAGCCGCTGTTCCTCTCCAAAGAGGACAGCACCGTCTATCACATGATAGCCGGGCGCATGCTTGAGGCTTTCTCCGAAAAATGCGTCAAGGACACTGCCACCGTCACGGCAGAGTGTGCCGGAGTGGAGTTCGTGGCAAAAGGCAGCTTCATCAGGCAAGCCGGATGGCGTGCCGTCTATGGCAAGGAGAATGGAGAAGAGAACAACAGCCAAGAGGAAACCGCCGCCATTCCCTGTTGGCAGGAAGGCGACACGCTGGCACTGAAAGCCGCCTCCATCACGGAGGGAAAGACCAAACCCAAGCCGCTGCATACCGAAGCCACCCTGCTGTCCGCGATGGAAACGGCTGGCAAGGAGATAGAGGACGACGCATTGCGGCAGGCTATGAAGGATTGCGGCATCGGCACGCCCGCCACCCGTGCGTCCATCATCGAAACGCTTTTCAAGCGCGGCTATATGGAACGCTGCAAGAAGTCGCTTGTCCCCACCGAAAAAGGGCTTGCCCTCTACTCGGTCGTGAAGGCGATGCGTATTGCCGATGTCGCCATGACGGGCGAATGGGAAAAGGAATTGGCACGCATCGAGCGTGGGGAACTGCCCGCCGATGACTTCCGCAGGAAGATTGAGGCATATACACGGGAAATTACCTCCGAACTGCTGTCGTGCGACAAGCTGTTCGCCCGCAGGGATTCCGGCTGCAAGTGTCCCAAGTGCGGAGCGGGGACGATGCAGTTTTACGGCAAGGTCGTCCGCTGCGACAACGCGGAGTGCGGTCTGCCCGTGTTCCGCCTGAAAGCAAACCGCACCCTCTCTGATGATGAAATCAAAAACCTGCTCACCGACGGACACACGAAACTGCTCAAAGGATTCAAGAGCAAGCAGGGCAAGAGTTTTGATGCCGTAGTCGCCTTTGACGGGGACTATAACACGGTTTTCGTGTTCCCAGAAAGGAAAAGTAAAGCAACCTCTGCGAAAAGAAGAAAATAAATGTTTAACTTTGCCACTGGTTCAGAGTAATGAATTGTTCTTCGATACCGGATTACACTCATACTTTGGATTTAGTGGTGGCACTCGGAGGGATACCGGGTGCCTTTTTCTTCTCGTTTTCCAACGATTATCCCTATCATCATTATCAATCCACTAAATTCCAAAGAAATGAACAACAAGAAGAAAAACGAGGGTCGGACCGACTTTTCCTATTACGGTCTGTACCTGCTGGACTACCTCACCACGAACAAGTTCGAACAGGCAGCCGATGAAGCCTTCATCCGAGAAAGAACCGACCGTGCCGCCGAAGCGTATGAACAGGCAAGGCTCGAAGGCTATCCTGCCGACGGGGCGCAGGAACTGGCGATGAAGGTGCTGACGGAGGGCCTTCGCTACTCCAAGCACGCCATCCTGCGCGAAGTCGTGGAGAACGAATTTGCGGGTGAAGTACCGGGAGAAAAATGTGAAGCCTTTACCCAGAAGCTGCTACCGCTTGTCGGAAACGTATTCTCCATCTATGACCTCTCGGACGACAATTTCGCCCTGTCGCCCGAATATGACCTGCTCTACACGGAGCTGACGGGAGCCGTCATCCTCTATATCGAAGAGTATGGCGTTTAACCGCAAACAGAGGCTGCGGGACAACATCGAGGCGATACGGACGGCATTCCTCCTTGACAGGGAACAGCGCACACCCACCGCACGCGAACGGCTCTTATTAGAACGTTATTGCGGTTTCGGGGGACTGAAGAACATACTCAACCCTGCAAGGGAACTGACGGATGCCGTCCACTGGGCGAAGTCCGACCTCGAACTGTTTGCCCCTACCGTGGAACTGCACAGGTTGCTGCGAGAGAACACAAAAGACGAGACGGAGTACAAACGGAATATGGATGCCATGAAGCAGTCCGTGCTGACCGCCTTCTATACCCCGCCGGAGATAACCGGGACCATCGCGGACGTGCTGCATGAACACGGCATCCGTCCCGACCGGGTGCTGGAGCCGTCGGCAGGTGTCGGTGCATTCGTGGACGCCGTGCTGGAGAACAGACCGGACGCGGACATCATGGCTTTTGAGAAAGACCTGATGACGGGCAAGATACTGAAGCACCTGCATCCCGGACAGAAAGTAAGGGTACAGGGCTTCGAGAAGATAGAAAAGCCGTTCATGAACCATTTTGATTTGGCTGTCTCCAATATACCGTTTGGCGATGTGGCGGTGTTCGACCCGGATTTTTCGGGCAGCAAGGATCCTGCAAGGCTCTCGGCGGCACGGACGATACACAATTACTTTTTCCTGAAAAGCCTTGACGCGGTGCGTGAAGGCGGAATCGTGGCGTTCATCACCTCGCAGGGGGTACTGGATGCCCCGACCAACGCGCCCATACGCGAGTATATGATGAACCATGCCAATCTGGTGGGCGTAGCCCGCCTGCCGAACAACCTCTTTACGGATAACGCGGGAACGGAGGTGGGCAGCGACCTGATTATCCTGCAAAAGAACAGCGGAAAGAACGGTGAACTGTATTACAACGAAAAACTCTTCGTGCAGACCGAACAGACCCCTATCGGCACTTCCGTAAATGGGTATGTATGGAGCATCGGCTCGCTTTCACACACGGATTTGATCAGAAGTACCGACCCGTACGGGAAACCAGCCTATAAACTCCTGCACTGTGGGGACATCGCACAACTGGCGGAAGACTTGCGGGAGCATCTGAAAATAGAACTGCAACAACTTGACAGGAAACTGTATGAGAGACACAGGCTGCATCCGACAAAGGAGGAAAGCACGGCTGCGGAAGTGCAACCTGCTCCGAAAACAGAAAAGGTATCACCTTCTGTAATAGCCCCCGTTTCTGTAATTGAGCCTGTCAAGGGAGTGGAGAAGCCGCAGGCACAGCCCATAGAGGAAAAGCCGGAGATTGAGCCGCGCCAACCCAATCATTCGTCAGCCGTGCAGCTTACCCTGCTCGACCTTTGGGGTATGCCCATAGAGGAACCGGTAAAAAAGAAAAAGGCAGCGAAAAAGGAAAGCAAGCCGAAGCCTATGCCGTCCACGCCTAAACCGCAAGTCAAAGTTACTCCACCCGTTGAAGCCGCCAAGCCGGTAAACGGTAATAAGGAAGAAAAGCCGGAAAATGCCGAAAAGCCAAACGACCCGGACGACATTTACGCCACTCTGGATTGGGAAACCAATCCTCCCATCAACGGCTTCTATGAGACAATGATGAGCCTGACAGCGGAACGGCGCAAGGCCCTACGGCTTGAGGCAGAACGGCACAGGCAGGAACAACTGAAAAAGATGGGTATCAAAGACACGTTGAACCCTGCTTTTGCGCCTTCTTCGGACAATATGGATAAAAAGCCGGAACAAACGGAAGAAATAAAGCAACCTGAAACACTGGCAGAAGTTGTGCCTACTTCCGAAACGGTTGCCACTTCCCTGTTCCCGGAACTTGAAACGGAAAAGCCGAAGGAGGAAGTCATGGACCTTTCTCCCCGTCCGTTCAACGGCCTGCTGGAGCCACACCACCGTGACGGCTCGATGGTGCTGGATGCTTCACGCAATCTCGGTTACCTGAAAGACCTCACGCCTTACGGTGCGACCTTCCAACCGCTCGACCTCCGTGGCTATCAAAAAGAGAAAGCGATGCTGTATATATCGCTCCGTGACGCTTACGAACGTCTGTATAGCCACGAGACGGAGAACCATACGGAACACAAACCGCAGCGCGGGTATCTCAACACCTACTACGATGAGTTTGTCATGCGTTACGGTAACCTCAACGCCAGACAGAACGTGAAACTGGTGATGATGGATGCCGGAGGGCGCGACATCCTTTCGCTGGAACGTGCGGAGGACGGCAAGTTTGTCAAGGCGGACATCTTCGACCGTCCCGTTTCCTTCTCGGTGGAGAGCCGTGTCAATGCAGGCTCTCCCGAAGAAGCCTTGTCCGCATCGCTCAACAAGTTCGGCACGGTCAATCTCGGCTATATGCGGGAGATAACCGACACCACGGAAGAGGAACTGCTTGGTGCCCTCAAGGGGCGCATCTTCTACAACCCGCTCGTAACCGGTTACGAAATCAAAGACCGCTTCATCGCGGGGAACGTGATAGAGAAGGCGGAACGCATAGAGGGCTGGATGGAGGACAATCCCGAAAGTGAGCGGATGCCGGAGGTGAAACAGGCGTGGGAGGCATTGAAGGAGGCCGAACCGCAGCGCATCGCCTTTGAAGACCTCGACTTCAATTTCGGGGAACGCTGGATTCCCACGGGTGTGTATGCCGCCTACATGAGCCACCTTTTCGACACGGACGTGAAAATAGCCTACTCCGCAAGCATGGACGAGTTTTCCGTGGCGTGCGGCTACCGCACCATGAAGATCACGGACGAGTTTTTAGTAAAGGGCTATTACCGGAACTATGACGGTATGCACCTGTTGAAGCACGCCCTGCACAACACCTGCCCCGACATGATGAAAAGTATCGGCAAGGACGAGAACGGCAACGACATCAAGGTACGCGACAGCGAGGGCATACAGCTCGCCAACGCGAAGATAGACGAAATCCGTAACGGGTTCTCCGAATGGTTGGAAGAACAGTCGCCGCAGTTCAAGGAACGGCTCACGACGATGTATAACCGCAAGTTCAACTGTTTCGTGCGCCCGAAGTATGACGGCTCGCACCAGACTTTTCCCGACCTCAACCTGAAAGGGCTGGCAAGCCGGGGAATCAAGAGCGTTTACCCGTCGCAGAAGGATTGCGTCTGGATGCTGAAACAGAACGGCGGCGGGATCTGCGACCACGAGGTGGGAACCGGCAAGACGCTGATAATGTGCATAGCGGCACATGAGATGAAGCGTCTGAACTTGGCGCACAAGCCGATGATTATCGGGCTGAAAGCGAATGTGGCGGAGATTGCCGCCACCTATCAGGCGGCCTATCCTAACGCCCGCATCCTCTACGCTTCTGAAAAGGACTTTTCGACCGCCAACCGTGTGCGTTTCTTCAACAACATCAAGAACAACGACTATGATTGCGTCATCATGTCGCACGACCAGTTCGGGAAGATACCGCAGTCGCCGGAGTTGCAGCAGCGCATCCTGCAGGCGGAGCTTGACACGGTGGAGGAAAATCTCGAAGTCTTGCGACAGCAGGGCAAGAACGTGTCGCGGGCGATGCTGAAAGGGCTGGAGAAGCGCAAGCACAACCTTGTGGCGAAGCTGGAGAAGGTGGAACACGCCATCAAGTCCCGCACGGATGATGTGGTGGACTTCAAGCAGATGGGCATCGACCACATCTTCATTGACGAGAGTCACCAGTTCAAGAACTTGACTTTCAACACCCGTCATGACCGTGTGGCGGGATTGGGAAACTCGGAAGGAAGCCAGAAGGCCCTGAATATGCTCTTTGCCATCCGTACCATACAGGAACGCACGGGCAAGGACTTGGGGGCTACGTTCCTTTCGGGCACGACCATTTCCAACAGTCTGACGGAACTGTACCTGCTCTTCAAATACCTGCGCCCCAACGAACTGGAACGGCAGGACATCCGCTGTTTCGATGCTTGGGCTGCCATCTTCGCCAAAAAGACGACCGATTTTGAGTTCAACGTAACGAACAATATCGTTCAGAAGGAGCGTTTTCGCTATTTCATCAAGGTGCCGGAGCTTGCCGCCTTCTACAACGAGATTACCGACTACCGCACGGCGGAGGATGTAGGTGTGGACAGACCAAACAAGAATGAGATACTGCACCACATACCGCCCACACCGGAGCAGGAGGACTTCATACAGAAGCTGATGCAGTTTGCCAAAACCGGCGATGCCACTCTGCTTGGCAGGTTACCCCTGTCGGAAACGGAGGAAAAGGCGAAGATGCTCATCGCCACCGACTACGCGAGAAAGATGGCTCTTGATATGCGCATGATAGACCCGAACTACGAGGACCATCCCGACAACAAGGCAAGCCATTGTGCCAAGATGATTGCAGAGTATTACCACAAGTACGAGACGCACAAGGGTACGCAGTTCGTGTTCTCCGACTTGGGGACATACCAGCCGGGGGAAGGATGGAACGTGTACAGCGAGATAAAACGCAAGTTGGTGGAGGATTACGGCATACCGGCAAGTGAGGTGCGCTTCATTCAGGAGTGTAAGACGGATAAGGCTCGTAAGGCGGTGATAGATGCCATGAACGCAGGGACAGTGCGAGTGCTGTTCGGCTCCACAAGTATGCTCGGAACGGGCGTGAATGCGCAGAAAAGATGCGTCGCCATCCATCACCTTGATACACCGTGGCGACCGTCCGACCTGCAACAGCGTGACGGACGGGGTGTTAGAGCCGGGAACGAGATTGCCAAGCATTTTGCCGAGAACAACGTGGATATCATCATCTACGCGGTGGAAAAGTCGCTGGACAGCTACAAGTTCAATCTGCTGCACTGCAAGCAGACGTTCATATCGCAGCTCAAAAGTGGAGCGATGGGCGCACGTACCATCGACGAGGGAGCAATGGACGAAAAATCGGGTATGAACTTCTCGGAGTATATGGCGTTGCTCTCCGGCAATACCGACCTTTTGGATAAGGCGAAATTAGAGAAGCGTATCGCCTCGCTCGAAGGGGAACGCAAGTCGTTCAACAAGGGCAAGCGCGATTCGGAGTTCAAGCTGGAATCCAAGACGGGAGAACTGCGCAACAACACGGCTTTCATCGAAGCCATGACGGAAGACTGGAACCATTTTCTTTCCGTTGTGCAGACTGATAAGGAAGGCAGCCGCCTTAATCTTGTCAAGGTGGACGGCGTGGATTCAACGGATGAGAAGGTCATCGGTAAGCGTTTGCAGGAAATCGCCAAGAACGCCACGACTGGTGGACTGTACAAGGCTGTCGGGGAACTTTACGGCTTTCCGATAAAGGTGGTCAGCGAGAGAACACTCAAAGAAGGTCTGGAGTTCACTGACAACCGCTTCGTGGTGGAGGGTAACTACAAGTACACCTACAACAACGGGCATCTGGCGATGGCAGACCCGATTGCTGCCGCACGAAACTTTCTGAACGCATTGGAGAGGATTCCGACCATCATCGACCAGTACAAGTCTAAGAACGAAGTGCTGGAAAAGGAGATTCCGCAGTTGCAGGAGATAGCGGGCAAGGTGTGGAAGAAGGAGGACGAGCTGAAACAGCTGAAGTCCGAACTCGCCGCACTGGACCGCAAGATACAGCTTGAGCTGGCTCCGGCTCAGGAAAACACAGAAGAGAACCGGCAAGGCAACGAGAAAAAACAGACGGAACAACAGCCGGAAAGCCCGCACGTGGACTTTGTACGCAGTCATTTAATTATAGGGAGACCCGGTTTATCGGAATCCAAAGGTGTAAAACTTTAATATCGAAGTCTTGACAGAAAAAGCCAGTGGTTGAATTTTTCACCACTGGCTTTAATTCTAATAATTTTTCAATCTAATATGACCGAATCTATAACGTTAAATCATAGATTATGTGTCTATTTGTGAAGAAAAAGACGTAACTTTGTATCAAAATCAAATAAGCATAACAATGGAGCCATCTATATACAGTTTTTCACTTTATACCGCACTGCCATTGATGTTATTCTTCGGCTTTTATTTTTTGTTTGCAAAGACTCCTGAAAAGAAAATTTTCAAGAATTATCTCCGCTCCCGACAGATTATGGGTATAGCTATGCTGCTGCTTTCGGCAAATTATTCGGTACATTTCTTCTTTGGTATCCGATTCAAAAATGCGGATTCTGCCATATTGATGAACATGTCCACATACTTCCTGTGCTATTCTCTGTTCAGTTCGGCATTGATAATGTTGCTTGATCGTTTTTACATTACCAAACGGCGTGTGTGGACACATATCATTTTATGGATTATATTTTCAACTCTTTCCGGAGTTGTGTTGTTCCTGTTGCCAAGCGGAATCATGCAAAAATTCTCTTTATTTGCTTTAGCTGTATGGTTAGTCGTTTTTGGAGTCGTTTTAGCTCGCAGAGTCATAATTGCATACCGTAGAGCCATTCGGATTTTCAATGAAACTCAGGCGGATGATATAGGTACATATATCGAATGGCTTTCCATATTCACTTATTGGGCTGTTATCTTCGGTGTCGGATGCGGATTGCTGACATTTCTGCCAGACAAATATGTTTTTATCTGGATTTTGTCGTCAATACCGTTCTACAGCTATCTTTTCTACAGCTATCAGAACTACCTGCTGTTCTATGAACAGGTGGAAAATGCTTTTGAGCAAGATATACAGTCTGAAGAAGAACTTCTGACAGATACAGAAACAGAACCTAAAATAGTTTCTGAGAAAGAAGTTCCAGTGTCCTATACAGAAATTATAGAGAAAGTGGCCAACTGGATAAAGACAGACGGCTATGTCCAGCAGGGACTTACCATAAAAGAACTGTCCGAAATACTTCATACGAACCGTACCTATCTTTCCGCTTATATCAAGACTACGTATAAAATGACATTCCGCGAATGGATAACCAGTCTCCGGTTGGAGTATGCGAAAAACATACTGAAGGAGCATCCGGAGATCAATATACAGAAGCTGGCTGAGTCTTCCGGTTTTCTTTCCCGCAGTAACTTTATCAAATTATTTACCGAGAAGGAAGGATGTACGCCTGCCAAGTGGAAAAAAGCAAATCTGAAGTGATTTGCGTGGTAAAAATCCGATGAAAAAGCTCTCAGAAACCCATTTTCCAAAAGTGCTCATACTACAAAAAGTGCTAATTCGACAACTCAAAAAGTGCCGATTTGACAAAATAAGTGCTCAGACGACAATGTGAAAAGTGCTCAAACGACAATTTTTATAAAACGCTGTGTTTTAGCAAAAAAAGTTTTTGTAATATTTTGGGCGCTGAATGGCATTTATTACCTTTGGAGATGACAAAGATAATGAATTCAAGTTTATATGAGCAGAAAAATCACTTTTCTTACCCTGTTTCTGTGGCTGATGACGCTAACTTTTCCTGTCATTGCGCAGCAGAAAGCAGACACGACCTACACCTTCCGGTTCGTTACGCAGAAGGACATGTTCTACGTGCCTTGGAATGGCAATGACACGGAACTTGCCCGCCTGTTGGAATGTATCGAAAACAACAAAGCAACAATTCTTGACGGCAAACTGCCGCTATTGGTTGACGGATATTGCAATTCGCAGAGCAGTGAAGTCAAGAACCTTGCAACAGCGAAGATTCGTGCCAACCGTGTGAAATCAGAACTGATTACACGAGCGAAAATCAAGGAAGAAAACTTCATTACCCGCAATCATGTGACAGAGGGTGATTTTGTCACCGTGCGCCTGACGGTACCGGTAAAGGAAACAGCCGTGACGGATGCGGAAGCAGAAGCACGACGCAAGGCGGAAGCCGAACGCTTAGAAACCGAGAAGCGTGCCGAGCAGGAACGGCTTGCCGAAGAGCAGCGCAAGGCGGAAGAAGCCCGACTTGCCGCTGAAAAGGCAGAAGCCGAGAAAACCGCTCAACAAAATACACTTGCCGACACGCTGTCGGAAACCAAAATCACAACTGATTATCATCTCTCCCTGCGTGCCAACCTGCTGCGCTGGGCTACCTTGACACCAGATTTAGGACTTGAATGGCGCATCTGTCCATCGTGGGGCATTGCCGTAAACGGCTCGTGGACTTCTTGGAGCTGGAGTGACAAAGACCGCCGCTATGCACTCTGGGAAGTGGCTCCGGAAGTACGTTACTATATGGGTGAGAAGAAAGCCTGGCATCTGGGCGCGATGTTCAAGGCTGGACAGTTCAACTACAAGCTTTCCGAAACAGGCAAGCAGGGCGACCTGATGGGTGGCGGCATCACCGCCGGCTATCAGCTGCGACTAAACAAGGCATTAGATCTTGATTTCAACCTCGGTTTGGGCTACCTGAATGCCGATTTCGAAAAATATGAAGTCATCGATGGTGTGCGCGTGCGCTGTGGCAACGAGACAAAAAATTGGTGTGGCCCCATCAACGCCGGTGTGACATTGGTATGGAAGTTATTCTAATACGGAGGAATAGAGTATGAAAGCAAGACAATATATAAATATGGTAGGAATGGCAGCCGCCGTGCTGCTCTCTTCCTGCGTGAAGGACACGCTTTATGACACGCCGCATCCCGACTATGGGAAGATTGCGGTGACAGCCGACTGGTCGGCACGCGGTGAGGGTATCGACATACCTACCACATGGACGGTTACCATGGGTGACTATACGGGTACGGAGACTTCCGCCACCCATGCCCCCAACCATCTGTTTGCTCCGGGCAGCTACACCCTTGCGGTGTGGAACCCTGCTGAAGGAATCATGGTAAATGGTACCACCGCCACCATTGCCGCAGCCACGGGAAACCGGGCAGGAACGGATGCCTTTGTGAACAATGCCCCGGGATGGTTCTTCACCTATACGAAACAGGTGAGCATCGAGAAAGACAAGGACTATCCGCTGACCGCCGCAATGAAGCAGCAGGTACGCGAACTGACGCTTATCATCAAACCGACGGGGGATGCCGCCGGACGCATCACGGAGATTGTTGCCCATCTGACGGGTGCAGCCAGAACTCTCGATTTCGCTACCGATACCTACGGAGCCGCTTCAAACGTCGTGCTGCCCTTCACCAAGATAACCGAAGGTGACGATGCCGGCAAGTGGAAAGCCACGGTGCGGTTGCTGGGTGTGACCGGCACGGAACAACTGCTGACGGGTGAAATCCGCTATGCGGACGGCAACCCGACCCCCACGACGCTGAAAAGCGACATCACGGAAGCCCTCAAGGGGTTCAACACCGGAAAGGGCGAATCGCTGACCCTCGGCGGAACGCTGGTTGAGACTCCCGAAGGCATGGAAGTGGACGGAGTCGAAATCAACGGCTGGGAAGAAGTGAAAGGTGATGATGTAAATGCCGATTTGTAAATAATTAGCAAACCGAACGCAGAAGCAAAGCTTGCTTTGATTTTGCTAAGGTGCAGCAATTATTGAAATGGAATTTAACTAATATAATAACAGAATATAATGAAGACAAGATTTTTTGCACTTGCGATGCTCGCCCTCGCACTGGTAGCCTGCAACAACGACAACGAGAACCTGAACGGTGACCCCGTGGCCGCCCAGTTTACCGCCGACATCGCCCCCGCCACCCGCGCCAGCGGAACCACCTGGACTGCCGGCGACCGTATCGGCATCACCGACATCGGCAACGATTCCCAGTACGGCAACGTGCCTTTCATCCTGAAAAACGGGAAATTTGAGGCAGAAGGAAAGGTTATCTATATCGAAGATACAAAGACCCATACTTTCCGCGCCTACTATCCGTACAACGCGGTGGGAGGCATCCTCACAGCCACGACCGATGCCACGGCGCAGCAGAACCAACCTGCCATCGACTTTCTCTTTGCTTCAGGAGCCACGGGAGACAAAAACAACCCGGTAGTAAGCTTCACCGACAAAACCGCCAAAGGCGGTGAAGACAACTCCTTCCACCACCGCATGAGCCAGATAACCCTTACCTTCGAGGCGGGCGACGGCGTGAATTTCAGCGTGGTCAAGCCTGAACGTTACACGCTGGACGGATTGTTACTCACCGGTACGTTCAACACGGCCGACGGTATTGCCACCGCAGACAACGGGGCACAGACCGGAGAACTGACCATGAATCTGGCAGACGGCAATCTCACGTCATCGATCATCCTCTTCCCGCAGACAGTTGCATCCCTGCCGTTGGTTGTGAATTACAAAGGTCAGGAATATCATGCCACACTCACCATGCCCGAAGGCGCACTGCAGGCGGGCAACAACTATACCTATACCGTCAAGGTACGCAACAAAGTCCTTGAAGTCAGCGAAGCCACCATTGCAAAGTGGAACGATATAGACGGCGGAGAAGTGAATGCTGGCCTGTAAGATATTAATAATTAATTGATTAGGTTGAAGAATTATGAGACATAGAATTTTTATCCCCGCAGCCACCGCACTGCTGTTCGCCCTCGCCGCCTGCACGCAGGACGAACTTGCTGGCGATAACCGTCTGCCCGAAGGTGAATACCCCGTCGTCATCCGTGCCACCGGACTGTCCGTAGAGACAACGCCGCTGGCAGCCCCGTCAACCCGTTCCGCCGTGGACGGCGACTGGCAGGGCGTCACTTCCGTGGCACTCAAGATGGGCGATGCGGTAAAGGAATACACCGTAACGGCTTCTACCGATTTCAAGAGTGCCACGCTTTCACGCGAGAACGACCCGTACTACTGGACCAGCCGCAACCCGATTACCGTATCGGCATGGTGGCCCTTCAACAATGCCAACATCACACAGATGCCTGCCGTGAAGGTGGCCGAAGACCAAAGCAAATTGGCTGACTTCCAGAACAGCGACTTCATCTCTGCTGAGAACCGGAAGGTGGAATTTAACAACCCGACTCTTGAATTTACCCACCGCACGGCACGCGTGACTATCGAACTGAAGCCCGGCACGGGATTCACGAGCGTCGCTGGTGCCACGGTGAGCCTCGTGAGTCTGTCCGCCGATAACGGCAACCCGACTGCCATCAAGACCTACAACGCAAGCGGCAACACCTACGAGGCACTGACCGCCCCGCAGACCGTTGCGGCAGGCAAGCCGTTCGTCAAGGTGGAACTCGGCGGCGGCACCTTCTACTTCCGTCCGCAGAACAACGTCGTATTAGAAGCGGGCAGCCGCTATAAATACACCGTCAAGGTGAACGCCACCGGCCTGACGTTAGAGGGTTGCACCATCGGCAGCTGGGTTGACGGCGGCGGCGAGAGCGGCGCAGCCGAGGATTTGGGCTACATCTACGACAGCAACACCAATACCTACACGGTCTATAACGCCGACGGCCT
>OKTI01000619.1_pt1 | contig 19006 bp, 14 predicted proteins | sample 1606071 | NCBI WGS metagenome assembly OKTI01 (sample SAMEA3879500, study PRJEB24766) | human gut metagenome | biome: human-associated habitat; feature: feces | place: USA | collected 1985/1987
CGGCCTATCCGCTCGACGGGGCGCAGGACAAACTGGTGTTCATCGACAAGAGCAACCTCGACGCGAAGGTCGAGATTCCGATCACGATTCCCTCCTGCCGCGACATTTTCGACGTCACGCTCGACAAGGAACTCAAGTTCAACGCCGCAGCCGAGATCTACAACAGCATGAACGGCGACTGGTCGCCCGGCGCCGCACGCGGTTCGGTCAAGGGCATCAGGGGTGCGAGGATCTACGTCATCGCCGAAGTCACGGATCGTTGGGGCAATACCAGCCTGAGCGGCGACGAAGCCGACACCAAATGGGTCACGGTCACGGAGAATGCCTGGGACGACGACCTGGTGATCATGGACAGGGGCTTCACCATCGGCACGCAGGTCAACCAGGGCGACGCCCGCACGGCACGGATCATCATACTCCCGGCATCGCTGGCCGTAGAAGACCCCAACGAACTCTTCGACTACGACATCAAGGAAGAGTTCCAGCCCTACGTCTTCGCTACGCTGACGCAGCTTGCCAGCCCCGGCCCGATCCAGGCTGCCAACCCCGACGGCATGGCGGAGATCGGCACCATGTTCGAGAAACTCCCCTCGACCCACTGGTCGCTCCGCGAGCTCGAAGTCGACGACGCCTACAAACTGACCTACACCAAGGCCTGGTCGAACGACCCTGAAGCCACGCTGACATTCGAACGCGACTTCACCGGCTATAAATGCTACGACGCCGACTGTCAGCCGCTGTCGGACGAGGAGAACTGGCTCTCGGTACGCCGCGTGGAAGGCGGGGCCATCATCGACATGGATCGCGAGGACGAAGGCTATATCGTCTTCTACGATGCCGAGGGCAACATCGCGGCCGTCAACTGCCTCTACGATCCCAATGCGGACATCGGCGGCACGGACATCGGGTTCGCATATCCCGAATACGTCACCGGCGCAACCCTCGAAGAGATCACCTCGGGCGAATATTATGAACAGTATGCGGAGTACGGCGCCCCGATCTACCACCTGACCTACGAGGGAGAAACCTCGAACGCCGTGATGAACGTCCCGACCTACTCGAGCTTCATGGCCCAGGGCGATGCCGAAAGCTGGCTTTCGGCCGAATCCTACGGCCCGACCCAGATCTACGTCAACATGGACTCTCAGACCGCCGCCGAGGGCGTCATGTTCCTCTACGGAGCCAACTGGAACGTGGTAATGGTGATTATCTGCACGCTCAACATCTGACCCCAATGATTCAGGGCCCCTCTCCGCAGGGGCAGGGGCCCTGTTCGATACGACTACAATTTATGGAGAACATACAGACCAGGTTTTTAGATATGAAACTTTTAAAATTTTCCGTAACGGCACTCCTCGCACTGGGCATGGCCTTCCTCGGCGGATGTTCCGACGACGACGGCATCGACAACCGCGACCAAGATTACGGATACGTTCAGTTCAAGCTACACAAGGAGGCGTCCTACGACGCCCTGAGTCGGGCCCAGAAACCCCAGCTCGACTACCTTTCCGAAGCCAGCAAGGTGCAGGTCTCGCTCTATTACGACGGCACGACCATCACCCAGTCGCTGACGCTCTCGGCCCCCGACAAGCAGAGCGCCGAATTCGGGCTGCGCAGCGAGAAGCTCCGGCTGCTGACGGGACAATACCAGATCATCACCTTCTCGCTATTCAATGCCGACGACGAGCTGATCTACAACGGCATGCCGGGCGAAGAGAGGCTCGACATCGTGGCCGGCGGCCTCGTGTCGCACGACCTGACGGTCGACGTGGAGCCGCGCGGTACGGTACGTTTCTCGATCTCCAAGGACTTGTCGGACTTCACCGAGACGCCCGTGGTGACGCGCGCCGCCGAACGGCAGTACACCTTCGACGAGATCGCGTTCCTCGACCTGACCGTAAGGCACAAGACGACCAACGAGCTCACCACGTTCGAAAAACTCCCCGCGAAGTTCTCGATCCACTTCAGGGACGACCGCGAGGACGGGGCTCCCGAGGACATCGAGGACGGCTACCAGACCTCCTCGCTCGAATGCGACACGCTGCTCTCGCTCAAGGCGGGCGATTACAGCCTGGAGAGATACCAGGCCTACGACAAGAACAAAATCCTGCTGGAGACCAACAAGCGTCCCAAGAACCTGGATTTCACCATCGAGGACAACAAGACCACCGAGGCCAAAGTCGGCGTCACGCTCTACGAGGCCGACGAGTATATCCGCGACTACTACGCGCTTTACGAAATCTGGAAGGCGCTCGACGGGGAGCACTGGTCTTACAGGGGTGAAAACTATCCCACCGGCGTCAACTGGGATTTCAACAAGGATCCCGACCTGTGGGGCGTCCAGCCGGGCGTGGAGGTGCACTCCAACGGCCGCGTGGCGAAGATCTCGATCGGCGAGTTCGGCTTCCGCGGGCACGTGCCGGCAGCCATCGGCCAGCTCTCGGAGCTCGTCGAGTTGTATCTGGGCACGCACAACGACGGCAACCTGCTCGAATACGACCCCTCGCTGGCACACGACAAGAGCCTCTCCGAGCGCAACCGCACCCGCATGGAGCGTCACAAGGAGTTCCTCTCGCTGATCCATATCCCGACCCAGACGTCCGAGCCGATCGCCCGGGCCCTGGCCGAACACGGCATCTCGATCCCGGCCACGTCGCTCTACAAGAATTTCACCGAGGATCAGATCATCGACCGCAAGACCGGCCTCCAGAACAATATCCGTCCCTACGACGTCGTACACGGCAAGCTCACCAACGGGCTCAAGTCGATCGACCCGGCCATCGGCAAACTCGAAAAGCTCGAGTACCTCAACATCGCCAACGGCGAGCTGGAGGAGATTCCCGCCGAAGTAGCCAACCTCAAGTCGCTGACCGACCTGGAGGTCTACAACTGCCCGAAGATGACCCGCTTCCCGGTGGAGATCGCGCAGATGCCCGAGCTCGTTTCGGTCAACATCTCCAACAACGCCCAATGGTCGGCCGAAGAGCTATACAAGGGGCTCGACGCCATCGCCAACGGCCCATCGAAGGAGAAGCTCCAGATCCTCTATGCGACCAACAACAAACTCAGGGAGATCCCCGAGTCGTTCAGCAACCTGAAGAAGATCGGCCTGCTCGACCTGTCCCGGAACCAGATCGAAACGCTCCATCCGCTGGGCAAGGAGGTCGCACCCGAACAGCTCTACCTCGACCACAACAACATCACTTCGCTCCCGGCCAACAGCGACGGCATCTTCTGCGGCACGGACGACACGGAGACCTTCTCGGTGACCTACAACAAGCTCAAGAAGGTTCCCAACATCTTCTCGGCCAAGTCCAAATACGTCATGAAATCGGTGGATTTCTCCTACAACGAGATCGACGGCTTCGAAGGCGAAGAGGAGGGCAAATACAAGGGCCTGCGGGTGGAGACCTTCTCGCTGGCGGCCAACCCCGGGCTGACGAAGTTCCCCAAATGCCTCGGCACGACCAATTCGCTGGTTTCCTACATCATCCTGCGCGGTTGCAGCATCGACGAAATCCCCGAAGGCAGCTTCAGCGGCAAGAACTCGACGGCACTCATATCGCTCGACCTGACCTACAACAAACTGAAGACCCTGTCCAAGGATTTCACGGCCGAGCAGCTGCCCTACCTCTACGGGCTGGATATTTCGTACAACTCGTTCGACAAGTTCCCGTTCGGGCCGCTCAACTGCGCCGGGCTGACCGTATACGCCATCCGCGGCCAGCGCGATGCCGAGGGTAAGCGCTGCCTGCGCGAGTGGCCCACGGGGCTCTACCAGCACACGGGCCTGCGCGGGTTCTACATCGGTTCGAACGACCTGCGCAAGATCGAGGACACGATCTCCTACCTGATCTACCACCTCGACATCAGCGACAACCCCAACATCACGTTCGATGCCTCGGCCATCTGCTACTACTGGCAGCAGGGGGTCTACAACCTGATCTACGACAAGACCCAGAACATCCTGAACTGCGACAAAATGCTCGAATAACACCTAAGGAGAAACGACAATGAAAATACTGAATTACATACCGGTCATCCTCTGCTCGATCGCATTATGCAGTTGCTCCGACGCCGACAAGAACATCGCGTTCGGGCTCGACAGCGACGCCATCAAAGCCGAAGCCGCAGGGGGAAGCCACAAGATCAAAGTATCGGCATCGGGGGACTGGGTCGCCACCACCGACGAGCCGTGGATTTCCATTTCGCCGGCCAACGGCCGCGGCACCACCGAGTGCAGGATCCTCATCGACTCGGCGCTGACCGACTCGCCCCGCCGCGGCGTGGTACGCATCCAGGAGCAGAACACCTGGGACAAGAAGGAGATCACCATCGACCAGCAGGGTTTCGACTACGCCATCACGCTCGGGGAGAAAGAGGTTTCCGTGGCCAACTTCTCGGCCTTCGGCACCCGTTATTTCGACGTGAAGGTCAAGACCAACGTCGACTTCGCCGTCGAAGTCCCCACCTCGGCCGAAAGCTGGCTCAAATTCGACAGCTATAAGGTCGAACTCGACCGCGGCATCCGCCCGCGCGAGGTGACCGTACGCTTCAACTGGAGCATCAACTCCCAGCCCAACGAGCGTATCGCCGACGTGGTGTTCAAGCCCAAACGCGAGGTGGAACTCGCCCGCCAGGACAACCTGCTCGTCACGCAGGGCGCCGCCGAACCCATCGAGGAGAACACCCGCAGCGGCGACTCGATCGCCCTGCTGGCCATTGCCCGCACGCTTTCGGCGGACAACACATGGGAAAACGGCGAGCGCATGGACAACTGGGACAACGTCACCCTTTGGGAGGAGGGCATGGACGGTTACACGCCCGAGAAGAACGGCCGCGTGAAATACGCCCGGTTCTTCATGTTCAACACCAAGGAGGAGCTGCCTTTCGAGGTGCAGTACCTGACGGCAGCCGACGAGCTGAATTTCTACAGCAACGTCAACGCCTTCCTGAAAGACCTCACCACCGGCGAGCACATCACCAAGCTCACCCAGCTCAAGCGCCTCACCATCGCCGCCTACGGGCTGGTTTCGCTGGACAAGAACTTCACGGCGCTCAAGAACCTCGAGTTCCTCGACCTGAGCAGCAACAACTTCCAGAAGATTCCCGACGAGATCAACCCGACCAACTTCCCGAAACTGCGGACGCTGCTCATGGGCGCCAACACGCGCAGGAATATCTATGACCTGAGCAACACCGTCGAAACCAACTACGGCGGCCTCGTCGATGAAGAAGGATTCCCGCGCCGCATGATCGAATGGGATCTCGACACGCTGCAACTCTCGGTCAACTACCTGCAGGGCCCGCTGCCCAAGATGGACGACTGGGAGAAATACACCGAACAGGACATCATCGACGCCGACACGCTGCCCCGCGCCCTGATCGGAACCCCGAAGGTGATGCCGCACACCAAGCGGTTCGCCATCAACCTCAACCGCCTGACCGGCGAACTGCCCGACTGGCTGCTTTACAACCCGGCCCTCGACTGGTGGGCCCCCTTCCAGCTCGTGTTCACGCAGGAAGGCAAGGACGCGACGGGCGCATCGGCCGGATTCAGCAACGAACCCGCCAACCTGAACTACTACTATAAATTCTACGAGGGGTACAAGAAAGACCCCGGTGCGGAAGACGAAGACGAGGATACGACCAAATAATCAAGACGATGAAAAACTATTTATACGGCATTTTTGCCATTGCATTCCTGGCATTTACCGCCTGCACCAACGAGGAGCTCCCGACGCCCGGCACGGGCCCGGACACCCCCGCCGAGCACAAGTCGGGGGAGATACTCGTCAAATTTTCGCCTTACGTGAGCGAGATACTCGACAAGACGGCCGCAGCGACCCGCAGCGGCGGCCCCGCCACCCGCTCGGGCATCCTTTCGGTCGACGAGGTCCTCGATATCGTGGGCGGCTACCAGATCGAGCGCGTCTTCCCCGTAGACGGCCGCAACGAGGAGCGCACCCGCGAATCGGAGCTGCACCTGTGGTACGTCGTACGCTTCGGCGACGACTACTCCGCCGAGGAGGTCGCCGAGAAACTTTCGGCCCTGGGCGAAGTCCAGCACGTGAACCTCAACCGCACGATCCGCCGTGCCTACAACGCCGGCAAGAAGGCGATGCCCCTCACCCGCGAGGCCCTCGCCGCCATGCAGCGTGCGACCCGTGCCGCCGGGGATACGGGCTATCCCTTCAACGACGAGCTGCTGCCGATGCAGTGGCACCTGATCAACCGAGGCAACCTGTTCGGCGAGAAGTCGATCGTCGATGCCGACGTGCAGTGCGAAGAGGCGTGGAAATCCTCGACGGGCGACAAGTCGATCATCGTCGCCGTGCTCGACGAAGGCGTCATGGTCGAACACCCCGACCTGAAGAACAGCATGTGGGTCAACGAAGGCGAGGTTTACCGCTCGAAGCAGGACAACGACGGCAACGGCTACAAAGGCGACGTCTACGGCTACAATTTCGTATTCGAGACGGGCGTCATCTCATGGGATGACATCAACGACACGGGGCACGGCACGCACGTAGCGGGCGTAATCGCCGCGCAGAACAACAACGGCATCGGTATCAGCTCGATCGCCGGCGGCAACGGCGACATCCCGGGCGTGAAGATCATGAGCTGCCAGATATTCTCGGGCAACACGGTCAGCAACTCGCTGGCGACCGTCCGGGCCATCAAATACGCGGCCGACAACGGCGCCGTCATCCTGCAGTGCAGCTGGGGCTATGTCTCGGGCAGCGCCAACAGCTACGAATGGGGGACGCCGGGCTTCAAGGACGAAGAGGAGTGGGCGACGAACGCCCCGCTGGAAAAGGACGCCCTCGACTACTTCCTGCATAACGCCGGGTCGCCCAACGGCCCGATCGAAGGCGGCCTGGCCATCTTCGCAGGCGGCAACGAGAGCGCCCCGCAGGCCGGGTTCCCGGGCGCTGCCGAGGACTGCATCTCGGTATCGGCCACGGCTGCCGACTATACGCCCGCAACCTATACCAACTACGGCCCCGGCACGACGATCGCAGCCCCGGGCGGCGACCAGGACTACTACTACGAGTACTTCGACGACAACCACAAACGCGGCGAGATCGGCTGCGTGCTCTCCACGCTGCCCTACGACATCAGCGAAACGGGCTACGGTTACATGGAAGGCACCTCGATGGCCTGCCCCCACGTTTCGGGCGTCGCCGCGCTCGGGCTCTCGTACGCCGCACAGCTCCGCCGCCACTTCACGGCCGACGAGTTCAAGGCGCTGCTCTGCGAAACCACCACGCCGATCGACTCCTACATGACCGGCCTGAAAAACTACTACCGCTACGTCGCCGACGTAGGCCTGAACCAGCCCATGCAGCTGACGCTGGCCAACTACCGCAACCAGATGGGCGTAGGCCAGGTCAACGCGGCCAAGCTGCTCAACGCAGTCTCGGGCAGCGGCAAGCAGGTTTCGTTCCCCAACCTCTACATCTCGCTGGGCAAGGAGGTGAAGGCCATCCCGGGCAACTACTTCCTCGGCGGCGAAACGCTGACCTACACGGTCAGCATCGCCGACACGTCGGTCGCCACGGCATCGATGGAGGGTGCCAAACTGACGGTCAAGGGGCTCAAGGCCGGCACGACCAAGGCAAGCATCACTTCGAGCAAGGGCGAAACGCACAATTTCAACATCACGGTGCGTAAAACCGCAAACGGCAACGGCTGGCTCTAACGAACGATGCGCTGCGGAACGACGATAGCACGTATGCTCTTCTGCTGCGGGGCGTTGTGGACGGTAATTGCCGCCACACCGCTCTGCGGACAGATCCGCATCGTCCCCCGTGCCAAACTCGACAGCCTGGCGCACCCCGCCACGGCCGACGGGGCCCAAGCCATGCGCTTCGAGCGCACGCAGATCGACGCAGGGCATATCGGCGAGGACGATACGCCGCCGAGCTACACGTTCAAATGGCATAACGAAGGAACGGCACCGCTCATCATCACCCGTGTGCAGACCACCTGCGGCTGCGCCGCGGCCACCTACGGCCGGCAGCCCGTCCGCACGGGCGGCGAAGGCACGGTGACGGTCACCTACCACCCGAAGGGACACCCGGGGAGCTTCGACAGGCGGATCTTCGTCTATACGCAGCTCTCGGACAAGATGCCGACGGCCATCCTGCACCTCACGGGCACGGTCATAGCCTCGGAACTCACGGACGGCGACTACCCCTATGCAATGGGGACGCTGCGGCTCAAACAGCAGTCCGTGCGGTTCGCCCGGGAAGGGTTGCAGAGCGAGCGTATCGAATGCCTGAACACGGGCGGCAAAGCCATGCGGCCACGCTGCGACGATCACCTGCTCCCGCGGGGAATCACCTTCAGGTGCGAACCCGCAACCCTCGCCCCGGGCGCCAAAGGCGACCTGGTCATCGGGTTCGACCCCGCGCAGGCAACGCACAGGCCGCCGGCCCAGCTGCCCCTGATCCTCGAAGGGCCCGATGTCCCGCCGAGCGGGCGCACGCTGCAGATCCGGTTCGAAGAAACAGAGTAAGAAACAGACAAAAACGAGTCATATGAAAACAATTTTTAGATTTACGCTCCTTGCACTTATCGCGACGGCCTTCTGCGCCTGCGATGACGACAAGTCGTATGTAGCCCCCCTGGATGTCACGCCCAACAACCTCGCCGGCACGTGGCAGCTCGCCCAATGGAACGGCGCGCCCCTCGCCCAGGGCAGCTACGTATACATCGAGTTCATCCGCAAAGACCAGAAGTACGTCATGTACCAGAACTTAGACAGCTTCGGCGCCCGCAAGCTCACGGGACGCTTCGCCATCGAAACCGACGAGGAACTGGGCGCCATCATCTACGGCAACTACGATTTCAGCGTAGGCGACTGGCAGCACCGCTACATCGTGACCGATTTTTCGAAGACACAGATGATATGGACAGCCAAGGATGACCGTTCCGATATTTCGGTCTACGAACGCTGCGACGGCATCCCCGAGGATATTACCGGAGGGAAAACGGAGTAATAAAAAGTTCACGCCGCAAGGCAGTAAAAGGGACTCCCACGCAACAGGGAAGTCCCTTTTATCTTTTGCCCGGAGCGCCATGACCGGCCTATCCGGGTTGGTAATGCGGGGAATTTGCAGTATTTTTGCGCAAAACAAAACGGACTATGACACGACCACTGCAATTCATACCTTTCAAATCCCGCGCTGACAAAGGCTGGGCCGAGGCCTGGGAGCTTTACGAAAAGTCGTTCCCCTACAACGAACGCTGGAGCGAGGAGGCCTACGACCGGGCTTTCGGCGACCCGAATTTCGAAGCCGACGGCATCTGGCGCGGCGGGGAGTTCATAGGCATCCTCTTCCACTGGGGTGCCGACGGCTACCGTTATGTCGAGCACCTGGCCGTCTCGCCCGCCCTGCGGGGACAAAACATGGGCTCCGCGGCACTCTCGGCCTTCTGCCGGAAGGTCGGGCGCGTCATCCTCGAAATCGACCCGCCCGAAGACGACATTTCGATCCGCCGCCGGCATTTCTACGAGCGGCTGGGGTTCGTCGCCAACCCCTACCAATACATCCACCCGTCGTTCCGCAAGCCCTTCACGCCCCACCGGCTGGTGCTGATGAGTTATCCCGGCGCCATCACCTACGAAGAAGCCCGCAGTTTTGCGGACTTCGTTCGGGAGGCAGTCCTCCGCTATTCGGAGCACGAAGCCCCTGCGCTGCCGAAACTGCCCTAAACGGGCATCGCCCGCACACCGCCGCCCTGCGGCGGCAGGCGGGAACGGGCGGTGAAAACGGCAGGTGGGAAACAGCAGAGAGAAATAGCGGGGAGAAATAGCAGGTGCGAAACGGCAGGTGCGGCGGGCGCAGCGGGCGCAGCTATAAGACCCCGACCAGGTATTTGGTCACGAAATAACCGCCCACGACCAGCCAGACATACAGCAGGCCCGCCAGCACGAAGGGCTTCGCCCCGGCCTGCCTGAACTTGTCGATGCTCGTTTCCGTACCCAGCGCCGTCATGGCCATCGTCAGCATGAACGTATCGACATATTCGATGGCGCCGTTCAACGGGATGTCGCGGACATTCTCCGCCCCGGTCAGGTATTGCAGCAACGAATTGAGGCCGATGACCGCGATGAAGCCGAAGGCGAACCACGGAATGGTAATTTTGCTCTTCTCCTTGCGCCCTCCGGCGGTTTTCCGGCGGCCCGCCAGCACGAACCCCAGGATAACCAGCACGGGCGCAAGCATCATCACGCGAATCATCTTGGTGATGGTCGCCGTCCCGGCGATACCCAGGCCGTCGGTCGGATCCATCGCATTGCCCGCCCCCGCCACATGGGCCACTTCGTGGAGCGTGCTGCCCGTATAGACGGCCACGCCCGTGTCCGTCAGGGCGTCGAGCATCCCCGTGCGGTACATCAGGGGGTAGAGGAACATCGAGAGGGTGCCGAAAATCACGACCGTGGAGACGGCGATGGCGGTCTTGTACCCCTCGCATTTCACGACCGGCTCGGCACCCAGCACGGCCGCCGCGCCGCAGATGGCACTGCCCGTCGAAGTCATCAGCGCCGTGTCGCGGTCGATCTTCAGCAGGCGTCCCAGCAGGACGCCGCCCAGGATCGTGACCGTCACGACGACCAGGTCGACCGCGACGGCCGGGATGCCCACAGCCGCCACCTCGGAGAGCGTCAGGCGGAACCCGTAGAGGATAATGCCCCAGCGCAGCACCTGCTTGGTACAGAACCTGATGCCGGGCACCCACGTTTCGGGCAGCTTGTTGCGCAGGCTGTTGGCATAGAGCATGCCCAGCACAATACCGACGATCAGCGGGCTGAACGAAAGTTTCTTTACGAGGGGGAACCCGGCGATATAGAATGCCGCGAACGAGAACAGGACGATCAGCAGAATCCCGTGCAGAGTATTCGCCCTGTTACCTTTTTTCAACATATCCTTCGTGTTTTTTAAGGAGCCGTTATAACTTTTCCTTTGTTTCGCCGGCAAAGATCGCATCTTTTGGCGGGATATGGAACAAGAACCGGTTATCCTGCATAACATAAAGTTATAATGAAAGCCCCAGCCGTGCAGCGGTGCCCGGAAACGGAAGCGGAATATGGGAACAAAAACGGGATGCGGGATGCGGGATGCAGGAACGGGATGCCGCCGGGTCAGCGGTCGGCCCGGGCGAAATCGACGAACTGCCGGACAAGCCGGGCAGGTTCGGCCTCGGGATGCACGAACACGAAGTCACGCGTGAGCGACAGGGAGTCGACATCGACGATACGCAGCGTACCGCTGCGCAGCTCGTCCACGACCGAAATCACCGACAGGATGGCCATGGCGTCACTGTTGCGCACGAACGCCTTGATCCCCTCGGTCGAGCCGAGGCGCATCACCACGTTCAGCTCCGGGATGCGGATCCCGGCCTTGCCGAGTGCCGTCTTGATGACTTCGAGCGTCCCCGACCCGCCCTCGCGCAGCACGAGGGGAATCTGCCGCAAACGGTCGGGCGTCACGGCATCCGTCCGCGCATAGGGGCCGCCCGTACGGGCGACAAGCACCAGTTCGTCGGGCGCGAAAAGCGTATAGTGCAAGCCCTGCCGGCGGCTGAGGCTCTCGACCATCCCCAGGTCGATGCCGTGCCCGCACAACGCCTGTTCGACCTGGTCGCTGTTACCCGACATCATCGAGACCCGCACGCCGGGGAAGCGCGTGGTGAAGCGGGCGAGGATCGGCGGCAGGAGGTATTGGGCGATGGTCGTGCTGGCACCGAGGCGCAGTTCGCCCTCGACCGCACTCGCGCAGAGGCCCATCTCGTACTCCATGCGGCGGTAGTCGCCGGCTAGCCGTTCGGCGCAAGCCAGCAGGGTCTCGCCGGCCGCGGTGAGTTCCAGGCGGCTGCCGCGGCGGACGAAGAGTTGCACCTTGTAACGGGATTCGAGCTCACCGACATGCTTGCTGACGGCGGGCTGGGAAATGAACATCTGTTCGGCGGTCCGGGTGAAACTGAGCGTCCGGGCCGCGGTGATAAAAACTTTAAGTCGGAAATCGTCCATAACTTTCGTAGGTTATCGGCGCAAGGTCACCAGCCATAGCGTCCTCAACCCAGATATCCGTCTTGGGCGAACTCCTTTACCGACTTGATATAGTGGTCGATAGTCTCCTGCATCGAAACGAACGATTTACCTCCCGCGGCATTCTTGTGGCCGCCGCCGTTGAAGTACTTGCGGGCGAAGAGGTTGACGTCGACATCTCCGCGCGAACGTAAACTCACGCGGATGAACTTGCGGTGGGCCAGGAACATGGCCGACATCTTCATCTTCTTGATCGTCAGCGCGTAGTTCACGAAACCCTCGCTGTCGCCCTGCTGGAACTGGAAACGGCGCATTTCGTTCTCCATCAGCGACATGTAGGCCACCGTCCCGTCCTGGATGATCTCCATCTTGCGGTTGATGACATAACCGAACAATCGTGCGCGGCCTTCGGTATAGGCGTTATAGACGTTGTTGTGTATCTCGGGAATGCTGATGCCCTTCTCGACCAGCACCGCCACGGCGCGGAACAGCTCCGGCGTGAGGAACGAGTAGGCGAAGTTGCCCGTGTCGGTCATGATGCCCACGTAGAGCGCCTCGGCCATCTGCCGCGTAATGGCATCGGTGCCGAACAGCGCTTCGATGATGCTGTATACGAGGAAACAGGTGCTCGACGAATCGGGATACGAGAACGAGAGGTCGAAATGCCCGTCGGGCGAAAGGTGGTGGTCGATCAGCACGCGGCGCGCCGTGGTGTTGGCCTCGATCGTATCGCTCAGGATTTCGAGCCGCGACACGGCGTTGAAGTCGAGACAGAAGAGCAGGTCGGCCTCGGCGATGGCGCGCACGGCATCGCCCGCGGTGTCGTTCTTGAAGACCACGACCTGGCCGATACCCGGCATCCAGTCGAGAAAATAGGGGTATTTGTTCGGGACGATGCACGTCACCTCGTGTCCCATTCTCCGCAGCACCTCGGCCCATGCGAGCGAAGAACCCACGGCATCGCCGTCGGGATTGGTATGGGCGACAATCACGATCTTCCGGTTTGCCGGGGCGAGAAGTTCCCTGAGGGATTCGATACGCTCTTTCGATAGCTCCATTTCAGCCTTTCTTCACATTGGTGATACTGGGCAAAGGTAGCAAAAAAGAGGAAGATAACAAACCGCGCCCGCCGATGTATACTGAATTTGCACATTTGCATACACCCCGCAGCCGGGAATTTCGTTAATTTTGTTCCGGCTAACCAAAACCGTACGTATGAAAAAACTCATGTCCCTGCTGCTGGCAGGCCTACTCCTGGCAACGGCCGCCGCGACGGCCGCGGCACCCTATGCCAACAACCGCGCCCCGCTGCGCGAAAAGCCCTTCGTGAAACTTCCGCTGGGCGCCATCCGCGCCGAAGGATGGCTCCGCGACCAGTTGCAGCGTCAGGCCGATGGGCTGACGGGGCACCTCGATTCGGTCTACCCCGAGGTGATGGGCCCGCGCAACGGCTGGCTGGGCGGCGGCAACCCGACGGCTATTTCGGCCCGGCGGAAGACCGTCCGTTCGAAAGCCCGGCCATACAGCGCGACAACGCCCGCGACTGGTGGCCCAAGATGGTTATGCTCAAGGTGCTGCAACAATACTATTCGGCGACGGGCGACGAGCGCGTCATCGAACTGATGAGGGCCTATTTCCGTTACCAGCTGCGCGAGCTTCCGAAGACCCCGCTGGGGCACTGGACTTTTTGGGGCGAACAGCGCGGCGGCGACAACCTGGGCATCGTCTACTGGCTCTACAACATCACGGGCGACGAATTCCTGCTGGAGCTGGGCGACCTGATCCACCGGCAGACGCTCGACTGGACGGGCATCCTCGCCGGCGGGGAGGCGATCCCGACGCCCTTTTCGCTGCACTGCGTGAACCTCGCGCAGGGGATCAAGGAGCCGGTGGTATACTATCAGCGCAGCAACGACCCGGCGCATGTGGCGGCCGTGAAGAAAGGCTTCGCGGACATACGCCGCTACATCGGCCTGCCGACGGGGTTGTACGGAGGCGACGAGGCGCTGCACGGCGCCGCCCCGACGCAGGGTTCGGAACTTTGCACGGCCGTGGAGATGATGTACTCGCTGGAGGAGATGACCGAAATCACGGGCGACGTGCAGTTCGCCGACCATCTGGAGCGCGTGGCGTTCAACGCCCTGCCCACGCAGGCCACGGACGCCTATGACGCCCGCCAGTACTACCAGCAGGTCAACCAGGTGATGATTACCGACCACCGCCGCAATTTCGAGCAGAGCCACGACGGCACGGACATCCTCTACGGCCTGCTGACGGGCTATGCCTGCTGCACGTCGAACATGCACCAGGGATGGCCCAAGTTCACGCAAAACCTGTGGTATGCCACCCACGACGGCGGGCTGGCCGCGATGGTCTATTCACCCTGCAACGTCACGGCCGAAGTGGCCGGCGGCGTACGGGTGACGATCGCCGAGCGGACGCAATACCCCTTCGACGAGCAGATACGCTTCGAGATAAAGATCGACGGCCGCAAGGTGAAAACGGCCCAGTTCCCGCTCCGCCTGCGCATCCCCGGCTGGTGCGAAGGGGCGACCGTGGCGGTGAACGGCCAGGCCGTGGCGTCGCCCGGGAAAGGTTCCGTGGCGGAGGTACGGCGCGCATGGCGCACGGGCGACGTGGTGACGCTCCGCCTGCCGATGGAGGTCGCCGTCAGCCGCTGGTACGAACGCTCGGCCGTCATCGAGCGCGGGCCGCTGGTCTACTCGCTGCGCATCGGCGAAAAATGGTCGAAAGTCCGCAACCCCGGCAAGCAGATCTACGGCCCGTGGTATTACGAAGTGCGGCCGACGACCCCGTGGAACTACACGCTCTTCGAGGAGGACGTCCGCCCCGAACGCATTGCGGAGGCATTCAGGGTCGAGCGGCGCGATATCGGCGACGCCTATCCGTGGACGCTGGAAAACGCCCCGGTAGAGATCAGGGCGCGCGGGCGCAGGCTCGACGAATGGGTACTCTACCAGGAGAGCGCCGGCCCCCAGCCGTACAGCACCAACGAGACCGCCAATCCCGCCGAAGAGATCACGCTGATCCCCTACGGCTGCACGACGCTGCGCATCACCGAGTTCCCCCTGACGCGCGACCTGCGCAAGAACTGGTAGTGCGCCCGAAAGGCAGGGCGGGGAAAAGATAGTGCATGGAAACGGGTGTCCGGGAAAGCGGATGCCGCAGGGAGGGATCCGGTGCCGGAGAAAACACCGTAACGGGAACCCGCAACCCGGGAGAAGGAAGGTTGACGGAAGAAGGGAACCGCCCGGAAAGCATGGCGCCGGGAGGGGTGAAAACCGGAACGGCACAACGTTTCCGACACGATAGATCGGAAGAGGGGATATGACCGTCGTGCGCCGTCCTTTTTTCGGGGAGGGGCAGCCCGTTTTCCGGGGGTCGGGGCTCCTTTCCGGGGCGGCGATTGGCACGGTTCGGGATTTTTGCGTAGCTTTGCAAATCTAAATCACACGTTATGGCTTCTTGTCTCCAGGTGGAAAACCTCACCAAATCGTACGGCGAGCAGGTGCTCTTCGAAAATATCTCGTTCACGATCGAGGAGGGCCGGCGCGTGGCCCTCGTGGCGAAGAACGGTACGGGGAAAACCACGCTGCTGAACATCATCGCGGGGAAGGAAAGCCACGATGCGGGCAGCGTCGTGCCGCGCCGCGGCCTGAGGATCGCCTACCTGGAACAAAGCCCCGCCTACCCGGCGGGAATGACCGTACTGGAAGCCTGCTTCCACGCAGCAAACCCGGCTCTGAAGGCCATCGCGGAGTATGAGCGGGCGATCGGCAATGCGTCGGGCGAAGGGCTGCAGGAGGCAATGGCGCGGATGGATGCCCTCGAAGCGTGGGATTACGAGCAGCGCGCCAAGCGGATCCTTTCACGGCTCAGGATCCGCGACTTCGGGCAAAAAGTGGAGACCCTCTCGGGCGGGCAGCTCAAGCGCGTGGCGCTGGCCAACGTGCTGATCAGCGAATCCGACCTGCTGATCCTCGACGAGCCGACCAACCACCTCGACACCGACATGACCGAGTGGCTCGAAGAGTACCCCACGGCAAGCGGTGCAGGGCTGTTGATGGTGACCCACGACCGGTACTTCCTCGACAGCGTGTGCAGCGACATCCTCGAAATGGAAAACCGCCGGATTTACCACTATGCGGGCAACTACTCCTATTACCTGGAAAAGAAACAGGAGCGCGAAACGGCCGACGCGGCACAGCGGGCGAGCGACATGAACCTCTACCGCCGCGAACTGGAGTGGATGCGCCGCCAGCCGCAGGCGCGGGCGATCAAGGCGCGGTCGCGCATCGACGCGTTCCACGAACTCGAGTCGCGGCTCAAAACGACACGCGACCGCGGCGGGGTGCGGCTCGACGTCGGGGCGTCGCGGATCGGCACCAAGATATTCGAGGCCCGCGACGTGAGCAAACGCTTCGGCGACGTGGTGATCCTCGACAAGTTCAACTACAACTTCACCCGCTACGAAAAGCTGGGGATCGTGGGCGACAACGGCTGCGGCAAGTCGACGCTGCTCAAGCTGCTGACGGGCATCGAACGACCCGACAGCGGCGTGATCGACATAGGCGAAACCGTTCGCTTCGGCTATTACAGCCAGCAGGGGCTCGAATTCGACGACTCGATGAGGGTGATCGACGTGGTGACGGCGATCGCCGAGCAGGTCGAACTGGGCGACGGGCGGCGGATGAGCGCCTCGCAGCTGCTACAGCATTTCCTCTTCACGCCGGAAACGCAATACAATTACGTGGCACGCCTGAGCGGCGGCGAGCGGCGGAGGTTATACCTCTGCACGGTGCTGATGCAGAGCCCCAATTTCCTGGTGCTGGACGAGCCGACGAACGACCTGGACATCGTAACGCTGGGTATTCTGGAAGAGTACCTGCAAGCGTTCAGAGGCTGCGTGATCGTGGTGTCGCACGACCGTTATTTCGTGGACAAGGTCGCCGACCACCTGCTGGTTTTCTGCGGCGGAGGCGAAATCAGGGATTTTGCGGGGACATACTCGGAATACGTGGCCTGGAAGCGCGAATACGAAGCGGCACGCCGCACCGAAGCCGCACAGGCCCGACCCAAACCGCAGGCGGCGAAAACACAGGCGGCGGAGGCTGTGCCGCGCAAGCTCTCGTTCAACGAAAAGAGGGAGCTGGAAGCGCTCGAAACGGAAATCCCGGCGCTCGAGGCCGAGAAAGCGGCACTCGAGGCGTCGCTCTCGTCGGGGACGCTCCCGGTGGAGGAGCTCACGGCGCAGTCACGGCGCATAGCGGAGCTGATCGCGTCGATCGACGAAAAGACGATGCGCTGGCTGGAGCTGAGCGAGCGGTGAGGGCAGGCATCCTGTCCGGCGGAACGGCCTGCGGCAGGGCCGGCGGGCGTCCAAGATCCGAAAAAACCGCGCTTGCGGAAGCGCGGGCATGAATCCGTACAAATCCGATTACCTTTTTATATTCAGCAGCGTGAGGTTTTCCAGCACGGTCTGCTGCGCCACACGCTGGATGTATTCGGCCTGTTCGGCCGGGAAACCCAGCGTGCAGGCGGTCTGGTAGGGCTTGCCGTAGATCGTGGTGAAAATCACGTTCGCGGCCAGGTAGCTGCCCAGCGGCCCGGGGTGGAAACAATCCTGCGCATAGAGCACATAATCGGGCCTTTCGGCACGCACCCGGCGCCATGCCATGCCCACGGGGGCACACCATGCGTCGTTGTCGTAAGCCATTTCGAGGTAGCTGGTAATCAGCCGCTCCTGCATGGTGCCGTAGCTGTTGGCGGGCGGGTACTCCGGAATCGGGAAGCGGTTGCCGTTCTTATGCCCCCACGTCATGTAGAAGATCACACGGGCATCGGGCGACGCGACGTGCACCAGGCTGTCGAGCGTACGCGCCGCAGGGTAGACTTCCCGTGCGACCTGCCGGGTCGGCATGGCCGGTGCGGAACTCTTCCAGCGCCTTGGGGTCGCGCAGGCGCAGCGGGGCAGGCCAGGTCTGCCAGTCGCACATCTTGTTTTCTTCTTTGATTGCCATGTACAGGCAGTAATCCGGCAGCCAAGCATCGCTCAAAAAGGTAAAACGGTACCAGTCATCGCTGTAGGGGGTATCGTACCCCGGCACCGGGCGCTGCTGCAAAAATGCGGCGTATGCCTTGCGCAGCACCTTGTAGCGCTTTTGGTACAGCAGGGCATAGTCACAGTAATTGGGGTTGGTGCCCCAATTTTCTTTGGCGTAATCCTCCGGCTTCAGCAGGCCATCCGCAGCCAGCTGATCCAGGTCAATAAAATACGGGTTGCCCGCAAAAGCCGAGCAGCTCTGGTACGGGCTGTCGCCATACGAAGTCGGGCCAACGGGCAGGATCTGCCACACGCTCTGTCCGGCCAGCACCAGAAAATCCACAAAATCTCTGGCAGCCTGGCCCATGGAGCCAATGCCATACCCGCCCGGCAGGCTGGAAACCGGCATCAGGATACCGCTGCAACGCTTCTTCATTTTCTCTCTTCTCCTTAAAACTTTTTGTATTCCGCAAAGCCCATCTAGGGTGCGCCTGTTTTTCAGGTACACCCCGGGGCATCAGTTATCGTCTGCTTCGGCGCTTTCTGCGCCAAGGGCCGCCATCACGGCGCTGCGCCAGGCAGCGGCGGCATCTTCATCCCACAGGCCATCCCGCAGGGTAATGCCGTCCGCTTCATAATACAGCCCGCGCTGGGCCTGCTGCAATGCGGCAGCCTGGGTTTTGTCCAGCGCTGCGCCAGGCAGAATACCGGCTGTCACCTGCGCCGCCTGCATGGCCGCGGCGGCGTTCTGGTTGCTGCCAGTACCCCAGGGGGTGATCAGGTCCAGGGTGTCGATCAACGCGCTCTCCCCCGCCTTGCTGGTGTACAGCCACAAAATAGCGGCGGCTGCGGCGCGGGCGCTCTCCTCATCGGCATCCGCC
>OKTI01000626.1_pt1 | contig 18876 bp, 20 predicted proteins | sample 1606071 | NCBI WGS metagenome assembly OKTI01 (sample SAMEA3879500, study PRJEB24766) | human gut metagenome | biome: human-associated habitat; feature: feces | place: USA | collected 1985/1987
GACGGGCGTGCCGACTATCGTCCGATGAAGATTGACGGACTGACCAAAGATGCGGTTAAGAACCTGAAGCGCTATGCGTTGAAAGGGCTTGACGACGGTTGCAATATGCTGGAAGTCATGTGCTGCGAAGGCGGCTGCATTGCCGGTCCGGGATGCCTGTCCATGCCGAAAAAGGCGGCGGTTGTGTTGGAAAAGTATGCGGCTGAGGGCAAGAACCAGAAAGAGTGTGAAATCCACTAGATGGCGGCAAGTTATGAAAGGGCGCAGAGATGCGCCCTTTTTTATTGCGGTACAGGGAAATCGCACAAGGGAATTGCAGGGCGGGGATTTACAGGGGCGATTTGTGAGATTACAGCTTTATGAAAGCAGACGCTTATGGGACGGATATTTATGATACGAATTGCGGAAAATAAGCCGATAAAAAAGAGAAACGGAACCGGAGGAAAGAAGATGATGAAAAAAAACGTTCCTTTTTTCTCTACAGCTTTTACTGATATTATTTAATATAAATACAACAGGTTAACAAAAAGTAAAACTGGCGAATATAACCGAACGTTTTATGTCATCACTATTTATCGGAGATGTGATATGTTGAGAATGGTGTTAATCGTGTTGGGGATTTTTCTTTTTCAAAACAAGGCCGCTGCGGTCAGCGTTGATACGGAGGAAGGTTTAAAGGCCGAACTGCAAAAAGAAGAAGGCGATAACGTTATTGAGATATCCAAAAATATGGAAATGTCCGGCGATTTGGGAAAAGCCGGCCGTCCCTCCCTGACGATTGACGGCGGCGGCAATTTGATTGACGGAAAAAGCCATGCCGGATTCAGTGTGGGCAAAGGACAGGATTTTTCTTTGCTGAATACGGAGATGCAGAATTTTTCCGCGTTGTTTGGCGGTGTTGTTAACAATCAGGGGAAAATGGAAACCGTTAACGGCGATTTTTCTGTCAATTCGGCCAAAGGAAGCGGCGGTGTTATTTATAATACAGGGGAAATCAACCAGATAAACGGCAGTTTTGAGCAAAATTTTGCGGATAAATCCGGCGGCGCCGTATATAATAACGGTGGAACAATTGAGGAGATTGGGGGGACTTTTGTGGAAAACAGCGCCGGGGACAAAGGGGGAGCCGTGGCAAATGTAAAAGTTTTGTTTAAGCAGGGGAACATTGCTTCGGTCAATGGAACGTTTGATGGCAACAGCGCAGAAGCCGGCGGGGCAATTTACAATAATGCAACGCTGGGTTCCGTTACGGGAACGTTTAGCGGTAATCGTGCGGCAGCCGAGTACGACGCGGCACAAGGCGGGGCAATTGCCAATGAAGGGCAAATTGATTTTGTCAGCGGGACTTTTTCAGGCAATGTTGCAGAGGGCGCCTATCAGGCGCAGGGGGGAGCCATTTATCATAAAGGCAAAGGCAATGGTGAAAATGCCGAGGCTTTGGTTCTGAAAAATGCCTCTTTTTATGGTAATCGTGCGGTATCGGCGGCCGGAAAAGCTTTTGGCGGCGCGGTTTACGGCAATGCGGTTAAGATTACGGCAGACGGCGGCAACAGCGTTTTTGCCGGAAATTATGCTAATGATGAAAACAATGCCGTATATGTGGCGGGCGGATATCTTGAACTTTCAGCTCAAAATAAGGGAAAAGTCCAGATGGATGACGGTATTGACGGTGAAAACTATAATTTGAAAGTATTGGGCGACGGTACGGGTGAGGTGGTGCTGAATAACCTTGTTAACGGGGTGAACCGTTTTAACCTGACGTCCGGCTCGGTAACGCATTTGGGGAAAAATGCCGTTGTCAATGTGCAGGATTATATTGCCGACAATGCAACGCTGTGGCTGGATATGGCCGTTGACAGGGAAAGCGAAAATGTTCAAAACGGACTGATTAACGTGGCGCAAGACGTACAGGGAAATACGACGGTGATTGTTAATGCGGAAAATCCGGATACATATGAGGGGGCACTGACGGCATTTTTGAATGCACAGAATGATGATTTGGCGACTATGTCTGACTTTAATGTCGGGCGTGTGGTCGGAAGCCCGTATATGTGGGATGCCGTGCGAAATGCCAAGGGGGAAGAAGACGGAAGCACATGGTATCTGGCATTGTCCGGTAGGGAAAATCCGGATTATACCGACCCGAATCCTTCCCGTCCGATATATGCGCCTGAAATTGCTGCTTATGCAGGTATGCAGCAGGCGGCATTGGAACAAAACCGCAGCATATCGGGGAGTGTAGAGCGAGGCCTTTCATCTGAAAAGAGTATAGCGTGCTATGAAGAATCTTGCGGTGTGGCGGAATTGATACCGCAAAAGAAAGTATGGTTTGACGCGACTTATGAAAGTGCGGAACTGGACAGTCCTGCTGATATGGAGGCTGATATCAAGGGTATGACGGCAGGTACAGACTTTTATAACGACGGTGTGCACCGTACCGGTGTTTTCGGGGCGTATCGCAACGGCAAATATGATTTTTCCGGCAAAGGCGATTATTATGCGGAACTAGGGTCGCAGATTAAGTCCGAAAGCTGGCTTGGCGGCGCATATTACAAATTCGGCCGCAATAACTGGAAATTGCTGACGACTTTGTATGCAGGCAAACAGGATATGGACGTTAAAACAGATGACCGTCTGGCCTTTGCGTCGACCGATGCAATGCAATACGGTGCAAGCGCTGAACTGGCGAAAAAAATTGCGGTGGCGCAATATTTGAATGTCGAACCGAGTTTGGGTATCCGTTATACGGTGCTGGATATTGATGACCTTACGGATAATGTCGGCAAGACGGCAAGCTTTGATACGTTGCAGTATCTGGAAGCGGAACTTGGAATTAAATTTGAGTATCTGTTTTGCAACGACGGCTGTACCAACCGCCTGTATGCCAAACCGAGCGTAATTCGCACATTTTCCGGCGGCGGCAAAACGCAGATAGCGGGAATGGACGGTGACATCCGTTCGTATAAAGACCGGACGCTGGGACGTATGGAGGCCGGCGGTGAATTCGGGATAACGTCGGCATTGTCTGGCTATGCCGCCGTAGGATATACATTTGGCGACGAGTATTCGGCGTATGACCTGAATGCCGGTTTGAACTACGCGTTTTAACTGTGCGTTCTAATTGTGCGCTTTAATTGTGTGTTCTAACTGTGCGGAAAAAATGGGGCGTTTTTCAACCCTGAGGCAATAAACCGTCTGTTCTGAAAAAGAACGGGCGGTTATGGCATTGGATGGGGGCGGGCGATTTGTTGCTTTGGAAGAAAGGAGGAGATAGGGCAATGATTGAACAGGCTGAATTCTGGGTGAGGGGATGCGTAAAAATGCTTTACTTTAAAAATATTTTGTCTATATTGCTCGTTATCGGCTTTTGTCTGCACCTTATGGCAGGCCGGCGTGTAAAATAACAATAACATCGGGAGGGAAAGTAAATTGAGGTTAGACCGATGTATGACAAATTCAGAGTTATCTGCTGCGAGAATCGGGACAAATATCCCGGAAAGCTTTTTATAGATATTTATCCTGCCGACCATATTACGCATGAACTCCTGTACCGGATGCGGCTGAAACTGACGCCGGATGTTTATGATATTACCGGCGGCGTTTATCTTGATGATTTGAAAAACGGCGAAGTGCGCCTGAAATACATTAAACATCATGATAAAATGTTGCAAAAGCAGCAAGATGCAATGCGGGCGCGAATTGATCCCCAGATAAAAAAATTGTTCTATGCGATGAAAGAGCGCGGCGTTACGCAGACAATTCAGGCGTCGTTGACAGAGGCGTATGAAGTGTTTAATTTGGATATGACGTATCCCAAAAGCGCCAGAGAGGCGGAACTGATGCAGGCGCGGGAACGGCGGCAGAAACGTGAAAATATTATGAAAGAGCGGCAGGCCTATTATGCCCGGCAGAAGTATGCGGCCAATCCGCATATCCGCCTGATGATTAAACAACTGGAGCGGAGCGGGGACTGACTTGCCGGAATCCGGTGTACGGTAATAGAGAGATGCGACAGAACCGGGTGCTGTGAAATCGGAGTGGTGAATCTAGACGTCAGATGCGATGAGACAGGAGCGATGCGGTTGCAGTGGTGAACCCTGAACCCAGACACCAGATGCGATGAGATTAGCGCGGCGGTGATGCGGTTGGTGTGGTGAATCCGTATGTCAGATGCTATGAAACCGGCGCAGCGGCGATGCGGCGGTATGGTTAGATGTCGTGAGGTTTTGGGGCGGCTTGATGTGTTGCAGAAGCCGGTGTGGTGGAAGCGGGGACTGCCGGCAAGGCGGCGGGCAGGGGCGCGGGTGCTGTCGGATTAGCCTGAGCCGGTTTGATGAGTTTTTTTATCATTTTATAAAGTTTTTCGGAATTCCAGTCGGCTTCTCCCTGAATGGTTGCGACTTTTTTGCCGCTGCGGTTCATAATGACGGTGTACGGAGTCGAACCGATGCCGAGGCTTAAGGAAAGGCGGTTGTTTTCGTCGTTGTAAAACGGCAGGGTCGGTGCGCCGTATTTGGCCAGAAATTTGCGTTCTTCCGCATTATCTTTCCATTCGGACGCCGGGGATATAAGCATAACGCCGATGTTGTCTTTTGCCGCTTTGGGATAAAATTTTTCGAGGCTTTTCATTTCCCGAAGGCAGGGAAAGCAACTCTGCGACCAGAAAATCATAATGGTCAGGTCGTTTCGGAGTGAGGGAATGCGTATCGGCATGCCGTTTTCGGATATGACCGAAACGTCAGGCATATTGACGGGATATTCCAGCGTATATAATCCTTTGGGGCCGCTGTAGGCAGCTGCATTGAACGAAACGAAGAGCAGGCAGAGAAGCAAACGGTAAAAGCGAACCATGGCGTATTTCCTGTTAATAAATGAATTGAGTTTTGTACATTCGGCGGTTTTGATATAAGCTCTTTATATAGTCATTGCAATACATAGGGTAAAAAATGAAATATTTAGTTAAATTTTTAATGATTTCTTCAGTATTTTTTTCCATTCTGTATGTGAGCGGGTGTGGCAGAATTTCCGCCAATACGCCGATTGAGGGCAGCGGATACCCGCATTCTTATCCCAGGCACTATTGATTTCCAGCAGCGGTGGATGACAGTGCGGGAACGGTGAAACCGAGGTTTGGATTTTAGGGGAAAATACAATGGACAATAATAAAGACGATTTTTCTGACGTTATGATTCCTTATGTGGAATTTGCAGAAAATGCCAACGAGCGGACGCCGTGCATTTTAGTGTTGGATTGTTCGGGATCAATGCGCGGAGAACCGATTAAACAGCTGAATACCGGGTTGCAGGCGCTGGAAAAAGAACTGAAGGAGGATATTGATGCCAGTTCGCGCGTACAGCTGCTGGTGATTAAGGCGTACGGCAAAGACGATGCGGAAATTTCCGCGGACTGGGTTGACGCGATGAATTTTACCGCGCCGATTATGGAGGCCTCCGGTCTGTCGCCTATCGGCAAGGCAATGGAACTGGCGCTGCAGAAAATAGAGGAACAAAAATGTCTGTATGACAGCTGCGGCATTACCTCCAAACGGCCGTGGATTTTCCTTATCAGCGACGGGGAGCCGACGGATTACGGCTGGGAACTGGCGGCGGCAAAATGCCGGGAAGCACAGCAGAATAAAAAAGTCGTTATCCACGCGGTTGGCACGCAGGGGGCTAATCTGGACAAGCTGGCTAAGTTTTCGCTGATGGCACCCAAGCGTTTAAGCGGGTTGAAGTTTACGGAGTTTTTCCTTTGGCTGTCGCGCAGCGTGTCCTGTATTTCCCGTGCGGCGCCGAATATGCCCGATATTTTGGACGATATTGAGGGCTGGCATGAAGAAAACGCCTAGGAGCATCCGCGTCATCGCGACTAAAATTACAGGGGGGCTGCATCTGGCCAAGAAAAAGCCGTGTCAGGATTTTTACCAGTATGCGTGTTCGGGCAATAAACTCGTGGCAGTGGTGTCAGATGGCGCAGGGTCGGCCAAATATGGCAAAATCGGGGCTAAAGTTGTTTGCGAAACGCTGGTCAACGTGTTGATAAATACGCCGCTGAAAGATGCGGAAGAGGCGGTAAAAAAAGCAATTGACATAGCGCGGCGGCGGCTTGTCATTCACCGGTTAAACAAAAGCAAATCGGAATCGGAAATTTTGAATTTTTCGGCGACGTTGGTCGGAGCGGTTTACCATAAGAATCGCGGTTTGTTTTTTCATATCGGTGATGGTGCCGGCATTGCGGTATACGGCGAAACGACGGTGGGGACCGGGCTGCGTTATACGCTTTCCAGGCCGGCGAACGGGAATTTTTCGTGTGAGACATATTTTTATACAATGAGCAACTGGCGCGATTGTCTCCGTTTTACGGAGATAAGCAAAGCGGAAGCATTGTTTCTGATGACGGACGGGGTTACGAATTTTGCCCTGTCGGACGATGCATGCCGGTTGAAAAACGGGTTTATTGAGCCGATTAACCGTTATCTTAAAAGCGAACAGAATAAGATGCAGGCGCTGCGGGCATTGAACAATACGCTGGATACCAAACAGGCGCGGCGACTGAATTCTGATGACAAGACTTTTTTGTGGGCAGGGCTATAGAGATTTACGGGTAAGGTTACAGCGATTTTATGAGCAGGGTTACGGTGATGGCAGAAGATACGGCACAGCTTCAGGTTAATGCGATTTTTGCGGACAGACATTTTGAACGGCTGACGCTTGGTAAGCTTTTGAACAAGGGCGGTGCAGCGGGAAAAATTTATGAAATTGTCGGACAGCCGGCGAAAGTAGCGAAGATTTTTCATGAACGGCAGAAGAGCAATACCAACCGCCTGAAACTGGAAGCGATGGTGGTGAACAATCCGAATATTCCGAGCGTACGTGCAGGCGGGGTGGAGTATGTGCAGATTGCCTGGCCGGAAGCGGTTTTGGAAGATGACGAAGGGTATTGTGTCGGGTATCTGATGCCTTTTATCAATACGGCGGAAGCGGTGTCCCTTGACCATCTGATGCAAGGGGCGGTTCGCGCCAAGCTCGGCCTCAGCGACAAGTACGAATACCGGGTTATGGCGGCGTACAACGTGGCGTTGATGGTGGCATCACTGCATAAATACGGGCATTATATCATTGATTTGAAACCGGCGAACGTTTCTATTTACAAAAAAACGATGACGGTGGCCATGTTTGACTGCGACGGTTTTTCGATTCAGGGCGAACAGGCGCGGTTTCCGGCGGAATTTGTCAGCGAGGAATATATTTATCCCGAAGGAATGGCCCAATCCTGCGAGGATATGGGCGAAGAGCAGGATAAATTTGCCTTGGCGGTGATTATTTTCAAGCTGTTGAACAACGGCATCCATCCGTTTTCCGGCGTGGCGAAAAAAAATGCGGACAGCGCGCTTTCCATACAGGAGCGAATAGAACAGTACCATTATGCCTACGGTATGTGGGGTGACAGCTATCAGGCACCGCATCCGTACAGTATTCACGAGTTTTTGCCGCAGAGCACGATGAAGCTGTTTGACCGGGCATTTGTTAAGGGGCAAAAACGTCCGACGGCGGCAGAATGGCAGGCTGAATTGGATTTTTTGCTGAAGAATCTGAAACATTGCAAAAAGAATCCCAACCACGCATATTTTACCAATAAGGGATGCGGGTTGTGCGTGGCCGAAGAACGGCTTAAGGCAAATTTGAAAACGATTAAGGAAAAACAGGCAGAGCCCCGGAAAATCCGTGGATTCGAACTGAAAAAACTGTCGCGGGAAAGTTTGGAAAAAGATAAAATCGAACATATGCAGAGCGAAAAGCGTGCGATGCGGGTAACGTATTTTCTGGTTATGTTTTACAGCCTGCTGATGACGTTTTTGCCGCGGGCGGCCTTGGAGTACAAAACGGAGTTGAAGGGGCTGGGGATATCTTTGCAGCTGATTGCCTGCATCCTGTTCTTTAATTTTTTGCATTGGATGATCAGAAAATTCCGCCGCTTTTTAGTGAAAAGAGCCGGGGGAACGACAATTAATGCCCTTATAACATATACTTATTGTTGTGTGGTAATAGCGCTGATTGTCGGCAATGATATTGAGTGGGGGAGATTGTTCAAGGCTTTTTAGATGATAGTTTCTCTGAGGATACTAACAGACCGCCAAGTGCCTACTTTTCATTTAAAAAATTGCTGTTATAAAATTTATATTGGTTTATTTGGAATTATAAGGAAAAACTTGTGATAAATTTAAAAAACATCGTTATTTCAGGCAAGGAAGTCTGTCCGATTATTGAGGGCGGAAAAGGAATTAACGGAACCGACGGCCGCAGCAGCGGGCATTTTGCCAAAGAAGGCTGCGTGGGGACGATTTCGCTGGTCAGCGCCGACTATTATGATGAAAATGGCAACGTTGTCATGGAGCGGTCGCATCGTCTGAAACGGCAGGAACGGCACGAGGATTTGATTGCCGGGGCGATTAAAGGCGGTATTGCCCAAGCGCGGATAGCGCATGAGATTGCAGGAAATAACGGGCGGATTCACGTTAACGAGTTGTGGGAACTGGCGGATTCCGAAACGGTTATCACGGAAGTTTTGAAAGGTGCCAAAGGGCTTATCCACGGCGTTACCTGCGGTGCAGGGCTGCCGTATAAATTGGGCGAGATTGCGTCGGCACAAGGCGTTTACTATTATCCCATCGTTTCTTCGGCGCGGGCGTTTCAGATTTTGTGGAAACGCGCGTATGCCAATTACAGCGAGTTTTTGGGCGGCGTGGTTTATGAAGATCCGTGGCTGGCGGGCGGGCACAACGGTTTGTCCAACGCAGAGAATCCGAACGAGCCGCAGAATCCGTATAACCGGATTAAAGAGCTGCGGGCAACGTTGAATAAGCTTGGTCTGGCGGAGAAGCCGATTATCATTGCCGGCGGGGTTTGGTCGTTAAGCGACTGGACAGATTATCTGGACAATCCGGAAATCGGCAAAGTCGCATTCCAGTTCGGAACGCGCCCGATGATTACGCAGGAAAGCCCAATCAGCGACGCGTGGAAAAAGGTTATGCTCAATACGAAACCGGGCGATGTTGTTTTGCAGCGTTTCAGCCCGACGGGATTTTATTCTTCGGCGATTAAAAACAAGTTTTTGAGCCGTTTGATGGAACGCAAAGAAGGGGAGGTTGCGTACAGCGCAGAAAAAACGGAAGAGTTTGATACGCCGCTGGCATTGAGCAATGTCAAAACGGTATTTGTCAGGGCTGCGGATTTGGCGAAAGCCGATAATCAGATTAAAGCCGGATTTACGGTTATTCAGGAAACGCCGGACAGTACGGTGGTTTTCCTGACGCCGGAAGAATGGGCAACGATGAAAGACGACCGGGCGAAATGTTTGGGCTGTCTGTCTCAGTGCCAGTTCTCGTCCTGGTCGGGGGCGAACGGGACGACGGGGAAAATCTGCGACCCGAGAACTTACTGCATTCATAAGACTCTGTTTGACATCAGCCATAACGGCAAGACAGACGACAATTTGTTGTTTGCCGGACATCAGGTTTACCGTTTCGGTCAGGATCCGTTGTATGCGAACGGGCATATTCCGACAACGCATGAGCTGATTGAGGCGATTAAGGCCGGAAGATAGTTCTGAAACTTTAAGGCAAGGCGGCACCGGATGGGAATCTGGCGCCGCTTTTTGTATACCGGCAGAAAAACAAACGGGATTTTGTGGGGAGATATAAATCGGCGGCTGAGTGGAGAATATAAGAAAAAATGTTTGCTTTTTGGAATGTAATCTTATAAATTGAATGCGGATAGGGCTTGACCTGTCTGGGGTGTGGAAACCTCTTTGATTCACGTCTGTGTAAAGACGATAATTTTGCATGCTTTCCGGTAAAGACTGGAAGGCGGCAAAATATGCTACAGATAAAATAACCGTATATATACTAGTAGTATATGGCTTATTGGGCTAATATGCCGCACTATTTTGAATCAAGTAGTTTCCAACTTCCAGTCGCCTTATTTGGCGGCTTTTTTATTTTTGCAGACTGGGAGTTGTTAAATGAGTATAAAATCTAATCAGGCCGGGCGTTCAATGATTGAGATGCTTGGTGTTTTGGCTATTGTCGGCGTTTTGTCGGCTGGCGCCATTGCCGAATTCGGGAAGGCTATGTTCAGGTGGAAAGCGATTAAATGTACCGAAGAGTATAATCTGTTTATTTCAGAAATGTTAGTTTATGAAAAAGACTGGATAAAGATGATGTCAAAGCAAAGCAGCGGCCATTTATATATCGGATCATATATGGAAGAATGGGGGATGCTGCCGTCCTCATGGACTGTATCTGGAAATCGTTTTTCTGACAGACTGGGCAATCATATAGTCCCGTTTGTCCGTAACGATTTGATGTCTTTCAGCTTCAATCGGCGTGTTGATATTGATTTTGTGCTTTCACAAAGAAAGGGAAAAGAAACGGCAGAATTTTGCAGGCTGGTTTTTCATAATGTTATTATTCCTAACTGCGACAGAATTTTTGCAATCAGAGTAGCCGAAAAGCGGAACGACAGCTGGAATAACGGTTCTGGCTGGTATATGGGGTGCCAATATTGCAGAGATTCCCGGAATTGTATAGAGAGAATAAATGCTGCCGATATTGAAAGTTTATGCAATGTCTGCAGCGAAGAAAAACAGGCTTGCAATATTCTGACATTGTTTTAATTCTGATATTGTTTGTATTAATTTGGGCATTGCTTTAACGGCGGCCTTTGAAAAAAGGACTTGGATAAAGTCCTTTTTTATTTCAGCAGGCAGATATTACAGCAGTTTGACGGCGGCGAAACCGCCGATGAGCAACAGCAGAAACAGGATTGAAAGCAGATTGAGGTTTTTCTCAATAAATACTTTCATCGGGTCGCCAAACCGTTTCAACAGCCAGGCGATGAAATAGAATCTCATACCGCGGGCGATGACCGACGCGATGGTGAACACAACCAAATCCAAACGGACAACGCCGCTGGCAATGGTAATGATTTTGTAAGGGAACGGGGTTATTCCCGCTCCAAAAACAATCCAGGCGCCGTATTCGTGATAATAGTTTTCAAATTCGCCGAATTGTTTCATATAGCCGTAAAATTCCAACAGGGGGCGTGCTATCAGTTCGAATCCGTAAACGCCGATGAAATAGCCGAAATAGCCGCCGAGGACACTGGCAACGGTTGCAACGCCGGCAATTTTGTATGCTTCTTTGGGCGTAGCCAAAACCATCGGGATAATCATAATGTCCGGGGGAATCGGGAAGAAAGAACTTTCAATAAAAGAGATGACAAAAAGCCATGTCAGGGCATTTTTGCGGGAAGCCAGATTTAACGTATGGTCGTATATCCGGCGGGTAAGGTCTTTGAAAGCCATAGTCTTTTTCCTGAAAGTTTATCCTACGGCTTTTATGTTTAGTTTAAAAATTGTTCGACTTCTTTAATATTTTGCGTGTTTTCCACATAAAATGTTTTGGGAAAGGAAAACAGTTTCCGTGATTTGCTTAAAGCAGGCTGAAAATTGATACATATTATTGTCGGGGCGTTTTTTTCCATATAGGCTTTTGCGGCGTTGATATTATGCACTTCAAACATCGAGTAGCCGCTGTTTCTGACGGATTTGGCAAAATCCGAACGTTCGTACGGCTTAAGATTTATATAAAGTATATGGTGTTTTTTGTTGCCTATGCAGTAGCTTTCGAGGATATCCAGAAGCCTTTTCCGGGCTTCGTCGTGCGTCAGGTAATGGCTGATGGACGGGTGGTAAATAAGGGCGCGCGGGGCTTCGGATACGACAATCAGCGGAATCGAGGAACGTTCGAACTTGCGCTCAAGGGAGGAGATGAATTCAATCGGGGTATGCCCGTCAAAATCAAACAGCAGGACATTGGGCGTCATTTCCTTATTATACAGGCTGAACTTGTGCAAATTATCCGTGTCGAACAAAAAATATCCCATTTTTTCGAGATTCTGGTGGTAAAGTTCTTTGTTGACGGTGTTGTTATTGTACAGGAAAATGTTGCCCAAGTGCTGCATATCGTATCCTCCTTTTGCTGCTGCTTTTGTGTTAAAATGCCGGAATATCTGCTGGCGTTTTAGTGTTGAAATGCCGGAATATCTGCCGGTTTTTAATATAATGCGGGCGCGGGGGGATTTTAAGGGCGGTGTTGTTTTAAAAATGCTTCGCAGGTATTTTCCAGCAGCATGGCGATGGTCATCGGTCCGACACCGCCCGGAACAGGTGTAATATATGACGCGGTTTCAATGGCTTCGGAAAAGCAGACATCGCCTTTCAGACCGTCGGGCGTGCGATTGATGCCGACGTCGATGATTATGGCGCCGGGCTTGATGAAATCCCGGGTTATAAATTCCGGTTTTCCGACTGCTGCGACCAAAATATCCGCAGAGCGGCAAAGAGATGCAAGCCCCCGGGTACGGGAATGGGCTACGGTTACTGTGCAGTTTTCGTTGAGGAGCAGATGCGCCGCAGGCAGACCGACGATTTGCGAACGTCCGACGACTACGGCGTTTAATCCGTTTAAATCCTTTCCGGTTTGTCGGAGAAGGCGGATAATCCCTTTGGGTGTGCAGGGAAGGAATGCGCCGGCTTGCTTTTGGACGACAAGCCCGGCATTTAACGGATGAAATCCGTCAACGTCTTTTTCAGGGGCGACGGCGCCGAGAATTTGCGTTGTGTCCAAGTGTGCGGGAAGCGGAAGCTGAACCAGTATGCCGCTTATTTCAGGCGAAGCATTCAGCTTTTGGATGAGGGACAGAAGCTCATCGGCGGACGTATCGGCAGGAAGGCGGTATGTGTAGGGGATAATGCCGGTTTCGCGGCAGGCTTTTTCTTTGGAGCGAACATAAATCTCGCTGGCGGGATTATTTCCGGCGATGATTACAGCCAGTCCCGGTGCCTGCGGGAATGCGGCAATCTTTTGTTTTAATCCGAGCCGGACGGACTGTGCCAGTTTTTTGCCGTCAAGAACCTGCGCCGTCATGACATTTTCTCCATTTGCCGCAGCTTTTCTTCGGTTTCAGGTGAGTGCGCTGTTTGCAGGAAAATTTTTTTACAGCGGTCAGTTTCTCCGCTAAGCAAAGAAAAACTCCCTTTGCTTTCGTGCAGCGTTTTGGCCAGATATTTAATCAGTTCCTGATTGGCCTTGCCTTTTTCCGGTACGGAGATTAGGCTGATTTTCAGAAAAACCGCACCGATGCTGTCGGAAAATGTTCCGGAAACGCCGCATTTTGACGCGTTCGGCGTTACCCGAATCCTTAAAACATAACCTTCGGCGACGGTATCATAAAACATCAGGCCGCGCCTTTTTTATCAGGAACCGCTGACCGGGGTCAGGACATGGCGGGTCTTTTCCAGAATGTGCAGAACGAGCATCAGTGCCAGAATCAGAACGTATGGCGAGATGTCAAATCCCGATACGGGTTTGATGCGTTCACGCAGTTTGGCATATACGGGTTCGGTAATCTGATGCAGAAACGCAAGGAATTTTTTGAATGCAGGACCGCCCTGGCCGATAACGTTGAAATGCATGCACCAGTAGAGGGCAACGTTGACGACAGCCAGTATAAAATAGAGCTCCAGTACCCCTTCAATGCACCAGAGTATGGATTCCAGCATAATTTCCATAAGTTTTTCTCCTTAATATTAAGTTGTTATCTTCCTTCATTTTCGCGTACGGCGGAGAGCATATATCCGAGTTCCTGTTCCCGGGTGTCGTTTTCCCTCGTGTCAGCAATTTCGCTGACATTGTCCGCACGCTGATTTTCAGCAGAAGATTTTTCCAGTTTGCGCATCATATACAGCACGATCTGCCGCAGGTAGTTCAGATAAGAAAAATCCTCTTCCAAATCTTCGTCGTTACTATGATTAATATTTAATTTTAATTTCAGGTTAAGATTTGGTTCGTAATCTGCTTTTTGCGACAATAAATTTGCGCAATAGTCGTAATACAGGCGCAGCTTTTCTTTTTCTTCATAGCTTTTGGCGTTGACCATGCCCGATGTGTTGCGGACGATGCTGCGCATTTCGCGGAGGCGGGCCAGCTTAAAACGGAGCATATCAATTTTGCCGCGGTTCTTTTCCCGCCCGGCGCTTTCGTACAAGGCGAGGCAAAGAAGGATTTCGGACTCGCGGTCATAGCTCATGGTGATGAATTCGCTGCGTTCGGAGGCATCGCTTTCGGTAACTTCGCCGTCGCCGGTGTGGCGGACAATGTCTGCAGTCGCCGAAATCCAGCGGTAATATTCATTCATGGACGAGGTTTCGCAGTTGTTTTTTTCTATCAGGTCGGCGATTTCAGCGTCAAGCGAATAGGGAATGAAATTTTTGTTGGCATTGTCGCGTTCAATGAAATCGGCGAGATTTTCGCGTACGGCGGTTATCGGGGCGTTTGTCCCATCGATTTCAACGGCATAGCCTCCCGGTGCGAAAACAGCTTCGCGGCACAGGGCGCTGACACCGGTTTTATCCATTTTAGGGTATTGCTTTTGCAGATATTTCCGGATTGCGGCGTAATAGTTTATGTCTTTTTGATTTTGAGCGGAACGGTTAGTTTTTTCCATGTTCTCCTCCCCGGTTTGCGGTTTCTTCAAATATCAGAGCTTCCTGCTCGAGCCAGATTATCCGGTCGATGACCCAGGAGCTGATTTGGCCGATTTTCTGCGGTTCAATATTCAGGGCGTCGCCGATGCTGCAGATGAACTGCCCTTCAGAATCGGAAAACTCGTCGTCGGTGTAAGCGAGCGACAGCATATCTTTAATCAGTTCAAGAGCCAGCCTGCGGCTGCGGATTTTGGCGGCATTGCGGATGCACAGTTCTGCGGAGTATTTGAAAAACTGCGGCAGAACTTCAGTTTGCATTTCGGCGGCAAGGCTTTCAATAAAGCGAACTTCGCTGTCTTTGATTTTGCCGTCGGCATTGGCAAGCGTGCATAATGTTGAGAGGAAAATGCTTTTTTCCTCTTCACCGGCATTAAGGAAATAGCTGCGGTTGTGTGTGCTGTCCTGTCCCATTGTTTTAGTCCTTGGTCATGCTCTTTTCTATATTGTGCCAAAAAAACAATTATCTTGCAACAGGAAAAAGTACTTTTCGCAGAAAATCAGCAGAGGTCGGGCGTTGAGGGTGAGAGGGGCAGGAGATATAGGCAAATTGGCGGCAGAGTGTAAATTTTGTTTGAAAAAAATAAACTTTAATGCTATAATCGCAGCCAATAATGAAAATGGCGGCAGCCGTTTCGGAATAAGAAAAGAATGCCGCTGCGAATAACGTATAGTTTTAGGTTTATAACATTTCGGATTTATGCGCGAGGATATGGTTAAAAAATATTTTATTAAAACTTTCGGCTGTCAGATGAACGTTTATGATTCAAGCAGGATGGCAAATATGCTGGAAGAGATGGGGCTTAAAAAAGCAGCGGTATTGAAAGATGCCGACGTGGTTGTATTTAATACGTGCCATATCCGCGAAAAGGCGGCGGAAAAAGTCTTTTCCGATTTGGGAAGAGCCTATTTGGTCAAACTTGAACGAGCCGCAGAGGGGAGAGATACGATTATCGGAGTTACCGGCTGTGTGGTTCAGGCGGAAGACAAGGAGATATTAAAGCGCGCGCCGTATGTCGATTTTGCTCTGGGGCCGCTCAGGTATTTCCGACTGCGGGAAGTGGTGGAAAGCGTTTTTCGTGAAAGAGAGAGAGGAAAAGGAACCGGGCAGGAATGTTCGGACGCCGGGCAGCGGCATTTGAGTGCCGGGTCGGCGTGTTCAGGAAAAAACCGGGAAGGGCAGCAGAACGCCGCGTATGTGCGCTTGAACGACGCACAGGAACAGATTGAGACCGGGAAGATAGAAAAAGAGCGCAAGAGAACAGGGCTGCTGGATACGGAATTTTCGGCGGTTTCCAAATTTGATTTGCTGCCGGAAAACAAGTCTGAAGGCGGCTGTTCGTATCTGGCAATTCAGGAGGGCTGCAATAATTTTTGTACCTATTGCGTGGTGCCGTATACCCGCGGGGTAGAAGTGTCGCGTCCGGTGGAAGACGTTTTGCGCGAGGCCAGAAGGCTGGCGGCAACGGGGAGCGTCGAGCTAAACCTTTTAGGGCAAAACGTCACGGCGAAGATGCTTCCGGGCGGGAACGCAATCTGGCGTATCTGCTCAACCGGGTGGCGGAAATCGACGGGATTAAACGCATTCGTTATACGACGTCTTATCCGGCAGACGTGGATGACGATTTAATCCGCTGTCATAAGGAACTGGACAAGCTTATGCCGTATCTGCACCTGCCGATTCAATCTGGCTCCGATGCAGTGCTGAAGAAAATGAACCGGCGGCATACGCGCGACGAATATCTGCGGGTGGTTGAAAAACTGAAAGAGGCGAATCCGGCAATCGGTATGTCTTCGGATTTTATTGTCGGATTTCCGGGCGAGACCGAGGAAGATTTTCAACAAACGCTGGATGTGGTTAACCGGGTCCAGTATATTCAGGCTTTTTCGTTCAAATACAGCCGGCGTCCGGGAACGCCCGCAGCAGTGCTGGACGGACAGGTTGACGAAAAAGTGAAGAAAGAGCGGCTGCAGGTTTTGCAGGATTTGCTGTTTTCTTATCAAACGAAGTTTAATAAGAACAGCATCGGCAAGGTTATGCCGGTACTGTTCGAATCCAAGGGGCGGCACAAGGGGCAGCTCGTCGGGCGGACGCCTTATATGCAGAATCTGCATGCGGAGGCGGACGGTTCTTTACTTAACAAAATCGTTGAAGTACGTGTTACGGACGCTTCAACCAACTCTTTAAGCGGGGAGGTACTGTAATATGGCAGAACTTAGTTTTGAGCTTTTTAACAATCAGCTGTTGAAGGTTGTTGTCGGGGTTAATGACGAAAATATGCGGCTGGTTGAAAAAATGCTGAATGTTGAAATTTTGAGCTTCGGCAATCAAATAACAATTAAAGGGGCGGCTAACGACGTGGAAAATGCCAAAACGGCGATTAATATTTTGTATGAAAAGGCCAGCAAAGGGCATGTTGTCGGCGAGCAGGAAGTCAAGGCTGCGGTGCGAATCTGCGGCGGTGTCGAATCGGCGGACGAAAAACAGTCGTTGAGCGAAATTGTATTAAAAACCAAGAAACGCTATATTTATCCGCGGTCGGCAACGCAGGCAAAGTATATTACCGAGATGATGCAGAACGAACTGGTGTTCGGCTTGGGGCCTGCCGGTACGGGTAAGACCTATCTGGCAGTGGCACTGGCGGTTTCGATGATGCTGGAAGGGGCGGTGGACAAGATTATCCTGTCGCGTCCGGCAGTTGAAGCAGGGGAAAATCTCGGCTTTCTTCCCGGTGATTTGAAAGAGAAGGTCGACCCGTATCTGCGGCCGTTGTATGACGCTTTGTATGAAATGCTGCCGGCAGAACAGGTGGACAAGAAACTGGCACTGGGCGAAATTGAAATTGCGCCGCTGGCATTTATGCGCGGGCGGACGCTTTCCAACGCATTTGTCATCTTGGATGAGGCGCAGAACACGACGCCGATGCAGATGAAAATGTTTTTGACCCGTCTGGGCGAAAATTCGCGGATGGTTGTCAACGGCGACCTGAGCCAGGTGGATTTGCCGCGAGGGGTCATTTCGGGACTGCGCGATGCGCTGGATACGCTGAAAGGCATCAGCAATATCGGGTCGGTTACTTTTTCGGCCAACGATGTTGTGCGCCACGGGCTGGTTGCAAAAATAGTCAAAGCGTATGAAGAAAAGAGCAAAAAGGAACAAGATGAAAAGTAAAATAGAGCTGAATGTAACGGTTGACGACGAGCAGTGGACGGAAAATACTGACTTTGACGCGGTTAAGGTAGCCGAAGAACTCAGGGATTTGGCATTTGCGTATGTTGCCGATGCCTGCGAGCATGAATTGCTGGCTCTGGATAAGACTTATGAGGTTAATGTCTGCCTCAGCAACGATGCGGAAGTCCAGCGTTTGAACAAGGAATTCCGGGGAAAGGACAAGCCGACGAACGTCTTGTCTTTTGCCTGTATTGACGATGACGAATTCTGGGATATGCTGGACAAGTCGACCGATATGGAACTGGGCGACATCATTCTGGCGTTTGAAACCTTGCAGCGTGAGGCGGACGAGAAACACATAACCGTTTATGCTCATTATTGCCATTTGCTGGTGCACGGTTTTCTGCATATTCTCGGATTTGACCATCAGACGGATAAGGAAGCAGACGAAATGGAAAGTTTGGAAACAGAAATTTTGGAACAGTTTTCGATTGACAATCCTTATCAAGACGCGGCGGAAGACTGATAAATGCAGAAAGCCGGAGGAGATTAACGAATGCTGGAAAACTGCCGATGATGTTGTTTCCAAAACAGCTGAAACCGTTGATGTTTGCGCAGATGCGAAAACGGGGCAGGGCTGCCCGTAGCGTATTTGCTTTTTTGACGGGCGTGGCTGCAACGCTGATTTTTCCACCGTATGCAGGCAGGTGGGAAGGCTACGTCGCGCTGATTGCCTTTCTGGCAATGCTGCTGGGAGAATATAAGGACAACGGCGGGAAGTGCGGCAGGGAGAACGGCAGTCGGGAGAACTGTTGTCCGGGCAGCAATGGGGACGGAAGTTCCGATGACAGAGAGAACGGCGGGGAGAATAATGGACGCAGTGGCCAGGAAAACAACGGCCGCCCGGTGTGGAGAAAGTGGTTCGGTACAGCGTATGTCTTCGGATTTTCCTTTTATGCGGTCGGCTTCTCCTGGATCAGCAATGCATTGTTAATTGACGGCAATAAATTTGCGGCTTTTATTCCTGCGGTGTTTGCTGCGACGGGACTTTTTTTCGGGCTGTTCTGGTCTGTTCCGGCGGCGTTGGCGGCAGGGGGGCG
>OKTI01000627.1_pt1 | contig 18873 bp, 13 predicted proteins | sample 1606071 | NCBI WGS metagenome assembly OKTI01 (sample SAMEA3879500, study PRJEB24766) | human gut metagenome | biome: human-associated habitat; feature: feces | place: USA | collected 1985/1987
CTCGACCTGCCCCTGCCGCTCCTTGCCACGACGCTGCTCTACATCGCAACGATGGCGGCGGGTTATGTCTGCCTGCTGATGGGTGGCTTGTGGGTGAGCCGCCTTTTGAAGAACAACCTGATGGACGATCCGTTCAACAACGAGAACGAATCGTTCCAGCAGGAAACGCGCCTGCTCACGAACGAATATTCGGTGAACCTGCGCACGCGCTTTTATTACCGCAAGCGGTGGAACGACGGCTGGATCAATATTCTTTTGCCGCAGCGTGCGTCCATCGTGTTGGGCACGCCCGGCAGCGGGAAAAGTTTCGCAGTGGTCAATTCCTACATCAAGCAGCAGATTGAAAAAGGGTACTCGATGTATATTTACGATTTCAAATTCCCCGACCTCTCGACGATTGCTTACAACCACCTGCTGAACCATCTGGACGGGTATAAGGTGAAGCCGAAATTCTATGTGATAAATTTTGACGACCCGCGCCGCTCGCACCGTTGCAACCCCATCCACCCCGACTTTATGGAGGATATTACGGACGCTTACGAGAGCGCCTATACCATCATGCTCAACCTCAATAAAACGTGGGTGCAGAAGCAGGGCGACTTCTTCGTAGAATCGCCCATCATTCTCTTTGCAGCAATCATTTGGTATCTCAAAATCTACCAGAACGGAAAGTATTGCACCTTCCCGCACGCCATCGAGTTTCTGAACCGCAGGTACGAAGATATTTTCCCGATTTTATCCTCGTATCCCGAACTCGAAAATTACCTCTCGCCCTTTATGGATGCGTGGCTCGGAGGAGCGGCGGAGCAGTTGCAAGGCCAGATCGCGTCGGCCAAAATCCCGCTCTCGCGCATGATTTCGCCCCAGCTTTATTGGGTGATGTCGGACAGCGAATTTACGCTCGATATAAACAACCCGCAGGAGCCGAAAATCTTGGTCGTGGGCAACAATCCCGACCGTCAGAACATTTACGGCGCGGCGCTCGGTCTGTACAATTCGCGTATCGTGAAACTCGTCAATAAGAAAGGGAAACTCAAATCCTCCATTATCATCGACGAGCTGCCGACCATCTATTTCAAAGGGTTGGATAACCTGATAGCGACGGCGCGAAGCAACAAGGTTGCCGTGCTTTTGGGCTTTCAGGACTTCTCCCAGCTCGTCCGCGACTATGGCGACAAGGAGGCCAAAGTCGTGATGAACACGGTAGGCAATATCTTCTCCGGTCAGGTGGTCGGGGAAACGGCAAAAACGCTCTCCGAGCGTTTCGGCAAGGTCTTGCAGAGGCGGCAGAGCATAACCATCAACCGTAACGACAAGTCCACCTCCATCAATACCCAGATGGATTCGCTTATCCCGCCCTCGAAGATTTCGGGACTTACGCAGGGAATGTTCGTCGGTTCCGTAGCCGATACGTTCGACGAGCGTATCGAGCAGAAGATTTTTCACTGCGAGATTGTCGTGGACGCCGAGCAGGTGAAGCGCGAGGAAAAAGCCTACAAGCCGATACCCGTCATTACCGACTTTACCGATGAAGAGGGCAACGACCGCATGAAGGAGCAGATACAGGAGAACTACAACCGCATCAAGGCCGACGTGCGGCAGATTGTCGCCGACGAGCTGGAGCGCATACAGAACGATCCGGCGCTGGCGCATCTGTTGCAGCAGAAATAGGCGGACACAAAAAGGGCGGTAACTGCAAATTACCGCCCTTTTCATATATATAATGTATAGGCTATCGGCGTTGTTGCTCCCGCGCATCGTCCCGCTGCATCCGCAGGTTCAGGCGTTCGCGCAGCTTGTCGAGAAAGTACGTCCGGCTCTCGTTCTTGCGGCGCTTCATATCCAGATAGGCGTCGTAGCAATGTCGGTCTTTAATTTCCCGACCGAGCAGCGAGCCGAAGAAAGCCGCCAGCTCTTTAATGTCGTTCTGTCCGTCGTTGATGCTGCCCATCTCGTCGAGGGCGTAGATAATTTCAATCAGCTCGACAAGGCTGCCCGTCCAGCGGAAAGGGGGTGTTTGGGATTGGGGTTTCGGGGTGGATAGTGGTGGCACTTGGCTTTTCAAACTTTCCAGTATACGCCGGACAAGCGCGAGGGCCTTCTTCAGATAGGCGGCTGTACCGTCTTTCCGGTCGGAAATGGTGTCATGGAGGCTTTGCAGTTCCACCTCCGCATAAATCAATGTGAAAAGCAACCCGTAGGGATCGCCCGCCTCCACGTAGGCTCGGAATATCGTTTGTAAAAATTCGTCGTAGGCTGCCCGAATGTCGGCGGCCTCTGTATTCTGGCTGACGAAACGGAAAAAATCGCTTTCGGTCAATGTATGGTAGTCCATATCGTTCGGGGTTATTAGGTTCGTACTTCATTGTTTCCTGCCCTGTTGCGCAACGGGTTTCATAGAAACAAGGGACAAAACCTGAACCTGAAAAGGACGTCAGGAGCATATTTGAAAATATCCTCCTGACGTTCAACGATATATTTTTTTGCCCTTCTGTTTAGGGCTGATTTTTCGTGTTGCAGAATGCAACATTTTTTCGCACCTTGCAATAGCCTATTGCAACAGCTTGCGATAAATGATCCGGCAAATGCCGTTCCTGTAATGCTTTATCTGTACGGCTTTCCACTCTGCCGTGGAAAATTCCCCGACGATGGAGACACCGCCGCGTAGGGTTACGGGTAGCAGGTAAAAAACGATTTCATCGACTGCATGATAGAGAAAAAGACCGCGCAGCAGGTGCAGGTGTCCGGCGTCGTAGATCTCGGCCAGATAGGTCGCATGATTGTCGGGGCGGTCTTTCATACAGAGGAAATCAACGAAAGGTTCGCCGTCCGACAAACGGCGGTCGCACGATTCGTACCAGCGGCGGAAGCCCCTGCGGTCTGTTTTCAACCACTCCAACCGCTCGTCCTCCTTTGCTGGGAGACAGCCGTCCAATGTCATTGCGACAACTATCCGTACTTTTGCCATATCCTTTGCCTAAATGAAAGTAGCGTGCATCTACACTACCTCCGACGTAGGCTCTGGAATGCCCTGAAAGGAGTACGTGAGCGCACGCTACGCAAAGGCATAGCATAAGCCTCACGCAATAGTCCCTTTCAGTTAATTTTCCAGATTTACGTCGGAAACGTCTTGCGAACTTATGTATATATACGACAGCAGGCTGTCCGCCTTCCGCCGCTATTTTTCTATTTTCAGCCCAAATATATATTTTTTCAACGACATATAAGGGCTATCTACTCTTAATTATCCATTCAGCCCGTATTTTATCATTTTACGGTAGAGGGTGGCACGGTCGATATGCAGCAGTTTTGCCGCCTCCGTCCGGTTGCCGCCACACCGTTTCAGGGCTTCGACGATACGGCGTTTTTCGCCTGCCTCGTCCCGGATGGCCAGCGAATGATCCGCGTCGCTTATCGGTTCGGCAGGTTCCAGCCCCATGTCCTCCACGCGGACAATACTGCTTTCTGCCAGCAGTACCGCACGTCTGACTTTATTCTGCAACTCCCGTACATTGCCCGGCCATGCGTAGGCGAGCAGCCGTTCGGCGGCTTTCTCCGTGAACCCGCATGTTTCGCGCCGAAGCTCTTTCGAGTACCGCTCCCGAAAAAATTCCGCGAGCGGCAGAATGTCGTCGGGACACTCTGAAAGGAGCGGCAGCCGGATTTCAAATTCGTTCAGTCGGTGGTACAAGTCCTCCCGAAAACGACCGTCCCGAATCGCTTTTTGCATATCCTCGTTCGTGGCCGAAACAATCCGCACGTCCGCTTTCCGCTCGTGTCTGCCGCCAATAGGCAGGTAGCTGTTCTCCTGCAATACCCGCAGCAGCATGGCCTGGATTTCATAGGGCATCGTACCGATTTCGTCCAGAAACAGCGTCCCGCCTTCGGCCATACCGAAATACCCCTCCTTGTTCGCGTCGGCTCCCGTAAACGCTCCCTTGACATGACCAAAAAAGAGGGAGGCGGCGAGTTCTTTGGGCAGCACGCCGCAGTTTACGGCCACGAACGGCATATCATGCCGTTCGCTTGACCGATGGATGTTCCGGGCGACGGATTCCTTACCTGTCCCGTTCGCTCCGAGAATCAAGACTGACATATCCGACGGAGCAACCAGCGAGGTAAGCCGCTCCACATGGCGGGCTTGTACGCTGCGGCGTTGGAACAGCACTTTTTCCTCCCGTTGCACGGTCGAAAGCGGGTGCAGTATTTCATCGGTCATTTCCAACAGCCGCTCTTTGTGGACGGGCTTGGGCAGGTAGTCTTTCGCACCCGACCGGATGGCACGTACCGCATCGGACACCGTTGCGTATTCCGTCATAATGATATACGAGGTCGCCATTTTCTCCTTGCGCATCCATTCCAGCAAGGAAATGCCGTCCCCTTCCGGCAATCGCACGTCCGAAAGGATCAAATCGAAAGCCGTCCGGCGGAGCAGACGCCGTGCCGCAGGCTCGTCGATGGCCGTCGTTACCTCGTACCCGGCTTGCAGCAGCCAGTCTTTCTGCATTTGCGACAGGCCGATGTTATCTTCAACGATCAATATCTTCTGTTTCATGCTTCATTTCGTTTTCCGCTTCTGCAATCAGCAGAGCGGTATGGCTTATAATCCGTTGCGTGTATTCTCCGACCGCGCCGTCGTCTGCCTTGTCGTCATGCAGTACGTTCCGGTAGGAGAGCAGCAGCTCGTCGGCTTGCAACAGTTTCCACATCGGCAGCATACGGTGTACGACCTCCCGCAGCCGTTCACGGTCGTTGCCCGCCTCGCGGAACTGTGCGATGTCCTTACGGGACTGTTCGATGAACGTCCGAAGCAGTCGTTTTTTGTCCCTCACGTCTGCCGTGAGCGAGGCAAAATCCGCATATACAGCCTCCGGCTTCATGTCGCTGGTAACGGAGGCGATAAGGTCGAGCAGTTCGTGCATCGAGAACGGTTTGTAGATACAGGCTGCAAACCCGGCGCAGGCGAAAGCCTCCCTTTCCTTGTCGCCCCGTGCGGTCATGGCGACGACTGGAATCGTGCGCGAATTGCCGATATTGGAATTACGCAGCAGTTCCAGCAGGTCGAAACCGTTTGTTCCGGCCATTTGTATATCCGACAAGAGCAGGTCGTAGTTCCCCTTGCGCATTTCCCCGACCAGCGCACGGGTATTTCCGCAGGTCGTGCAGGATACTCCGTTGCGTTCGAGCATTTCCTTGACAATTTCGAGCTGCAACGTGTCGTCGTCGATGACAATGACACGTTGCGGGAGACGTGCGGAGGGATTGGAAACCTGCTCCTCGCTTTTCACCGTTTCGTCCGTCAGTGGCAGGGGAAGCGACACGCGAAACTTGCTGCCTTTGCCGACTTCGCTGGCGACAGTAATTTCCCCGCTCAGCAACCCGACCAGACCTTTCGTGATCGATAACCCCAAGCCGAAACCTTCGGAGTTCGTTTCGGAAGCCGAACGCTCGAAAGGGTTAAAGATGCGTGCTGCCGTTTCTTCGCTTATGCCGATACCCGTATCTTCGACGGCCAGCAGCAGTGTTCCGTCCCCGTAGCGGGCTATGAAGCGGACGCTTCCTGTTTCGGTAAACTTGACGGCGTTCGAGAGCAGGTTGTCCGCAATCTGTTCGATGCGGTCGCTGTCGCCGCAGACCGTAACGTCCGTACCATTGAAATCGCACTGAAAGAGAAGTCCTTTGTTGTTGGCGGCGCGGGTAAATCCCGCTGCGATACGTTCCAGCAGGCCGGACAGCCGGAAAGGGGTGTCGTTGCGTGTCTCTTTCGCTTCATTGAGCCGGTACACGTCCAAAAGGTTGTTTAGCAGGTGCAGGATATGTTTGCATAGTACGCCGATATTGGCCAGATGACTGTTACGCTTTTTACGGTCGCGCGTATCCATTGCCAGCTCCGCGCTGCCGTTGATGATGCTCAACGGGGCGCGTATGTCGTGGGTAATCGTCAGGATGATTTTCTTGCGCATATCCAGCAGGTCGCGGTTCTGGTCGATAATCTCTTTCAATTTCCGGTGTCCGGCCTCCTGTCGCCGTATGTCCCGTTGGATGATGATATAGGAAAGGATAAGCAGCAGGATAGCGACGCCCAGCACGTAGATCAGTATGCGGAAAGAGGTTTGCCTCATGTCGGCAATTCGTTTTTCCCGATAGTCGAACGATTTTTGAGCCTGTCCGTCCAGCAGGGAGATAAGTGCCGACAATTCGCGGTTCAACTGCTTGTTTTGCTGGCGCAGGTTGATCACCGGATCGTTGAAACCAAATTTCAGCGTGTCTTTCAGGGTGGTTATTTGGCTGTTCAGCATATGCAGTTTTTTCGACGGCGGATATACCCGTATCGTATCCTTCTTGCCGAAGAAACCCGCGATGCCTTTCTTACGCCGTACCTCTATGCGGGGCTTGACGGCACTGGCAACGGCGGTCGGCAGCCTGTGGACGATCAGACTGTCCATCGCCTCCCGTTGGCGGAATCCCTGCATGATACGCAGCAGGTGCATTTCTTTGGCCTCCAGCAACATCCGTAGCGTATCGACCTGTTCGGAACGCACAAAACGGACACACTCCTGACGGAGCGTAAGCAACAGGCTGTCTGTATCGAGGCGTTTGGACCGATAGGAACGACTGTCCTCATTGTTCCAGCCAAGTACGCCCTCGCCCTGCGTGGCAAGTTCCGTAATATAACGGTGGACTTTATTTATATTCTTTGCGATTTCTCTAATATCCTTGCTTTCCGTCTCTATTTCCCGTATCCGCTCCCGTTCATGCAATAAAATACCGGCCATACAGCCTATTACAAGCAGTATGATAAAATTATTCACGAGTATTTTTATTCGTAACGGAACTTTCGCTTTTCTCATAATCCACAAACATATATTAAACAACGGCTTACTGTTTTTAATAGTAAGCCGTTATGTTTATAAAAGGAAGCAGATACAAAAAGACTTGTTGCCTACGGATTAAGATTAGGTCTTTTGTCCATACTTTTTCTTCTAATATTTAATCTACCATTTTTAACCCAATTATGGAAAGAATTAAGGTGGATATAAAGAATAACCTACCAAAACTTACAGGTTCCTTAAAGAAAATAATCCCTATTAGGACTGTACCAACTGCTCCTATGCCAGTCCAAACAGCGTATGCAGTTCCAATCGGCAAGGTCTTAATAACCTTTGTGATAATAAACAAACTTAAGGCAATAGCAGTCACAGCACCTATACTCCATAGACCTTTTTCTAAACCTATAGCTTTACTTGCCTTACTTAAACAAAAAGTAAAAACGAGTTCTATACACCCCGATAGAATCAAAAGAAACCAATTCATCATAATCTTTATTTTTTAGGTTGCAAAGTTCATTATTCCTACCTTGATTCTCTTTTACAAAAGATAAAAAATGATTTTACACAAGTAAAAATCAACGGATTTTAGCACGAATACGGCTTAGACTCACTTGCGATATGCCCAAATAAGAAGCGACAATTCCAAGCGGAACTCGTTGTATAATATCCGGACATTCGGTTAGCAATTCCTTATACATTTCTGTCGGTGTCTTGAATTGCCGAGCAATAAAGAGCTTCTCTGATTTGATACAAGTGTATTCTGCAAACTTACGTCCCCAGTTCGCTATGTGTATATCAGTTAAATACAAATCCCGTAATCGTTTCAAATCAATCTCGTATAAAATGCTATCCTCCAGCAATTCTATACTCGCATATTCTCCCAAACCCGTAAAGAGAGTTTGTAAAGGGAATATCAAATCTCCTTCTTGACCAAACCAAAACGTAACTTCCTTTTCCTTTTTATTAGCGTATGCCCGGACAATTCCTTCTTTTATGAAATAAGATTTGGCTTCTTTTCTATTTTCTCGGAATAGATGAAAATATTTAGGATATTCAACTTCCGACACTGAACGAGTTAAAGTCTCAAGAGAAGCTAAAGGCAGCTTATAGATACTATTTATTATATCATGGATGTTCATTGTTTATACATGAATTAATTATATTGCATTGTTGAAAGTGCAGATATGTCAGACTGCTATTTAACCGGCCTTATACCTATTCCAATATGTCGTCCGTAATTGCTCATTCCCCATGAATTTGACGGCAAATAGGTTACATAGGCATTGTCTATATTGGAGAATGTAGATGCCCAATAATACCCCTCGTCAGGCGTACCGACATTTTGATCGTATATATAGCCGTTTGCCGGGAAAAACAAACGAGAACCATTTTTTGCTGTAAACAAGTAACCTTGATTACCTTGTATAGATACCCACTCATGCTCAACGCTGAAAAGCAATTCATCCCATTCTTCTCGTGTCGGCATCCGCCAATCACCTCCCAGTTCCTTTTGAGCCGCATCGTACCATGTCTTGCTTATATCATCTCCTATTACTTGACGATAATACGGATAATTGTTTTCCACATAACTCTGTTTGGGCTCTGTTTCTCCCCAAGCATAGTGATTCCCTATTTCCCACGCAAAGTCTGCTCCAAGATTAGTGGCACTCCATAATGTGCCGAGTCCCATATCGACAACTCCTTTGACCACCAATTCACGTTTCTCAATATGCCCATCTTGAAATTTAATGTCTAAAACTCTTTTGATTTGTTTCTCACATTCTTGGCCTTTCTCGGTCAATTGATTATTTAGCGTTGTAGCACTGGTTAGGCCATCTATATTATCATTTTTCGACAAGACTTTATCTTGAAAATCCAAGCTGTCAAGCCATTGCTTTACAGTTTCACGGGCTTTCGGTTTTCGCGCTTCTTGTCCGGACATAGAAAATCCGTCAATAACAGTAGCTTTAGGGAATAACCTTTGCAAATCTACTTTTGTATTTCCGAGGCCACTACCTTCATGGGTAACAAAAGGAATGATAATTTTTCCATTCAGATCATGTTCCTTGAAAAAAGAGAACATTACTCTCGGATAAGTTCCCCACCAAATCGGGCCGCCTACGAATATTATATCATATTCATTAATGGTACGTAGTGGTTTGTTAAACTCCGGGTATTCATCATTTTTCCATTCTTCCCGCACCACTTTCAACATTTCCGTATAAGGAATATCATAATTTTTTTTAGAAGTAATTTCAAAGATGTCTGCATCGGTTATTTCTGATATGTGTTCAGCCAAAAAAGTGGTATTCCCTTTTTCAACCTTACCGACTTTGTAGTTATCGCCTGCCCGTGAAAAGAACAGAACCAATACACGTTTATCTTTCATCTTTTCCATCATTGCAGTTGAATTGCTTTCTTCTTGTTTATTCATCTTTTTGTATGCCGTAAGGGCGATAGCACCTATCGTAAGGACAATTACGACAATCCTTAAAATCTTAGACTGTTTCATATCTATCTTATTTTTAATGTTTTGATTTGGCTGCAAAATTATTGGAATTGACGCACACTTTCAGATGATAAAAAAGGAAGAAAATATAACTTTTCGGGACTAACGCTTGTTTTGTTATTATTTGCCTCTTATTTTTGCATTTATATTCAAGATGAAATAAGATGAAAAAGATAGCCTTATGCGAATTTGACCCTACAAAATACGGTCAGTTAATGAGTGTGGATGTAGTCGATATAGAGTCTTTTCGGGATTATCTATGGGAAAATCCTGTTTATGGAACTAACTATTATAGCATCTATCTAATCACTCATAGTACGGAAATGTTAGAAGTGGACGGGAAGAGTACCCCCGCACGTCCGGGGATGATAGTTTGCAGCAGGCCCGGAGAATTATGGCGTTGGGAAGAGCAATCTCAGCAAGAAGGAGTGTACCTCTACTGGACAGATGATTTTCTGAACTCCTTCTTTAGAGATCCTCATTTTATAGATAGTTTTACTTTTTTTCAAGCGGGGCGTTCAAGTTCTTTCCTTTATCCTGATGCCCGGTTGTTCAGAAGATTATTGGCTCTTTTCAGCCAGATGCGGGAAGAAATTGCCAGTAAAAAGTTGAATGATGCACAACATATTTTGCGGGCAATGGTCTACGAAACTTTAATGTTATTGGAACGGGCAAACAATATACCTCCGACTAAGGATATGGATTATAGCCGCACTTCATATTATATCAATGAATTTCAAAAACTGGCTCAAACTCATTACAAGAAAGAGCGTCACGTGGAATATTATGCCGGACGATTATATATAACAAGCAACTACCTCAATAAGATTGTCCGCCAATCACTGGGAATCTCCACAAAACAGTATCTGTCAAATCTCTTGTTTAACGAAGCTGAACGATTACTAAAATATACAGCGCTTACAATCAATAACATAGCCTCGGAGTTAGGTTTGGATACAGCTTATTTTATTAAGGTATTCAGGCAGAAAAAATCTATAACTCCTTTACAATACAGAAATAAAAATTTAAGGAAATAGGGAAATTATAAAGAGCATTAGAGTAGAGTAGTATAATATGCTTCAATGCAGTGAACGTAGCTTTCTAAGTTGTGTGCCAAATTGAAGATTGATACAATTGCAACTTGTTAAAACAGGAGAGGGGCAAGTCATTTTGGTAGTCCGAAATATAAACTTGCCACTCTCCCGATATTTTGAATACTATAAATATTTCTCAATTATCTCTTGAGGAATTTCTTTGCCATGATCGTAATAACGGTCATCTTCTTCTGTAATCTTTCTCAAAACACGAGCAGGATTTCCTACAACGATTGTATTTTCTTCTACATCACGAGTAACAACACTTCCAGCTCCTATGATAGAATTATCTCCGATAGTAACACCCGGAAGAATAATAGCACCAGCCCCTAACCATACTCGCTTTCCTATATGAACAGGCTTATTATATTGAAGACTATATGCCCTTAGCCCCGGAGAAACCGGATGTTGTGCAGTTATAATGGAGACATTTGGACCAATCATAGTTTCATCTCCGATATATATGCTGCCGTCATCCACAAAACTCACATTGAAATTAATCGTTATATTTCGTCCAAAGTGAACATTATGAAGACCAAAATTGGCAGATACAGGAGGAAGAATATATAATCCTTCTCCATAAGTTCCAACAATCTCTTTCAATATACGTTTCCTTTCTTCCAGCCCTTCTGGGGTGTCTGATGTACGATTAAAATCATTTAATTTCTGAACCAATTCATGCTGATAAGCTATAAGTTCCTTACCTATACAATCATATAATTCGCCTGAATTTAATTTATTTGTATCCATATTCTCTAAAATGATATTGTTATATTAAGCCGCAAAGTTATGTCTTCTTGAATATACTGATAGATAATAAAGTAGGAAGAAAATATAACCTTTCGGGAATAATGATTATTTTGTACTATAATTTAGCAAAAAATAGTTCATGCAATTTCACTTATACTATTTTTCCTTCTGAATAGATAAATGAAAACAAATCTTATATTTCATAATAGAAACAGCCGCCATATATGACGGCTGTTTGTGTGCTACAATTTTATATTTTTTCCTGATTGTTGTTGTATATTCGATACACTCGGCTTTACGACAAGTACATGATTGCGGATAAAATCGTCACTTGAATCGGGTTTGACTGATTTCGGCTGCTGTTCGTTTTCCCGCTGTACACCGTCACCTTGTTCCTGCCCAGCTTCGGGTTTGGGAGGCGCAAGTGTAAGCTGTATTTTACGTTCCAACGCCGCAACTTCCGCTTTCAGCGCCTTCAATTCATCCTCCTTCTTCCATACGCCGCCGACTGTTTCCTGCAAAATCGGAATGTCCCGCTCGTATTCCACATTCTTCTCACGGTACTGCTCCACGAGTTTGGGTATGCGTTCCAGCGCGTTCAGAAAGTTCATCGACGCCGCTTTGGTGTCCGACATGGCTATCAGTCCGTTGTTGTAGGTGTACCTGAATGCACCCTCCACGAAGAAACGGTTTTGCTTGACCTCTTTGCCGTCTTTGAGGAGCGGTTCGGTCTTGACAAGCAGCGGGAAGCCGTACAGCTCGCCGATACGCACATACTCGCCGCCCGTCGTGGCGTTCTTGGCTATCTCCTGCAAGCGCGTTCCGACGCTCTTGTGGTCGGTGGCCTCCAATCCGTCGAGCCGCACGGCGTTGAGTTTGTTACCTTCTTTATCGGTCTGCACGCGGGAGAGGAACACATCGTAATCGGCTGACATCTTGGTAATGCAGTCGTTGTTGTGCGCCAGCGTCTTGGTGTACTCCTCCAATTTCCATACGGAGCTGCTCTTGGCCTTGTGGAACGTCTTGCGCTCGCTTTCCAGCGCCGCTACTTTCTTCTCCAGACGGGCTTTGTCGAGCAAATCCGTATTGCCGGAGAGAATCGCCATGTATTCCGAGAAATTCATGCCCGACTTCTCGTCCATCGCGCCCTCGTCAATCGTTCTTGCACCCATCGCGCCGCTTTTGAGCTGCGAGATGAACGTCTGCTTGCAGTGCAGCAGGTTGAATTTATAGCTGTCGAGCGACTTTTCCACCGCGTAGATAATCACGTCCACTTTGTCGCCCGCGAACAGTTTGGCGATCTCGTTGCCCTTACGCACGGCACGCCCGTCGCGCTGTGCAAGGTCGGACGGTCGCCACGGAGTGTCGAGGTGATGCACCGCGACGGCTCGCTTCTGGGCGTTTACGCCCGTTCCGAGCATGGACGTGGAGCCGAAGATTACCCGCACCCGTCCGTCGTTCATCGCGTCGATAACGGCTTTGCGGGCGTTCTCGTTCTTACACTCCTGAATGAAACGTATTTCGGAGGAGGGGATGCCGTAATCCTCCACGAGCTTGCGTTTAATCTCGCTATATACGTTCCATTGTCCCGGCTGGAACGTCCCCAAATCCGAGAAAACGAACTGCGTCCCTTTCTGCGCGTCGTACTTGTGGTAATACTCCGCTATCGTCGCCGCGCAGTGGCTCGCCTTGTTGTCGGGGTGGTCTTCGTACAGGTCGGGATCGATCAATCGCATGTCGAGCGCCATTTTCCGGGCATAGTCCGTTGCAATCAGCATCTTGGCTTTCTCTTCCGTTTCGGAGAGCGGCTGCCGCCCCAATATCGTCGCGTCGCCCGTTTGCGCGAACTCCATCAATTTTGCGATGAACTCCTCCTGCTGCGGCGTCGGGGGAATATTGTGGAGCTTCTCGTTCTTGTCGGGACGATCCACGCCCACATCCTCCGCTGTGCGGTAGTCGGTAATCTCGGAGTAGAACGCCGCCAGCTCCGGCACTTTGATAAAGTAGCGGAAACGCTCTTTCTGCACAATGTTGTTCGTTACCGAGAACTCGAAGTCCACGCTTTTCTTGGCGAAAATCGCCGCCCACGCATCGAAACAGTTGATGTTCTGCCGTTCCAGCTCTTGCGGACGCAGGTATTTGAACAGCAGATACAGCTCCGTGAGCGAGTTGCTGATGGTCGTGCCCGACAGGAACGTCGCGCCCAAATCCTTGCCCGTGCGCTCTTGAATGGTGCGGATGGCGTAAAGCATGTTCAGCGCCTTTTGGCTGCCGTCCTGATTGCCCAGCCCGGCCACGCGGTCGTGGCGTGTGTTGAACATCAGGTTCTTGAATTGGTGGCTCTCGTCCACGAAGATATGGTCGATACCCATCTGCTTGAAGTCCACCACGTCGTCCGTGCGCGTCTTGATGGCATGCGCGATGTTCTCCAGCTTGACGGAAAGGTTGATTTTCCGCTTTTCCAATCCCCGCAGCATTGCCCGCGAAATATCCTTGCCCTGACTGCGCAGCACCTCCAGATTCTCTTCCACGGTGTCCAGCTCCGCTTGCAGGATGCGCTGCTGCATTTCGGGCGACTGCGGTATCTTGCCGAACTGGTCGTGCGACATGATGACACAGTCGTAGTCGTTGTTTTTGATGTTGTTGAAGAACCGCACGCGGTTTTCGGGTGAAAAGTCCTTTTCCGAAGCGTAGAGGATTTTCGCATTCGGATAGGCCGTGCGGTAACACTCGGCAATCTCCGCGACGTTGGCTTTCAGCCCTATAATCATCGGTTTGTGCGCCAGCCCCAGCCGCTTCATTTCATGCGCTGCAACGCACATAATCAGCGTTTTACCCGTTCCTACCTCGTGGTCGCATATCCCGCCGCCGTTCTGTTTGAGCATCCAGATACAGTCCTTTTGGCTCTGATATACGTCCTTGATATTGAAGCGCTTTTCGAGTGCTTTCAGGTCGAGGTCGGGGAACGATTGGTGCGAGCCGTCATACATTGGACGGACAAAGCAGTTGAACTTGCGGTTATACATGTCCGTTAGCCGCTGCTGGAACTCCGGCGACTGCTCCGCGAGCCATTCGACGAAACCGTTTCGTATCTCGTCGATTTTGGAGTTGGCAAGCTGTATGCCCTCGCTGTCGCGTACTTTGATGTCGTTGCCGTGTTCGTCTTTACCCACGCTCTTGGTCATATCGGGGACGGTATTGACAAGGGCGTGTTTCATCAGGGCGATACCGTCGTAGGAGCGGTAATACCCCTTTACGCAGTATTGGTCGTAGATTTTGGCGTTTTTCACACCGCATTTCACCGAATACTCGTCCATGCTTTCCGAGTAACCGACGCTGACCTCCGTGTCGAACAAGTAGGAGGCATAGGCCGCATAGATGCCCGTAGGTATCCATCGCTCGCCGAGGTTGAAGTCCAGCTCGTCGAACGATATAGGGCGCGGCGCGGCCTCCTGCAAAGCGGTGAGGGCTTCCTGCTCCCGCTCGCCGTGCGCGTTCTCCTGCATCCATCGCTCGATACGCTCCGCTTTCTCGACGACATTGCCCGCGATGAAACGGTCTTTGATCTCGTAGCCTCCCGCCAGCGGATTGTAGAAGATGCGGCCTTTCAGCTCGTCGATCAGCTCCTCGCGGCTGTTGTCCGAGAGCGCCTCCATGTAGTCGAGGTTCACCTCGCCGTAGCGGTTGAGCGAAGCGGCGAGCGCTTCTTCGGGCGTATCGACGTGTGTTACCTGATTGAGTGAAAAAGCAACCGGATGGTCGAAAATGTCGGCCTTGACGAACTGCCCGTTTTCCGCCCGCTCCAGCGCGAGGATGTCGCGCCCCGAAGCGTCCATCATCAGGAGCTTCACATTGGCTTTGGCGTTGAGCGAGCCGTACCGCTTCACGAACTCGTCGTAGCGGGCGTTCAGACTCTCGCGCATCGTCTTGTTTTCCTCGTGCTTGTCCGCTTCGTAGGTATAGAGCCGCTCGTAGATGTCGCGCACGGGAATATAGGCTGCTATCTTCTCCCGCTGCGCCTTGTCCAAATCGAGCGGGTGGAACGTCGCCCCATAGCGGGTAACGTCTTTCAGGTAGCCGATCTGATAACGTGCCCCGACGGTGTTTACTTTGACGAATGCCCCCTCGCGGTGGTGCGGCTCCAACAATCCCTCGAAAGGCCGGGGCTGCATCTCCTCCTCGTGCTTGCGCTGCCGCTCCTCTGCCGAGAGCTTCGCTTCATCCTCGCGTATCTGCCGTTCCACTTGGTCGATGCGGCGGTTCGCCTCCTCGCGAACAGCATTTTCCACAGGATAGACGGATGCGGAAGCATCGGCGGCTGTCTGCTGCGGCGTTTCGCTTTTGGCGGCGGGCAGGTCGAACAACGACGGCTGCCGGGGCTGCACCAGCTTGGGGCGGTTATTCCGGCGGCGGGGCTTGCCGCCCGTCTGGGCGATGCGCCGTTCCTCCTCGGTGAAGCCGAACAGGTCGTAAAGGCTCATTACCGGAGGCGCTATCTCGGTTTTTTCTTCTTTCGGCGGTGCAGCAGGTGCGGCATTTTCTGCCGTCGTTTGTGCAGGCCGCGCCGTTTCCTCCACGACGGTCGCCTCCCCGATACGTTCGGTTTGCGCTGGCTGTTCATCCCACAGCGTCCGCTGCCCGTTGGCGAGCATCCCGTTCGCCGCCGATTGCTCCTGCGGCGTCGGTTCTTCCTGCAAGGTCGGCTCCGGGGTTACGGTTTCCGCCTGCTGCTTCCGCCGGATGCTTTCGAGCGTCCCCGTAACATTCATGTAGCGCCCCATGTCGAGGTGTTTGTAGAAATCCTCCGAGAGCATCCGACGCAGATCTGCCGCAATGCCCTCCGCGCCGCCCTCGTGCAAATAGACCATTGCGGGCTTGCCGTAGGGATCGGTGTCCTGCATGGCTTTCGTATGGACGATACGCGCCTTGTCGAGAAAAAGACCATTGACGATGATGCCCGTTTCCTGCCTTACAGAGCCGAAAAATTTGTGATCCTGTTCTGTGAAGCGTTCTTTTCGGGTGTTCTTTTGCAGGATGATAAGGTCGCTGCCGACCTCCGTTCCGGCATTGTCGGTAAAAAGGTTGTTCGGCAGTCGTATGACCGATACGGGATCGGCATGGCGGAGCATCTCGCGGCGTACCTCCTCATTCTGCGGGGAGTTGAGTACCCCTTGCGAGGTGATGAACGCCACGATACCGCCGTCGCGGACGGCATCCAGCCCTTTGAGGAAAAAGTAGTTGTGGATGGCTTTGGCCGCCGCGCGTCGTCCGGGCGCGTCGCTTGCGGAAAACGCCGGATCGAAGACCGCCACATCCCCGAACGGAATGTTGGAGGCCGCCACGTCGAAATAGTCGTTAAAGGGCTTCTCGATGCGCTCGAAGCCCTCCACCCGTATTTTCTTGTCGGGATAGAGGCACGCGAGAATCTTGCCCGTGAGGAGGTCTTTTTCAAAGGCCATCACGTCCGCAGCGGCATTTTTACGGGCAAATGCCTCGACGAACGCCCCATGTCCGGCGGAGGGTTCGAGCATCCGCAGCGGACGGACGTGGTAGTCGTGCAGCACGTCGGCCAAAGCCTCCGTAACCGCCGACGGAGTATAGAACGCCGTCAGCACGGAGCTTTTCAGGCTGTCGATATAACGCTTGTACTCGGTGTCGCTGTTGCTGTTCTCGCGGATCAGTCGGTGCAGCTCCGCCGTCATCGGGAACAGGTCGAGGTCGGATTTCGCCCACTGCACGGCATCGGTCAGGTCGGAGGCCGGGTTGAGAATACATTTCAACCCGCCGAAACCGCAATAACGGGCAAGCCGCTCCCGCTCTTGGGGAGTGGCCGCCCGCTGTGCCTTGCCTAACTCGAACGCCGTGCGTATCGCCTCGATGTTGTCCCGCAGCTTGGCTTTACGGTTAAATGCCATCTTCTTCCAGCAGGATTTGGATAGCCCCCGTCAGCTCCGTATAGAGCTGCTCGTATTCGGGCGAGTAGGCGAAATCGTCCGAGAGCGGGTATTGGGAGAATATGCCCTCCAGCGAGGGCTGCAATTTCAGGGCGGCGGCAGGGGCTTCGCTCTGCGCCACCTCGTCGGCGAACTCGTTCCAGAGTACCTCGATGATGGTGTCGTACTTGGAGAAGTGAAGCCCCTCCAGCAGCGCGGCCATTGCCAGCTCGTGCGCCCCTTCGGGCAGATACCCTTCGAGGCGGGATTGTTCGTACACGTCGGCGGCATGGTCGGCACGGCTGTCGATAAAGGCCGCGTCGCCCGCCTTGTCGGGGTGGTTCTCTTTCAGGTAGGATAACAGGTAAAGCCCGTAGTAGGACAGCTCCGTAGGCTTATCTTTCTTATTCATAAATTCTGTGGATTTAGTGGATTGTAAAAACGGATAGACGAAAAAAGGCACTCAACGTCCCCGTCGAGTGCCACCACTAAATCCACAGAAAATAAATCGGTATCGACGCAGAATCCGCGAGAACAATCTACTTCTGTGAACTTAGTGGCGAATATAGGCATTATTTCTTTCTCTTGGCGCGTTTGTTATCGTTTTTCACCTCCGGGAACTCGAAAACGGTGTTGAAATCCCCGTCGAACGCGACAACCGCCGAGAACGCCTTGCCCTGCTTGCTGTTGAAGCCCTTGATTACTCCGGTGCGCCCTTCGGTCAGCAGCTCCGTAATCTCCGCATCGGTGAGCGTCTTTCCGGCTTTCACGCGGAACACGGGCAGAGCGCACGCGGCGTTGTCGCAGCGCACGACCTTTCCGAAGAACTGCATCCGTCCCGTCTTGCACTTGGGGCAGACACACTCCGAAGCGGTGTGCGTGAAGAGCTTCTCCGAGGTCAGCAGCTCCGAGGTAATCTCGGCGGTGTACTCCTCGATCTCCTTGCGGAAGGCTTCGGCACGCAGCTCGCCCCGCTCGATTTTGGCGAGGGACGCTTCCCATGCCCCCGTCATGGCGACGTCGGCGATACGCATCTGCTTGACGACCGAATAGAGCGCCAGCCCTTTTTCCGTCGGCACGAGCGACTTTTTCTGCCGCACCATATATTCCCGTGAAAAGAGAGTTTCGATGATGGCCGCGCGGGTGGCCGGAGTGCCGATACCTCACTCTTTGAGCGACTGCCGTACCTCCTCGTCCTCTACCTCCTTACCTGCGGTTTCCATCGCCGCGAGCAGCGAGGCTTCGGTGTGCAGCGGCTTGGGCTTGGTCTTACCTTCGGTCATCGAGCAGCCTGCGACGGTCAGCGTCGTACCCTCCGTCCATTCGGGCAGCAGGGTATCTTCCAACTCCTCGTTGTACACAGCCCGCCATCCCGCCTGACGGACGATAGCGCCTTTCGTGGTGTATTCCACGCCTGCGCACTCCGCCGTAACGGTGGTTACGTCCTTGATGCACCGCTCCGAGAACGCCTCCAGCATACGACCGACAATCATGTCGTAGATGGTCTGCTCGTCGGCGGAGAGCAGCTTCGGTTTCACCTCCGTCGGCAGCAGGGCGTGGTGGTCGGTAATCTTTGTATCGTCCACGCTCCGGCGCGTCGGCGCGTCGCCCAGCAGGGCAAGACGGCTGCCCCATGTCGGGTTGTTTTTCAGCGTCAGCAGCAGGGCGGGGATTTCCGCGAACACGTCTTCGGGAATATAGCGGCTTCCGGTTCTCGGATAGGTGATGAGCTTCTTCTCGTAGAGCTTCTGGGCGAT
>OKTI01000639.1_pt1 | contig 18580 bp, 18 predicted proteins | sample 1606071 | NCBI WGS metagenome assembly OKTI01 (sample SAMEA3879500, study PRJEB24766) | human gut metagenome | biome: human-associated habitat; feature: feces | place: USA | collected 1985/1987
CTCCAGTTCAGGGAAGAGAATGCAAACCAGTCTGGAAATTGAGCTTTTCAGCTTTGCTCGTTCTTTCACCTTGTCAAAACGGTATCTGGTGAGTGACTTTAATTCCTCATTGTGGTATGCTGTATCTGTGTAGGGTTTGAGGCCCGCATCGGATAACAGCATAGAAGCAATCGTTCGTGCATCCACCCGATCGGTTTTGGTCTTTCTTAGGCTGAGGCTCTTTCGGTAAATGTTTGTGCGTAAGGGATTCAGGACATAGGTGGACAGACCATTGTCAAGAAGAAACCCGAGCAGATTGTAACTGTAATGTCCGGTTGCCTCAAGCCCTACTTTTATTTTGTCCTGTGGTGTGGTACTGTCCTGGATTTTTTGTAACAGACAGTTGAACCCGTCCATCGTATTGGGAATGGTGAACACCTCCGCCAGGACTTCACCTTCCGAATTGAGAATGAAGCAGTCGTGTTTATCCTTTGAGACATCGATACCAACAGAAATTACCATAGCAAAAACCTCCGGTGGTCAAATTTGTGATGCTGCATCCACAGGACACCTTACTTTTGTAGCCTTGTTCTACATCAACCGTCTGGGTGGTATTTAACTGATTAACAAAAATGTAAGGGGCTGTGGTTGGAACCTCTCCCAAACCATCTTGTGGTAGGAGGACACCACCAATCCACAGCATCCCTTACAGTGTAGCACAGCCCTTGGAGAGGGGCTCTAATAACTACTACTCTATAATACAAGGAGGACGAACATGAACGAATTGACTTACACCCGCTGCGGGGACTACTACATCCCCGACCTGGAGTTGTCCGAGCAGCCGGAGGCCCCCATCGGCAAGTATGGCCGTATGCGGCAACGCTACCTGAAAGAACACCGGCCCGGCCTTTACAGCAGCCTGATTTTGAGCGAAAAGCTGTACCCGCACCTGTTGGAGATTGACCGGGCGTCACCGAGGAACTGAAAGCCCATGACCCCATACGCTGGGTGGGGCTGATGAACACGCTGAAAGCACAGGTGGAGGAAATGATTTGTCAAGAGTTTATTTATATTTAGAACTTTTTCTTTTTGTCAGAAAACCATTTGACACTGCCATTATTCGCGCCTATACTTATAGTGGTTAGCTATAACGAACCGAAAGGAGGAATGGGTGGTGCTGACCTATGAAAAACAAGCACTCTCTGGTACGATTGAAGTATTATTGCGGTCTGAATTGCCAGACGAATTTGAAGGGACAAAGTTATACGGCTCTCTCGAAGAAGATGAACTACGGCAGGACTGTAAAATTTTTCGGCTGTCAAATGAAACAGGGCATGGACGCATTACAGTCTATCAGGTTTTTTCTGGTATTGAGCTTTACTATAACGATATGCACATGGGATATTGCAATCAAAATCAAGCCACAGCTAAAAACATGATAGAGATTAACCATTGTCTGATAGGACGTTTTGAGTGTAGCTTTGGTGAAAATAGTTGCTGCTATATGGCGGAAGGCGATTTGTCGATCAGCTCCATGATGAAGAAAAAGTCAAATTCGTGTTTTCCGCTGAACCACTATCACGGTATTTCTATCGTCATCAATCTGGATGAATTGCTGCCGGAAGTACGGCAAATCATGGAGCTATTGAATATTGATTTGCACTACATACAAAAATATATTTGCGAAGGAAACCGTTGCTGCATCATGCGGGCCAATCCGTCTATTGAACATATTTTTTCGGAACTCTATCATGTCCGGGAAAAAAGAAAACCAGGATACATGAAAGTCAAAATGCTGGAACTGCTTCTGTTCTTAAGTGATCTCAATACGGCAGAAGAAGTTTTACAGACGGATTATTTCAATCAAAATCAGGTCGCATTGATTAAAGCAGTAGCGTCCTATATTACGGAGGACTTGACAGCACATCATACGATTGAACAGCTTTCCCAGAAATTCGAGATTTCTACAACAGCATTGAAAAAGTGCTTTCGAGGCGTCTATGGAACCTCTGTCTATTCTTATCTTCGTACCTATCGGCTTCAAGTCGCCAAAAAATTGTTGCTGGAAACCGAGTCGTCAGTAACGGAGATTGCAAGTAAAATCGGATATGAAAATCCGAATAAATTCACTTCTGCCTTCAAAGAAACGTATGGCAGCTCTCCAACGGAATTCAGAAAGAGTGTCCGTTTGGATAGAAGCGGGTCCGTATGGAGTGGCGAAGAAATCTGAGCTGTATTAGAATATCCTTTGTCAGATAAAAGCAGAAAGAACGCTTGAAGCTGGCCTATTTTTTGAATAGCCGGTTAGATAGTGCTAACTTTCTAAAAGACAAAGGAGGATTTCCAAATGGAAAATGAAAAATCGACAGGTAACAAATATACTGTCAAAGATGCGGCTATCATTGGTATCTTCTGCGCGGTTATGTTCGTGGTATTTATGGTTTACTCAACCCTGACCGGCGCTTCTCTGTTCTACTCCATGATTTTCAATGCCGCTGGCGCAGCACTTATCCTCGCGCCGTTTTATGTTTACATGTGCATGAAAGTCGGCAAGCATGGCCCTGCCCTTGTTTACAATATCATGTGGGCGATTATCGCCGGACTGATGATGGGGCCGTTTATGATTCCGTGGTTTTTGGGCGGCGGCATCATTGCAGAACTTTCCATGTGCGGAAAGAATGCTTACCATGACATTAAGCGTGTGTCTATTTCGTGGGTAATCACGGCGTTGGTTCGTGCTGCACATGGTATGTCAGAAATCTGGTTTTTCAGAGATGCGTTCCTTGCCACTGGTGTCAGCGAGCAGCAGGTTCAGGTCCAGACCCAGTATTACACCGATCCGAAGTACGTCCTTTTGAGCCTGGCTGTTACCGCTATTCTAGCCGTCCTCGGCTGTATGATTAGCAACAAACTGATTGTGAAGCACTTCAGAAAGAGTGGCGCGATTAAATAAACTATGAGCATGAAATTTGATTTTCGAACCAAATTGCTTGTCATAGTTCTCACTATGTCGCTTGTGGCGGTGCTCACAAGCGACATTTTGATATACACACTTTTGGGCGTTTTGAGCGTGTATCTGATTATTCAGGGCTTTGGCAGGCAGACAATAAAATATTTGATCGTCTGCGGTATTTTTATCGTGTTGAGGTTGCTTTCAGGAGGACAGGGCATTACCATTCTTATGCCGGAAATGTTCCTGTTCATGGTGCTGCGTATTTTGATGATGGTTATGGCTGCGCAGCCCGTGATTGGTATGCCACCGGGAGAAGTTGTAGCAGTTTTTAAGAAAATCCACGCGCCTAATGGAATTGCCTTGCCCGTAACCTTCATGCTGCGTTTCTTCCCTACTGTGCGCAGTGAATTTTCTGATGTGTTTTCCTCCCTTCGACTGCGAAAGCTGTTGTCATGGAAACACCCTCTGGACGCAATGGAGTATATTGTTACGCCTGTTATTTTCCGTTCATCCAGAATAGCCGAAGAACTTGCCGCTTCTGCTGAAAGCAGGGGGATTTCCAATCCTGGGAAACATACCTGCCGCAGAAAAATAGAATTTCAAAAAAGAGATTGGATTATGTGCGTGATTGCTGTTTGTGTAACTGCATTCTATTTTGTGCTGGAAAGGACGGTAGCATAATGGTAAATGATAAAGCAAGGCGATCCGTTATCCAGTTTGAAGATGTATCTTTTGAATATCCGGGAGCCGAAACAGATAGTATCCATCATATCAGCCTCGATGTAAAAGAGGGCGAGTTTCTTGTTCTGACTGGAGGGAGCGGCTGCGGAAAGACAACTTTAACACGATTGGTAAACGGGTTAGGCGAACAATTTTACGAAGGGACACTGAAAGGGCGCATCACACTGTTGGGACGCAACATATCGGAATATCCTCTGTATGAAATCGGGAAAAAAGTAGGTTCAATCTTTCAAGATCCAAAGAGCCAGTTTTTTGCCAGTATTACAGAGGATGAGATTTCGTTTGGGTGTGAAAATTATGGCGTTCCGTATGAAGAATTGGATAGGCGGGTTTCAAGTGCAATCAAGCGTATTAACGGAGATATGCTGCGAGGGAAAGAAATTTATCCGATGTCCAGCGGGGAAAAACAGAAAATAGCGGTGGCCTCCGTCAATGCTGTTGATCCGGAAATTTATGTGTTTGATGAACCTTCGGCCAATTTGGATATGTATTCCGTTGAGGCGCTTAAAAATTTGATGGGTGGACTTAAAGCGGAAGGCCACACAATCATTGTTGCTGAACACCGGCTTTATTATCTTACTGACCTTGCAGACCGTTTTCTCTATATGGAAAACGGGAGCATAAAAGAAGAATGGACGGCGGGAGAACTGCGCTCTATTCCAGAAGAAAAAAGACGAGCCATAGGAATACGAGCGGCAGATTTGCACCATATTGAAGTAGATATTTCCCCTGTAAAAGAAAAAGATATGACGATGGAGGTAAAGGATTTGGCGTTTTCCTATCGCAAACATCCGGTTTTCCATGATGTATCTTTTCAGGCGTATGCTGGTGATCTGATTGCGATTGTAGGCCATAACGGAATAGGAAAAACTACTTTGTCGAATATTCTTTGTGGTATGCAAAAGGAAAAAGAGGGTCAGGTCATATATAACGGGACAAAGGTATCTAAAGGCAAACGGAAGAATTTTGCCTACTTTGTTATGCAAAATACAGATTGCCAGTTGTTTGGGGACAGCGTAGAAGAAGAACTGCTATTAAACGGAAAAGGCAGTACCCAGGAGCAACGCGATGATCTGCTAAAACTATATGGCTTGTTTGAATGGAAAGAACGGCATCCCGCTACTCTTTCCGGCGGGCAGAAACAACGACTCACTCTCGCAGTATCGGATTGGATAGATACCCCCGTTTTGATTTTGGATGAGCCTACCAGCGGTCTTGATTTCAAAAATATGATGAGAATATCGGAGCATTTGAAAGCTCTGGCGCAAAAAGGAAAGACCATTTTAATCATTACCCACGATTATGAATTTGCCGCTATGACTTGCAATCGGGTTCTGCATTTCGTTGATGAAGGTCATGTAGAAACATTTCCGTTACAGGAAAATTTGTCCCGCTTATACTCCTGCCTTATGTGTCAATGAATTATGTGTCCGATTGGATAGATACGCTCTGTATGGAGTGGCAGAAACAACCGAATGATTTTATGATAATAGACGGGTTATAAAATGCTAACCCGTCTATTATTGCGAAAGGAGACTTGCTTATGGAGAAGCAAAAAAATGGAGAACTGTCCAGAATGTTCGGATATGCAGGGAAATTCCATGTTTTGACTGTTTTGGGATGTGTTCTCTCCGGAATCAGTACCATTTTATCTATGCTGCCTTTTGTTTGCATTTGGCTCGTCATCCACGATTTAATCCAGGCTTTTGCTGCCGGGGATATATCTCTTGCAACGGGGAGCGCCCATTATGCGTGGATGGCGGTTGTGTTTGCAGCGGCAAGTATTTTAATTTATTTTATCGCCCTGAACTGTACTCATCTGGCGGCGTTTCGTACAGCCACCAATATGAGAAAATCTGCAATTCATCATATCGTGACGCTGCCGTTGGGGTATTTCAGCCAAAATGCAAGCGGACGGCTCAGAAACATCATTGATGATAATGCAGGGCTTACAGAAGGATTTCTGGCCCATCAGCTTCCCGATTTGACCGGAGCCGCAGTTATGCCGGTTGCCGTTATTATTTTGATTTTCCTTTTTGACTGGCGGCTGGGAATTTGCTGCCTGATACCTATGGGAATCAGTGTCATCTTTCTCAAACAGATGATGGGCGGAGATAATGCGCAGTTTATGGGCAAGTATATGACTGCACTGGAAACAATGAATAAAGAAGCTGTGGAATATATTCGCGGTATTCCTGTTGTAAAAGTATTTCAGCAAACTATTTATTCCTTCAAAAATTTTCACGCTGCAATAGAAGAATACGAAAAATTTGCTTCCGGGTATGCCTTAAAATGCCGTATTCCTCTTACGGGATTTACAGTAACACTGAACGGCACATTTGTTTTACTTATTCCAGTCGCCATGTTTATTTTGTCCGGGGTCAGCGGCCAGGCGGCTTATGAAAATGTTGTGCTGGATTTTCTGTTTTACAGTTTGTTTACTCCGGTCTGTGCAACTATGATGAACCGTATCATGTTTGCCAGCGAGCAGCTTATGGCGGCTAAAAGTGCAGTCAGCCGGGTGGATGAAATTTTGCAGGAAAAGCCCTTGAAGGAGCCGGAACATCCCCTGATCCCGGAAGATGCTTCGATTGTGTTTTCGGATGTTTCCTTCGCCTATCCAGGGGCCAAAGAGAAGGCCTTAGACCATATCAGCTTTGAGGTTCCGGCAGGAAAAACAGTGGCGCTTGTTGGTGCCTCCGGCAGCGGTAAAAGTACAGCGGCAAGCCTTATTCCTCGATTTTATGATGTTCAGTCAGGTTCCGTTACGATTGGCGGCGTGGATGTACGCAATATTGAGAAGCAGGAACTGATGAAAAGAGTTGCTTTCGTGTTTCAGAATACCTGTCTGTTCAAGGACACGTTGCTGAATAATATTAAGGCGGCCCGCCCGGACGCTACCAGGGAAGAAGTCCTGAAAGCGGCTGATGAAGCACAATGCAAAGATATTATTGACCGCCTCCCGGATGGGCTTGATACGCTCGTTGGAACAGGAGGCACATATCTCTCAGGAGGTGAAAATCAAAGGATTGCTCTTGCAAGGGCAATTTTAAAAGACGCCCCTATTATTGTACTGGATGAAGCCACAGCATTTGCAGATGCCGAAAATGAACATCAAATACAGCTCGCTTTTGAGCGGCTGACCCAAAACAAAACGGTTATGATGATTGCCCACCGGCTCTCTACGATACAAGACGCAGACCTTATCCTGGTGTTCAAGGAGGGGCAGATTGCAGAAAGAGGTACGCATGAAGAATTGGTAGCCTTAAATGGTATTTATTCTTCTATGTGGAAGGATTACCAGACCTCGATTGCCTGGAAGGTCGGAAAGGAGGATGAGCAGCATGATTAAGGCGTTAAAAAAGAAGTATGCGTTAAGCAATCAGGGTGCAAAAGACCTGTTAAAAGGGATTGTTTATTCGGTGCTGGCCAATATCAGCCTTATGTTTCCTGTTATTCTTCTGGCTATCGTCCTCAATCAGCTTCTTGCGCCTGTTTTGGGAGCGAGTGCGCCAGAGATCAGTGCCGCTGTTTACACTGTGATTGGAATTGTGATTTTAGCTGTTGTTTTTATTTTTCATTATTGCCAGTACACCGCGACATATCTCGGAACGTATGATGAAAGCGCAAGGCGGCGTATCGGGCTTGCGGAAAAATTGCGTACCCTTCCGCTGACCTTCTTCCACCAGCGTGATCTTGCTGACCTGACAAGCACAATTATGGGCGACTGTGCAAACTTTGAACACGCATTTTCTCATACGGTTCCACAATTCTTTGGAGCAGTTATCTCTACGGGGATTATTTGTATCGGCCTGCTGATTTTCAACTGGCAAATGGGTTTGGCTCTTCTTTGGGTAGCTCCGATTTCATTTGCAATCGTTATTCTGTCACGGAAATGGCAGGAAAAACTCAGCAAAAAGCACATGAACGCAAGACTGGAGCTTGCAGAAGGCATTCAGGAATGTTTGGAAACCGTACAGGATATAAAGGCTTGCAATCAGGAAGAAGATTATCTTCGCAAATTGGACGCAAAGATGGATGCTGCGGAAAAAGCACAGATTTCATCCGAAATGACAACGGCAAGTCTGCTGACAACCGGCCAGATGTTTTTACGGCTCGGTTTGGCAACGGTGATTGTAGTAGGTAATAGTCTTGTGGTAAGTGGAGATACCTCTCTGTTTACCTATATTCTGTTTTTGATTGCTGCCTCCCGCCTGTACGATCCGCTTTCCGGGGCGATGTCAAATATGGCAGAGCTGTTTTCTGTACAGCTTCAGGTGAACCGCTTGAAAGAAATAGAGGAATACCCGGAAGAAACCTGTGAGAAGAATATCCATACAAACGGGTACGATATTACATTCGATCATGTCCAGTTTTCTTACGAAAAGGGCAAACCGGTACTGAGGGATGTTTCGTTTACTGCAAAACAGGGACAGGTCACTGCATTGGTTGGCCCGTCCGGCGGCGGCAAAAGTACAGTCGCAAAACTGGTAGCCAAATTTTATCCTCTGGACGGAGGAAGAATACTGTTGGGCGGAACCGATATTGCTCCGCTAAATTCAACCATGTTGATGAAAAACTTCTCTATCGTTTTTCAAGATGTTGTGCTGTTTAATAACACCATCATGGAAAATATTCGTGTCGGTAAAAAGGACGCAACGGATGAAGAAGTGATTGCCGCAGCTAAAGCAGCGCAGTGTGATGAATTTATTTCAAAATTGTCGGACGGCTATCAGACGGTGATCGGAGAAAATGGTTCAACACTATCTGGCGGTGAGTGCCAGCGCCTTTCTATCGCACGTGCTCTTTTGAAAGACGCTCCTGTTATTCTTCTGGATGAAGCTACTGCTTCTCTTGATGTAGATAACGAAACTGAAATTCAAAACGCAATATCCAGGCTGGTAAAAGGCAAGACAGTTCTTATAATCGCTCACAGAATGAGGACGGTGGAAGCTGCTGATAACATCGTTGTATTGTCAGATGGTATTGTAGCCGAAAACGGAACTCACGAAGAACTTATGAAAGAAAATGGCCTCTATCATAGGATGGTCGATTTGCAGACAGCTTCTGCAAATTGGAAGTTAAGCGTTTAATCATAAAAGGAGGTACTGATGAAACTTCATGCGTCCGGGGAGGACTACCTGGAGGCCATACTTGTTCTCCATAAGAAGATGGGCATGGTGCGCTCCGTAGATGTGGCCCGGCACATGGAGGTGTCAAAGCCCAGCGTGTGCCATGCAGTGGCTACCTTGCGGGACGGCGGCTTTCTCACAATGGACGAAGATCACTTTCTCCATTTGACCGATGTGGGCCGCGAGGTGGCTGAAAGAACCTATGAACGCCACTGTTTCTTTACCGAGCAGCTTATTGCCGCAGGCGTTGATCCCAAAACTGCGGAGGCCGACGCCTGCCGGATTGAACACATTATCAGCGATGAGAGTTTTGACCGGCTGAAAGAGGCAGCCGCACAAAAGCAAGAATAAACCGAATAAGCCAAGCGATCCTGCCCCCGACCAACGGGGAAAAGAAAAAAACCGTTGCAGGGCAGGTAGCTTCGTGCGCCCATAATGGATTTTCAAGGACTGCGGCGGTTTTGAGTAACATCAAGGCCGCCGTTCCTTATGCCCTCGACAAAGGAGTGACGACTACACGCTGACACGGCGGCTTTAGGAGGGAGCCGCCGTGAAGCAAAGACCGCTTCGACATAATTCGGCAGGAATTTACCTGTCAAAAAAAGCCTGACCGTCAATCGGCTCCCATCTGTTTATGAACAGGCACTATCGTGGCTGGTCCATAAGCGTCATAAGTCCTCTTTTAGCAGCGCCAGCCGCCGTTCTTCGGATGCTGGCGCTTTTGTTTGTCGTTTTTTCGGGAATTTCCCCGAAAGGTGTCGCTCACCGCCTTCATTTCGGTTCACCCGTCAACCCGTGAATCGAAATGGAGGTACATAATGCAGAAGATCAATCTTCGGGAACTGTATCCCGATGTGTATAAAACCGATGTCTTTGTAGACGTGGCCGAGGAAGTTGTGGCCGCGATACGGGGCCAGGAGCAGGACGATGCCGCCTATGAACGCCGGAAGTTCCGGCACAAGGCTCACTACTCTCTGAACCGGGAGGATGGCATTGAAAACGATGCCCTCAACCGGCCACTCACCCCGGCGGAAGTCCTGGAGCAGAAGCTGCTGCGGGAGGAAGTGTATGCCGCGCTGATGCAGCTGACCGCCATCCAGGCCCGGCGTATCTACGCCCGGTTTTACCTGGGCATGACGGTGGCCGAGATCGCCCGGATCGAGGGTGCTGACCGCCGCCGCGTGTGGGAGAGCATCCGGCGCGGACTGAAGAAGCTGGCGCGGTTGCTGGATACGGCCCAATAACCTGACCGCCGCATAGCGGCAAAAAGAGAGCCGGTGGAGGTTTTTATTCCTCCACCGGCTTACTTATTCTCTAAATGTTCATCTGGGTCAACCCCAGCCGTCTGCACCATCTCTTTTAGCTCATCAGTCAACGCACGGGTCGAGTTTAACAGCACTTTTCTGGCAGCCGGAGGGCACGAAAGGTAAAGCTGCCGCATATCGTTGGCGGCTTGCTCATCTTCAGGCAGATCGAGATTCATCAGGGAATCTAAAGATAAATTCAAGACTTTGCAAAAAGCGCGCAGAACCTCAAAAGAAGGATTCTTCACCCCTCTTTCGCAGCCTTGAACGTGCTTTAGAGAAACGTGGCTCAGATCTGCGAGTTCCTGCTGCGTCAATCCTTTTTCCTTACGCGCTTTTTGTATCCTTCGTCCCAGCTCTTTTATCAGTTCCATAGGCACTATCGTCTCCTTTATCATATTTTATCGTGCCCATTTCCTTGCAGGAAGAACCTCATAAAAGGCGTTTTTGAGTACGATAGTACCTATTTTGTTGTGCTTGTAAGGAGATTGCGCTGTCCGCAGCTTCTATGAAGGGACAAGGAAAAATATTTTTTCAAATAAATCGCAGTACAGACAGGACAAATCGCCTGTTTTTGTCATGGCTGTCAAGAAGGAGCTTTTCTTTCGCTGACCTTTGACAACTGAATACACGGCAGAACAGGTACATAACCCGCGCATGAGCGAGTGCAGGACGCCGCGAAGATGGAGCAGCCAGGAGGTGATGGACAAGCTGTTTCGGAGCGATCAACGTCCCTGTGACCCGGATGGTGGCACATCCGGCGCGATGAGGGCGCGGGGGCTTAAAGATACTTCCTCACGGCCCGCCAAAGACTTGGGGGGAACCCTGCGGCACACGATACGAACGATGCTGCGGAGTTATGACAGCCGCGCCAGCGGAGACCTGTTGTGTTCCCATCGTCAGGGGGCGTGGCAAATATGACGAGTAATCCGAACAGAATAACAGTAGCCGCACCAGGTTTTTTATCCGAAGATTTCTTTCAGACTGGTGCGGCTGTTTAAGTATTAAGATATTAAGGAGGCGAGAGTGATGTTTGAAAAATTCCATCGAGGTGACATATATTCGGCTGATTTAAGCCCTGGTATCGGCTCCGAACAAAGTGGCTCTCGTCCTGTACTCATTCTTCAAAACAATGTGGGAAATTGTTTCAGTCCTACGATTATTATTGCAGCAATTACCAGTGTAAGCAAAAAAAGCAGAAAGTTCCCCACGCATTACCACTTAAATGACAGATGCGGTTTGGTGAAACCATCTGTTGTTATGCTGGAACAGATCAGAACAATCGACAAGTCGAGGTTAAAAAACTATATTGGTCATCTAAACAAGGATGACATGGAAAACATAAACAAGACGCTCTTGTGCAGTCTGGGGATTACATAAAAGTGCCGAAAGGCCGTATCATTTTCAGGCTGTGCAAGTAGAGTTATAATTTCGTTAGGAATTGCGGAGGTGATTCTGAATGGAGAATATCCAGCATAAAAGCGCATTGATTCCTTCAGATGAAATCCGGTCAGAAGAACTTCTGGCGGAACAAAAATTTGAAGCGTTTATCACTTCGCTGGCACATATCATCGAGAAATATGGTATGAGAGTGCTGGGCGAGGTTGACGGAGCTGCGTGAGAATCGCAGCTTTACATAGGATATTTTCCAAAAGTAAATTTTGGAGGTATGAATTATGAACCGATATGGAAAACGCTGTGTTTTGTATCCGAGGGTCAGCACAGAGATGCAAGTGGACGGATACAGCCTGGAAGGTCAAAAAAATATGCTGACACGATTTGCGGATCGTGAGGAAATGATCGTTGTTGATACTTATGAAGATGCCGGTAAATCCGGTAAATCCATTGAGGGACGGCCTGCCTTTCAAAAAATGCTCAGAGATATTGAGGATGGCTTGGACATTGACTATATTTTAGTGTATAAGCTGTCACGGTTTGGCCGTAATGCAGCAGATATACTTAACTCTTTGGAGCTGGTTCAATCTTATGGTGTAAATCTGATTTGTATAGAAGAAGGGATTGATTCCTCTCAGACAAGCGGAAAACTTTTGATTTCTGTACTATCTGCTGTAGCTGAGATTGAGCGTGAGAATATTATCGAGCAGACGATGAACGGGCGGCGCGAAAAGGCACGGCAGGGTGGATGGAATGGTGGCTTTGCTCCTTACGGATATACACTGGAAGATAACAAGCTGATGATTGAAGAAACAGAGGCTGTGGCAATACGGAAGATTTTTGAATTATATACTTCATCGGAAATCGGTTTGGGTGGTATTGCGAATCAGTTGAACTTACAAGGTATACGGAAAATTCCGAGGCAGAATGGCACATTAGAGGATTGGACAGGACATTTCATTAAACTGATATTGGATAATCCGGTTTATTGCGGTAAAATTGCCTATGGACGGAGAACGAAGGAAAAAGTCAAAGGCACAAAAAACGATTACCAGATGAAAAGAAATGACGATTACATTCTGACAGAGGGACAGCATAAAGGAATCGTTAGTGAGGAGGTATGGGAAAAGGCTCATGCCAAGCGTCTTAGAACCGGAGTAAAGCAACCGTCAAAAATTGGGCGGGATCGAGTTCATTTGTTATCCGGTCTGCTGAAATGCCCGGTTTGTGGAAGTCCCATGTATACGAATAAACACGCATGGACAAATAAAGATGGCACTTACAAAGAAATTTACTATTATGTATGTAGTCGGAATAGGATGGTCCGGGGTAAGCATTGTGAATATAAGGCAATGCTGAAAAAGACCGATATTGAACCGATGGTCATTGAGGCAATTCGTGAGATCGTAAGGAATGAGGAATATGCCCAGGCCATTAAAAAACGGATTGGCGTTCAGATTGACACGAAAGCAGTGGATAAAGAACTGGAGGGCTATCAGGCAAAGCTGAAGGAAGTTGATCTGAATAAAACAAGATTGGAACGGGAAATTGACAGTCTCCCTGCTGATGCAAAATACCGGGAACGAAAGCTCCATGATATGACCTTGCGGTTAGATTCCCTATATGATGTCATTGTTGAGCTGGAGGAAAAAATCGAAGATGCCAAACTTCGGCGAGATGCAATTAAGCAGCAGGCAATTACTCTTGAGAATATTTACAAAATCATGGTGAATTTCGACTGCGTTTATAATATAATAAATGATGAAGAAAAGAGAAATGTGGTCACAGCCTTGATTAAGGAAATTGAAATTTACAGAAATGACGAGTCTGAATATCCGCTAAAGCGGATTGGCCTGAATTTTCCGGTGTTCAAGGATGGCGGGGAAGTTACGGAGCTTTTGTGGGACAAAGGGAATACCGTTGAGACGGTTGCGGTTCTATCTCGGAAATCTGCGTCGAAGTCTTTCATACCGGTTTCCATCAGTCCGAAGGACATGGGGCTGTCCGAGGAGAAGGACCAGCCGACGTACGCGAACATCCGCGATTACGTCCAGAAAACGCACGGCATGAAGGTCAGCTCCTTGTACGTTGCGCAGATGAAGGCCGAGTGCGGACTGGGAACGCAGGCCGACAGGTCGGGCGACAAGAAGCAACCGAAGTGCCCGCCTGAAAAGCGTGAGGCGATTCTGGATGCGTTCCGCCACTTCGGACTCATAGGAGAAGACGAGACGGAGAAATAGAACGCCGTATTTTGCGTTTTAAGACGTTTTAAGCCCGTTGGGGTACTCGTTGTACTCCTCGGGCTTTTTTCGCACCTTAAAACGTCTCTGAAACGGTCTAGGGATGTTCGAGCGCCCATGTGCATCTCGCATCCGCTCGATGCAAGGGTGGCCGCCCGCAGGGCGGCGGTTGGATGTGGGCGGACGTACAGAAGGGATGCGGCATGGGCCTTGTTTATTAAAGTGTATTAACGTATAGAAGGTTTGTTCCAGTTTTGAAATTCGATTTTATGCCCATTTATGAGGGTTTTTTCCTGAAAATGGTCCATTTGTTTCATTTGTTCCAATTCGCAAAATCGGAGTTGGAACAAGATTCAGCGAATCGCGCAAAGACGCAGGTAAACACGGAAAAGTTTTGTTCCAACTTTTTTGGAATAAACTGGAACAAACTGGAACAGGCCCCGCAATTCTTGGCGTACGTCCTCTTCCCCCGCCGATGCGTTCGGGGTGCGGGCAGAAGATTATTTGAGCCTATTTCTGCCCATAAATGAGCGGAAATAGGCTCTGACCTGCGGATACGTCAAAATAGATATTGCCCTAATCGTCTCGATGATGTATAATTGTGTAAATGTGTAAATGATTAAAGGAGGGCGAGCCATGGCAAACATATTCGAGAAATACGCTGCCGACCGCGAGGCCGAGCAGAAGAAGATAGAGAAGGCCGTCGTCGCCGACACGACGGCGGACGAGAAGCGCACGACGCTCTCGCTGTCGCTCACCGTGAGCGACAAGAAGACGCTCAAGATGATGGCTGCGGAGCGCGAGACGACGATTGCCGCAATCATCCATGAGTGGATTCAGGAGCATCTTGAGGAGGTGGAGAAGTAAATGGCGAAGAAAGAGGTCAAGACTGATTTATGGGTTGCCGCGCAGCTTGATGAGTGCAAGATTCATTTTGATGCGCAGGGCAGCAACGTAAAGGAAGTCAACGAAGCGCTGAAAACCGCCTCGAAACGTGGAACCGGCAACGCAGGGTATCCCGAGTACACGGCAGTTATCGGCGATTTTGTCCTCGTTATCGAGGACAAGGCCGACATAGACAAGCAGATTAAGCTGACCGATACGGGCATCATCGACACGAGCGTGAAGGCCGTGACCGATTATGCCGTGAACGGCGCGTATTTCTATGCGAAGCATATTGCGCAGAACACGGCGTTCAATAAGGTGTTCGCCGTCGGCGTCTCCGGCGATGCGAAACACCACGTCATCACGCCCCTGTGGGTGGATGACCGCGAGGGTTACAAGCAGTTGCCTGATATTGAATCGTTTGTTTCGTTCTCCGAGCAAAACATCAACGAGTATTACACCCGCTATGTGCTGGAAGAGGCGACCGACATCGAGGAGACCACGGAGCAGATACTGAAGGATGCGGCCGAGCTGCACGAGTATCTGCGTACGTATGGCACGCTGAAGGACCAAGACAAGCCGCTGGTTGTTGCCGGTATTCTGCTTGCGTTGGATGAGATTGAGTTCGGCGGCTTTTCGATTAACTCGCTGACTGGCGACCAGACGCCTGGAATGCGTGACGGCGACAAGCTGATGAACGCCGTGAAGGGACGTCTGACGCGCTCCAATGTTGGTCCCGATGCGAAGAAGGACAAACTTCTGGCGGAGTTTGCCATCTTGCAGACCAGCTTCCGCCTGAACGAGGTAAATGAGACACTGGGCAAGACGCCGCTCAAGTTCTATACAGAGTTTCTGTACGAGCATGTGTTCCGTAACATCAAGTACCAGAAGACCAGCGAGGACTTCATCGGGCGCTTCTACGGCGAGTTCATGAGCTATTCGGGCGGTGACGGGCAGACGCTGGGTATCATCCTGACGCCCCGCCACATTTGCGACCTGATGTGCGAGCTGGTGGACATCCAGCCCGACGACACGGTGCTCGACCCGACCTGCGGCACGGCGGGGTTCCTGATTTCGGCCATGCACAGGATGCTGACGCTGGCGGATACGGACGCGCAGAAGAAAAACATCAAGAAGAAGCAGCTCCACGGCTACGAGCTTCAGAGCAACATGTTCGCCGTCGCCGCAGCGAACATGATTTTGCGTAAGGATGGCAACAGCAATCTCGAATGTTGCGATTTTCTGCGCAAGAATCCCGCTCAGGTACAAATGAAGGGTGCAACGGTCGGTCTGATGAATCCGCCCTACTCGCAGGGCACGAAAGCAGACCCCGAGCAGTATGAGCTTTCGTTCATTGAGCATCTGCTGGATTCACTGACAGGCGGAGCACGTGCAGCAGTTATTGTTCCGCAGTCTTCCATGACTGGCAAATCAAAAGCTGAACAAGCGTTTAAGAAGAACATCATGAAGCATCACACGCTGGAAGGCGTCATCACGTGCAACACGGATACGTTCTACGGCGTGGGGACGAACCCGGTCGTCGCCGTGTTCACGGCGCACGAGCCGCACGATGCCAACAAGGTGTGCAAGTTCATCGACTTCCGTGATGATGGGTATGAGGTGCGCGCACATGTCGGTCTTATCGAGGGTGATTCTGCAAAGGACAAGAAGCAGCACCTGTTGGATGTCTGGAATGGACGTGCCGAAGCGCCGTCGAAGTTCTGCGTCGAGTCCACGGTGAAACCCGAGGATGAGTGGCTGCACTCGTTCTACTACTTCAACGACGAGATTCCCACAGATGCTGATTTCGAGAAGGCTATCGGCGATTATTTGACGTTCGAGTTCTCGATGGTCATGCAGGACCGTGGGTACCTGTTCGAAGGGGGCGACGATAATGCAGAGTCTTGATGAGAAGAAAAGAGATATCTTTGAGGTGGTTGGCGAAAAAGGTTTGTTTTCTGTTGAGAAACAAAGTATAAAATTGTCAGAACGAGATTTAAGTGGCACAGGTCAAATACCTGTTTTTTCTTCTCAAACTTCAAATAATGGCGTAATGGGATTTACGAATAAAGTCGCCGATTTTTTTGTTAAAGATACTCCGGCGTTAATATTTGGTGACCATACAAAGAGTATGGATATATCAAATCATAGCTTTTGCGCAGCTGATAATGTGAAAGTTCTTAGACCACATAGTATACCTTTTGACGCTTTGTTTTATGTTTTATGCGCTTGGAAGAAGCGGATTCCTGACATGGGGTATGCTCGCCATTGGCGAAAAGCTAAGAAAGTTGGGATTGAACTTCCCGTCACTGATTCCGGTGAGCCTGATTACGAATACATGGAGCAATACGCCAAGAACATGATGCTTCGCAAGTATCAGCAGTACCTGACGTTTGCGCAACAGCGCAGCGATGCCTGATAAGTAAACCAGCCCGTCGCTCTTTTGGGCGGCGGGCTTTATAATCAAATGCGTATTTACGCAATTCATCATATAGGTGGAACTAACGTGAAAGCCTATAAGCAGAAATTACGGGAGGGGGTAAACCTATGGCACGAAAAAATCCTAAGACGTCAGATGCCGCCCGCCCACTCTCTTGCGTCCTGTACATCCGCGTCTCGACCAAGCTGCAAGTCGAGAAGGGCGAGTCGATAGACGCTCAGCGCTTCGAGCTGACAAGATACGCCGAAAATCACGACATGCGTATGCTCATGACGCAGATTGACTCGCTCGACCCCGCCGACAGGAGTTACGAGCGCAAGTTCAACGACCTGCAAAGGCGTCTGGACGACCTATATGACCGCGATGCCGGATTAAGCGACGCACTGGAGGAAGCGCAAGCTAAGATGACCACCGCCGAGAAGCGCATGGACGGAGAGCGCAGGTTTCTGGAAGAGCTTGACCGCATCCCCGAGCTGTTGGAAGGTGCGGACGAGCAGACACGCTTCGACTTCATCCATGAAGCCGTGAGCGAAGTGCACATCCTGCCAGACAAGAACCCGCGCAAAGAGCGCGTGGTTGCCAACGTAACATTCAAGTGCCCGGTGCGCTTCTTCTGGGAAGAGATTCCCGGTGTAGCCGATGGGTATACGCCGATGACGCCTGATTCTCTGGGTCAGAATAACTTCCGAGATGACGAGGCACACGTTGAGTGCGTATGTGCTTTGAGCAGACGGTAAATATTTGAAACTGAAACTGCATTTGAATGATTTTTGAGACTCGACGTATAGTCGAGCCTCGTTTTTTGCGCTTTTCGGCGGTAAAAAATACTATTTGCCGTTGTGTTCGAAAATTTGGTTGCATTTATTGCCGAAAAGGCATATACTTCGACATACTGCGCTCATTTCGGGCGAAATGCTTGTAATTACATCACCTTTGTATTCAGGCGTAAAAATGAATTTTGTTTGGGAGAGCAAATTTTGTCGGGAATCGTTAATGAAGCAAGGATTAAAAACAAGGCAGTCGTCAGAGTAAGAGGGCTTTGGGAGCGTTGCGTATCATAGCTCGGGTTCTTGACCGACTAAGCCGAAAAAAGGGGGCTTGACCATATCGTTTTTGTATCGGCCGCCGTTGCGAGATGCGGAAAATCTCAGGGCACCGAGCTGCCGAAATGTATTGCCGCGGGCGATGATGTCTGTGTATAGAGATACATAAAAAATGACAACCAAGAGGTGGAAAAATGAAAAAGGTAAACACAGCTTTGCTCATAAGACTTTGTCTTCCGCAGTTTGCGGTAGGACTTTTCACTACAATGCTCAACAATTATCTTATTTACTTTTATCAGCCGTCAAAGGAGTCGGGGATACCGAATCTTATTCCGCAGGGCAGAATAGTTCTCGGAGTCCTTACGGTAATAGGCTTGATTAAGGCGGTAGGGCATATAATCGACGCCGTCACAGATCCGCTTATAGCGGCAGGCTCCGACAAGAGCAAAAACAAAAACGGCAGACGTA
>OKTI01000652.1_pt1 | contig 18331 bp, 7 predicted proteins | sample 1606071 | NCBI WGS metagenome assembly OKTI01 (sample SAMEA3879500, study PRJEB24766) | human gut metagenome | biome: human-associated habitat; feature: feces | place: USA | collected 1985/1987
CCTTAAAAATGTCGCATTCTCCTGATATGGTGGTCAGACGGTAGCGAAGCACAACACTAAGATGAGTAACCAACATCGTTCAAATACTATTATATGTTATAACTAAGAAAAAAACAAGTGTTTTAAAAAGAAATTCAGAAAAGAATTTCTAATTTTAAAGTGAAGTAACAATATAAAATGTCACTTTGTCACTTATAAGATTATGAGCTAATAAATTTTGAACGGTTTTTCTGTCAAGTCCACCTGTTCCGCAACCAAGTAAAGGTATGGCTACTGAATTTATGTTTAAGTTTTCAGCTACCGCTACTATCTTTGGAATCAGATCTTTAATTTTTTTGATTTTTGCTTTGCTACCCGGAGTACGCATAGTAACTGCGTGTATTATTTTTTTACACTCAAGATTTGGAGCATTAGTCACAAAAACAGTTCCGGGTGAATAACCAAAAAAGGAGTGTGCCTTACATTTTGCTCTTGCAAGCCGTTCAACAGCACCGCAAGATGCAAATTGAATGCTCTCTGCAACTCCTCTATGTAATTCATTAACACATCTTTTACCTCCCATATAACCAAAACCGTTGGATGCATTTACAATAGCATCTACATCAAATTTTGTTATATCGCCTTGTGCGTAAACTATCATAATTCAGGTTCACTCCTTTTAGGTTCTGATTTCATAACTTCATTATTCTGTATTTGCTTTGATGATTTCTTTTTTCCAAGAATAAAATCCTTACCAAAATAATGAGTCTTTTTGGGCTTGTCTGCTGATTTGTGCTGTTCGGACATTTCAATGTTTAAGGCAGTTATCAACTCATCAAGTCTTTTTGTGCTGCTGTTAAGCTCATCCTCAAACTCAAACGGCTTGTGAAGCATATTCTGTGCAGTCTTATAGTCAATATCAAGTTTATTGAGTTCCGATTTTTTATCGTTCAGAACATTTTCAACCTTAAAAAGCAAGTTCTCAATCTTTTTAAGATTTATAATACTTGATACGCCCAGTTCAACTGAATAAGTATAATTACCACGAAGAGTTGCGGTTATTTTATCAAGGAAATATCCGTCATTGATTACCTCAACACCAAAGTTGCCGAGTCCCCCTATGGCGATTCTCTTATTCTTGTTAGCATCCCCTTTGACCTGTGCTACAGCGTTGGTTAATGCTTTTGCAGCTACTTTTCTTGATTCATCATCTAGAAGTGAGTAAGCATCTTTTCCTATAGTAATCCCAACCCGATAACTTTCAGTTTTGACATCAAAAGGTATGTTTTTTACCGTTTCCATATCCTTGCTGATATTGCCTATATCAAGAAGTAATTTTTTGCGTTCTTCGGGATAAGCGTTCACCTTGTCCTCAAGTTCGTATCGTGTGCTGTTGTATTCAGACTTGAGTGCCTGCAATTCTTTTACTCTGTTTTCAAGAGTCAGCTTTTCACGGATACGCTCATCGCCTGTACAAAGAGCCTTGATTTCAGAGTAAGTCAATGCAGCTTGGTCAACATCTGCACATTTTCTGCCGGGCTCTTTCGAGGTCATAATCTGACTTATAAACTTCTGCTTTTTCTCCAAAAGCTGATAGCTGTAGGCATCAAAAGTGCCTTTTGTTACATAACGATAAAGATGTACCTTATCGTTGATATTACCCTGTCGAACCATTCTTCCTCGTCTTTGTTCAAGGTCGGACGGTCGCCACGGAACATCTAAATCGTGCAGAGCAATGATCCTGTCCTGTACATTTGTGCCTGTTCCCATTTTACCCGTAGAGCCGAGTAAAATTCTCACTTCACCGCTTCTGACTTTTGCAAAAAGCTCAGACTTCTGGGTTTCACTTTTAGCGTTGTGAATATAAGCTATTTCGTCAGCCGATACACCTTTTGCAATCAGCTTATCTCTAATATCATCATACACACAAAACTTTCCTGACTCTTCAAGCGAGTCAAGTTCTGCCACACTTTTTGTATCGTCATCTTTATTGCCATCAGCAGATGAGTTTTTGCTCGGAACACCCAAATCACAAAATACAATCTGTGTCAGCTTTTTGTCGCTTGTTTTTTCGTAAATATCAAAAACATTATTGACACAAACATTAAGTTTTGTACCGGGATCATCTTCAAATGACGGATTGATAAGTCGAGGATCAAGACCGAGTTTTCTACCGTCACCGGTGATTTTTAACATATTGTCTGTTGATGGATCAACGGAACCGTTGTTGACCTCATCAGCTCTGTCTGATAATTCTTCAACAAGTTCAGTCTGTAATTCTGTAGGTTCAACATCAACAATGTGTAATTCACAGTCAGGCACTTTAAGGTTAAGAGTATCAGCCGTGCGGACATCTGCAATCGTTTTAAACATTGACATAAGTTCCGGTAAATTTGCATATTCTGCAATGCGTGTGCGTTCCTTGAATTTGTTGCCGGCAGGAGCAAGCTCATATTCTTTTTTCTGTACGCCAAATGTAGATACCCAGTTGTCAAAGTTTTGCATATTATTATGACTTGCAAGGAAATCATAGTTGAGATATCTCATCATTGTATGTAGTTCTGTTACACTGTTAGAGAGAGGAGTTCCTGTAGCAAATACAACACCCTTACCGCCGGTTTTTTCGTCAAGGTAACGGCACTTAGCGAATAACTCTGTCGCTCTCTGAGATGCCCTCGAAGAAATACCCGAAACATTTTGCAGTTTTGTTGTACAGAACAAATTCTTAAATTCGTGTGCTTCATCGACAAAGAGTTTATCAATACCGAGTTCCTCAAAGTACACCGTGTTGTCTTTTTTACTTGATTGTAATTTTTCAAGTTGTTGTTCAAGACTACGCTTAGTTCGTTCCATATCCTTGACTTTAAAAGAATTGCCTTCTTGGTATTTTAGTTCGGCAATACCGGCAACGATATTATCAATCTGCTCTTTGAAAATATTTTCCTGCCTTTCAGGTGATAACGGTAGCATTTTAAGTTGAGTATGACCGATGATAACCGCATCATAATTACCTGTCGCAATTTTGCTCATCAGTCTTTTACGATTTTCAGCCTTAAAATCATCTTTTGTTGCAACCAATATGTTTGCATTGGGATAGAGCTTCAAAAAGTCTGCTCCCACCTGTTCTGTCAGATGATTCGGTACAGCAAACAAGGATTTGTGGCACAAACCGAGCCGTTTACATTCCATAGCCGTTGCTATCATTTCAAAAGTTTTGCCGGCTCCGACTGAATGAGCAAACAGAGTGTTACCACCGTAAATAGCGTGAGCTATTGCATTTTTCTGATGTTCGTGCAGTTCAATATTTGAATTCATTCCCGGAAAAGTAAGGTGTGAGCCGTCATATTCTCGTGGTTTAATACAATTAAAAGTACGATTGTATGTATCAACTATATCGGACCGTCTTACGGGATCGCTAAACAGCCAGTTTTTGAACTTTCTGCGTATCTTATTCGCTTTTTGTTGAACAACCTGAGTTGCCGGCACATCAATCACTCGGATTGGTTTGTTATTTTTATCAAACATAATCCGTCCGTACTCGTCAAGCTTATCTTTGTATACCTTTGGCTCTGATAAATTAAGAGCTGCTTCAAGAATTTGATATCCCGAATAACCGCAAGCTCCGTATGTTTTTGTTACAGTTACGGATTTATCAGCTGATTTATGTGAAATAAACCATTTACCGGAATATTCAGAGTATTCTACAGATATTTTACTGTCCTTAAAAATGCCGTCAGAACGATTGAAAAGAGGTGTTTCAAACAACTTGTACATAAATTGCTCATAGTATTCTGGAGCAATCCAAGTAGCTCCGAGATTAACATCAATATCTCCTGCTTTAAGCGGAGTAGGTAATGCTGCTTTGAGAGCAGTAACATTAGCACTATAGATATTGTCAACAGCAGCATAGGATTCTGCTGTATCAAGTTTAGCATATATATCGCCTGACAGATATTCAGATGCGGTCTGATATGTATATTCATTATTTTCCGTATTCATAGGTATAGGATATATTTCACCGTTATTACGCAAACTTTCTTCAAGACTTGCTTTGTCAATATCGGTAAGATTACTCATATAATCAAAGTCAATATATCCTTTTTCGGCGATACAAACGGCAAGAGCTTCCGATGCAGTATCAATATGTTCAATCTGCGGTTTCGGAACATTTACACGCTGAGTGAAAATATCCGATTTTTTAATCAAGGTATTTTTATCATAGTCCTGCTCAAGAGATGCCACAAGCTGATACGCTCCGTCAAATCCGAGAATATTACGGTTGTATCTGCTATGTATAAGACCGTACTTATCATAAAAGTTGTCATAGATTGTGTTAAGCCTATGCTGTAACTGCTCGACTTCTGCGTCATTATTATCGTGCTGTTGTACCTCAAGCAGTTCTCTTAAAGTATCACGGATTTCCATAAACGCAGTAAGTCTGTCAATGTTTTTTGTTGTGTACTTTTTATCAAGTAAATCTTTAGCCGACACAGTAACTAATTCTCCTGCGGAATTGCTGCCGTAAAAATAAATCTCGTTGCCTGATTTATAGTAGCTCTGTGAACGAAGTTCTTCGGGTTTTGATATAACAGCTTCTGCTTTAGAAACAGGCGATATTACCTCTTTTGCCGGTGAATAGGTAAATGTAATATGTTTTACAGCTTCAGGCAACAGTTCTGATAATGGTCTACCGTCAGCAAACGGTACACACATTGTATCATCTGTTCGTCCGTAGAGCTTGTTGCCTTGAACAATATTACCGAGCACCATTTCAGGATGTTCAATAAAATAATTATTGATTGATAAACCGTTTTCGGTTGTTCCCACATTTACCCAAGAGGGTATATTTTCAAGTGGTGCAGAACGCTTTTGGAGAAAGATAATATCGGGAGTAACTTCCGTTCCTGCCGATTTAAAGGCGTTATTCGGCAATCTCACAGCACCTACCAAATCCGCTCTTTCGGCCAAGGTCTTGCGGAAAGAGCTGTCCTTTTTGTCAAGCGTACCTTTGGAAGTTACAAAAGCCACAATGCCGCCGTCACGCACTTTATCAAGTGATTTCAAAAAGAAATAATCGTGAATTTTCAGATGTTTTGAGTTGTATTTAGAATCATTAACACTGAAATCGCCGAAAGGAATGTTTCCGATTGCAACATCGAAGCTGTTGTCATTGAAACGAGTATTCTCAAAGCCGTCAATCGTAATGTCAGCTTGCGGATACAGCTTTTGAGCTATTCTGCCCGATAAGCTGTCTTTTTCGACACCGTACAAATTCACCTTATCACGAAGTTCTTCGCGAAGTCTGCCGAAAAAGTTTCCTACGCCCATTGCAGGCTCAAGTATGTTGCCGTCCTCAAATCCTGCGTTACGAATGACCTCATATATACTGTCAACGATTGCTGTATCTGTGTAGAATGAATCAAGCACAGTTGACCGTGCTGCGGTATATTCTTCATCCGTAAGCAAACCCTTGAGTTCAGAATACTCATTTTTCCATTTATCATTATCAGACTCAAAAGCATTGGCAAGACCGCCCCAACCGCTGTAAAGGAACAACTGACCTTGTTCTTCAGGTGTAGCCGCTCTGTTTTCTGCTTCCGTTTGCTTTAAAATCTTAATGGCAGCAATGTTATTTTGAAACTTTGTTTTTGCTCCCGTGACAGCTTCTCTGTCCTCAATTACATAGTTTTTGGCTTTTTCATCATTTACGCTTGTTTCGGTCTGCTCTGAGCTTTCGACCATATCAAACAATGTAGGCGGTTCAGCTTTTTCTGCTCTTGACGGTGCGGCATTTTCAACCTCCACGGTAAGCTCGTCAACGCTCTGTAATTTTTCATCGCTCCTGATATCTCTTTCTTTTCTTTCCGTTATCGGTAAATCTGCGGCTTTCTCATTTTCACCTTTATCAAGCTTTATATCGGCTTCGAGTATTTTTACAACACCTGAATACTGCGGATATTGATTTAAAAAATCAATAATTCCACCGTTGCCGTCCCCGATGTTTTGCCGTTCGGTGTATTTCGTACCGTTCGGCATATTAATAATAAATTTCGTTTTTTCATAACCAAGATGAATATTGTCAAGTTCACCGTTTCTGTATGCTTCTGTAACCGCATTTTCACTGCCGTATTCCTCAATTTCAAGCTGTCTTTGCTCAACCCATTCGTCATCGGCATTTTTCATAAGTTTGTCAAATTCAGAAACAGAGTATGTTTTGCCGTTCTCAAATACCGGACTTTCACTCCAATCACAAGTAATTGTCGGACGAATTATTTCCTGTACAGGCTCAGTTTGTTCAGGCTCGTTTATCGGGACGATTTCATTTTCTGAATTAAATTGATTAACGATTTCTTCTGAGCTGACATTCAGAGCACCGGCATCGGATTCTGCGTCAGCCATAACCTGTTGAATAAATGGATCACTGTTCAGCTTATCTTCATCGACAAGCTCACCGTTGACTATCCCTGCGTCCTCAAGCTGCTGACGAATAACTGCGGGATCTACGTCGTCAAGCTCGTCGTGTTCCTCATAAAACGGTGCAAGCTCCTCATCGGAAAGGTACACAAGGTCATCGAACGATAAAGAGTGCAGACAGTTATCAATCATATCTTTAAGGTCGGCATATGTTTCTTCTTTGAATAATTTGTCATCAACATAAGTTTCAAGCCTATAGTCAACAAGATTTACAACAGCTTCAACAGTATGCTTGCTGTCTTCTGTTGTTGTGTATGCCACTCCGACTTTTTTTAAGTCTGAAAAATCCGCTTCCGAATCAAATTCATCCTGACAGTATGAATTGATAAGTTGTTTTGCATATATAATAGTTGAATCACGAACAATATTGTCAATTGTAGCGTGAGTATATACATCGAAATCAATTTGATTATTGTGTAACATGTTTTTTAATTCGTTATCAATTGCAATGCTTTGTTCAAGATTATGTATTCGTCCCTCTTTTTCAAACACTGATGTATCACGCTCAACAAAATAATTAAAATTGTTATAAAGACCATAAAGTTTGTTCACACTATCAGAATATGCCGAATACACTTCGGTGTTTTTATCTTCATTAAGATAAGTGTTGTTAAGTAAAATTGGTGAGTCAGTAACTATAAAATCAACTTTACCGTACAAACGATTGATACGCTTCATCTGCTCGTTAAGAATTGCAAATTGATGTTCATAATGTCCGTCAAGCATAATAAGATTGTTGTCATATACAAGCTCTTTGGCATATTCCTGTACATATTCCGTAACAAATCCTTGCTTTTTCAATTTTTCGGCTACTTCAAGACAAGATGTTGTTTTTCCTGCACCCGGTCCGGCAAAAGCATTGATAACAATAGTATTTTTATCCGAATTATTGCTTGTGATTTCTTTTTGTTCAGATATGAGTGTATCAAACTTAGCTACATCAAAACTTTCAGGTTCAATAAGTTCGCCTGATTTTATCATTTCGGCAGTAGCAACATCTGCAATCAATTTTTGTGTGTCCGTAGTTAATCCCTCTGCAATTTGCTCACAAGAGTAAAAATAATTTAGAGATTCTCGGAAAAATTTACTGCCTACATCGGACAGAGTTTGATTTCCGGTGATTTCTACATATCGCCAAAATCGCTCGGAATCATTTGTAAAATCTCGGTTTCCTCGCCAAGCAACATTATAGTTTATATCAGTGCTTACGAACTGACCGCCTGTTTCGCTATCCGGATTGAAATACATAACCGTAAAATGATTTGCCGAGGGGTTATGAAAAATTAGATTTTTGCTTAAAAAATCATAATCGGGAATTTCGGGAGTGTATGTACCACCTTCGATTTGCCCTTCAATATCCGTGCGTGTAGTACCTTTAATATCTGCAATGAGATTGATTAAATCTTCATACGAGCCGTTCTTGTATGCTGTAAAGAAGTTTTGCATTTCATCAATCGAAAAAGTGTAATCAAGCAAGTTGATTACTGATTCGCTCATACCGTAAGTTACCATTTCTCTGATAATTTCAAGCTGAGTAGTTGAGTAACCACGATTTTCAGTTAATTTTGCAGTAATGTTATCATTAACAAAACGCTGTTTTAAATCATTAAACCTTGATGTATCTGCAAACATCAAAGATTTATCCGAAAAACTTTGATATGTGTCAACATAAATTTCGGCAAGAGCAGAAAGTTGTGATTCATAAAAATCAGTGCAGTCAGAAAACCATGAAACAAAGTTATCAGTCAAATTATCATCGTTTCTCGTTTGGATAAATTTTACAGACGGTGCAAGTGCCGAAAGTTGCGATTCATTGAAATGTAATTCAGATATTTTTTCATTAACTGATTTTGATTCTTCCGGTGATTCATTTTGAACAACCTCAGATTTTGACATAAATGATGCTCGCTGTTCTTTAAGTTCAGCAGATATTTTATTCAAGGTATCAGCATATTGCTTGTCAACAGTAATAGTTGTTGTTTTTCCGTAAATTCTGCCTGAAAAAAGGATGCCTTGCTCAGTAAGTCTTTGACCGATTTTATAGGCAAAATCGGTATTGTACTTACGGTATAATTTATCCTCAATAGAATCGTAGGTTGTAGTTCCTATGATGTTGTTGGTTTTATAGACTTTTGAATTACATTCAATAACAGTCTGATAATCAATATCCAACTTATCAATATTAGTTGCGGTAGCTCTGCCAATGGCAATATGTGCTTCACCGTTAAAAATATATGCACAATAATTAAGTCCTGAATTTTCAAGTTCCTGACATATATTATCAAGACTATCCTCACTCGCAATGATTACTTTTTTATATTTATTGGGAGTGTTGCTGTTCCATATTTTGTTTCCATATAATTCAATCATTTATTTTATTCACCTCTTAAAAAAAGACCTGTGCCTGAATGGCACAGGTCTAAAATAGCTTTATAATTCTTGTCCCTGAGTTTTGGTTTTATCATTCGTTTGTTGCTCATTATGAGCAATAGTGTTTGCATTTTGCTTAATCTGATTTCTCGATAAAGGTGCTGTTCTGCGTTCGGATTTCTTTTCAGGCTCTTTGAGTTTTTCGTATTCCTGCTGCTTATTGCCGTTATTGATAATACCGTCAATGCTGTCATAATCGTCCTCAATCGACATTTCGGCATTTTTGAGATAATTTTCTTCGGTCACAGCTTTTGCAGCAGATAAAACGATTACATCAGCCTGCTTTTTTAAAGCCTGTGGGTTGGTTGTAAACTCATCAACAATGTTCTGACAGCTCTTGCTGATAATATTGTTAGCTTCCTTATCGGGCATAGTTTTAACCGATTCAAACTTATCTGACCACTCATTAAGAGCCTTGAGCTTGTTTATCAGCTTTTCTTTTTTGTTGGTGAGCTTGTCGATTTGTTTTCGCAGTTTGAGTTTTTCGGACATATAATGAGTTTGACCGTATGCTTTTATTGCAGCATCGAGTTTGCTCTGAGTAGTATCAAACTTTTCAGAGGTTGTCCTCATTGCCATTGTCCCGTATTCCTGCATACCTTTGACAAAGTTTTCTTTCCTGCCGTCAGGGGATTTCATATTGTCAAGAAATTTATTGATTTTTTTGCAGTTCTCAGCACGGCTTTGTTGCTTCAAAATCTTCTGCTCATTCGATTTGATGTTCAGCTTATGAGAATGGATTTTCTCATTGATATTTACTATTTTCTGTCGCCTTTCAGCCGATAGAACAGACAATGCTTTATACACAGGCATTGGTACAACATTTCTCATTGATTCAACCGTTGAAACAAATTCAGCACTGCGAACCTTTTTTATGTTGAGTTTTTCGATTTTTGCATTGAGTTTATCGTTTTTTAGATTAAGCTCATCAATCTTAAGATTGCACCTGTCATACAGCTTTGCAAAAATCGGTATTGAAAATTCTTTGCTTTTCGTTTGTTCAAGCAATTCGGGTTCGGATTTTGTCTGTTCGGGTTGGAGATTGTCATTATTGACTTCTTCATCTCGCTGTTTTCTTTTATCGGTATTTGGATTATTATCAAAATCATTTGTAATATCAGGCATTTTACTTCCTCCTTCGTTTATTTTTTATGGAAACAACAATTACTAAAATTGCCAAAATTGCGGTTATAACAATTACTGCAATAATAAAATCAAAACTTCCGTTATTGTTGTTTTCGGTTTTTGTTGCCGTATCAGATGCAGCTGTATCCTTTACTCTTTCAGCAGTCACAATAAGTCTGTGACTGTTTACACCGTATGGATAACAAGTTATAAGACTTAATAGGTCTTTTTCTTCGTCAACTGACAGTAACGATATGTTGTCGGGCTTAACAATGTTTTTTGCTGTTACAGCATAGGTAAGCGTTTCATCAAGCACGGACACCTTGATTTCATCACCGATTTCAAGCTCGTTGAGATTGTCAAAAAACACCTGCGTAGGATAACCCGTGTGAGCTGAAAGCACCGAATGATTGCCTACACCGCCTATCGGAAACGCTGTATTTGGCAGATGAGCAACACCTTTTTCAAGCACTTTATCCGTATCCCCGTGGTAAATAGGCAGTTTTACATTTATTTTTGAAATATCAATGTAGCCTATAAGACCGTCACCAAAATTGAGAATATCGTCATATCCGTCAATCACGCTGTCTGTATCGTAAGAAAATCCATTGATAAGTTCTGATAAATTGTTGTTATATTCAGCAGCAGCCGACAAGTACTGTGACCTGTCGGCTGCTGAAATGCTGTCAAGATTTGCGGCATAATTGTTAATTGTGGATGCGGCGAAAAAACTATTGACAGCATTTGATACAGAAGGGTACAGCACAAAGCAGAGTGATGCAGTCATAAAAATTATTCCTATTATCAAGGTGCATTTGCTTCTGCATTTTTTCAATGTGCTGTACTCCTTTCTGTTTAATGTGAAATTACTTGTTTGTAGCTTTTACTCTTCTGCGAATGAACAATGTTGCAATACCGCCGAGTGCAAATGCTGTGCCGAGAATGTAGAACATTACTGTTCCGACACCGCCTGTCTGCGGAACAACAACCTTTGTATCCTTAACATCAACGCTTGCTGTGCCGTCTGTAGGGCAGTTTGTGATGTACGAACCGTCAACAAATGTTGCACCGTATGTAACATCAATTGTCACAGGAATAACCTTACCGTAGATGTTGTATCCCGTTGGGGCTTTTGTTTCGACAATATAATATTTACCGCTTGCAAGTTTGATTTCTTCTTTACTTGTGTTGTAGTAAGTAACCTTGCCGGTCTTGTCGGATACACCGCTTGCAAGGGCATTTGTAAGAGCAGTTGCGTCCTCTTCTGTCTTGAAAAGGCTGAATTCTGCACCTTCGAGAGCCTTTCCGTCTGTATCTGTCTTGTTTGTTGTTACAGCAAAGGTGTAAACATAAACTGTATTACCGTTTACTTCTGATTCAACACCGTTCTTGTTAGAATAAACGAGCTTTGTTTCTGTGTTAGGGTTGCCTGTCTTTCCTGTTATTGCGTACTTATTGAGCTTTGCTGAATAAGTTACAGATGTATAAGTAACACTCTCTGCATAAAAGTCATTCTTCTGGAGATAAGCGTTTGTGAGAGCTACATTAAATGTTGTAGCTTTACCATCAACTTCTGAGGTTACATTGAGAGTGTAATCAGATGAAGCAAGGTCAGCAACCTTACCGCCCTGTGCGTTGAGAAGTGCAACCTTTACGCTGTCTTTATCAAGAGTAAGTCCTGCTGACATCTCATCATATACTGTATATGATTTAAGTTTCATTTCTGATGAACCGGCAGTTGATGACTTGATTTCAAAATTCACTGTGTCACCAAGGCTTACATCGGTAAAATTAACATTATCCTTTGTGCTGTTTGTGATAGTCTTGCCTGTTACAACATCACCGTCATTTACCTTTGTAGCAAGGTCGATAGCATTAATGCTGTAAACCCAACCGTTATTGTAATATGGAAGTGATACAACAGAGTTTGTAACGCTTTTAACACCGGCAGGAAAGTTAGTCGCTTTTATGTAGTACAAACCCTGAGCAAGGCTTGAAAAAGTCTTTTTTACCGATGTTGCCGATGTAGTAAATGTGCCAACGGTTGAAGCTGTTGACGGAATCGAAGAAAGACCATCAAGAGCTGAGAGAACATTCGATGTCTTACCGCTTAAAATCTCGTCAGAGATTGAAGGAATAAGTGAATCATAGCCTGTCTTGTATGGATTTTCGGTTGTTTTGAGTTCTGCAACCTTGTACACCGTAAAGGTGTAACCCGGCTTTGAACAATTGAGCGTGAATGAAACCTTCTTTGTTTCATCAAGAGCATTTGCGTTGGTTGCAGCACTTGCAAATGGGATTGCAGTTAATACCATCATTACTGCAAGCACCATAGCTGTCATAATTCGTGTGATTTTCTTTTTCATTTTTGATTGTCCTTTCGTGATTTTTTATATTTCTTGCTACCGTGTTTACGGTAGTCATAGATGAAAAATATAGCCAATGCTCCGAGTGCTACAGAAGCAAAATAAAACGGAGCAATACCACCGCCACCTGTTTGAGATAACACAGATTTGTTATCGGCAACGGTTAATGATATATTAAGTGTGTTTTCATTGTCGGCTGAAATTGTAAATTCAACCTTTTTACCGTATGGCATATAGCCTGACGGAGTTACAGATTCAATAAAATAGTAATCACCTACCGGCAGATTACTGATTGACAAACTACCATTCGTAGCCATATAATCGGTTGCAGTTTTTGCAACTGAATTATACATATAAGTTCCTGAGCCTGTCTGATAACAGCTGATGGGAGTGTCGTCTGACTTATAGAGTTGCCAACCTGATCCGCCAAGAGCTTTTGTGCCGTCTGTTTTTGTGAGCTTAACCGAGCCTGTTTTTACAGTATTTTTGATACTTGCAAAGGTTACGGTATCAGTATCAAGCGTGACGGTTACACTTCGTGGCTTATTGTACTTATACGGTAAAGAATAAGTGCCGTCATCGTTCAGAACACCGAGTTCTGACACCTTATATTTGAGCAATTCGTCATTGCTGTTATAAATCGGCAAGTCTGAAATTTCAGGACTTAAACCTTCAAGGTTTGTGCTTACTTTTTCGTTAAACCCTGTATCAGCACAGCTTATTTCAAAATACAAACCGTCCACAACATCATCTTCAGATGTTTTTTGTACCTGTAACGAACCTGTTTTTACGGTGTTGGCACAATCATATGTATAGTTGTATTCATCGGTATCATAGATTGTAAATTCGACTGCATCTTTCAGTTCATAACGGCTCGGAAACTTGTATGTTCCGTCTGACTGTTTAATGCCGATTTCGGTAAGCCTGTAAGTAATTTGAAAACCGTTTAGGTCAACTACATATGGCAGAATACCATCAATTTTGTTACCGTTTATGTCATAAAATTGCATATTATCTGTACTTGCTTTACCATTTTCATCAGTAGTCAAAACGATACTTGTAATCCCGTTGCCGGCTGCGTCATAAGCCATAGGGGTAGGGATAAGGTCATCACCGTATTCTCGCTCATCGTCAAAAGATTCGAGCTTAAAACTCAACCCCTCGATAACTCCGTCCTCGGAAGTCTTATTGATGTTAATACTTCCTGTTGCAGGAGCGTTGTAGGCGGAATAATTAAGAGTAGATGTTGTTCCGTATTTGTTGGCAGTCTTACACTCTGATTCAGCCTTTCCAAGGTAATTTTCGGGGAAGTAGTAACTGCCTCCGCCGAGAAAACCTTTTTCAACAACCTTATATTTTATAGGAATACAAATTGCTGAGTTTGGAACGGTTAAACAGCTTGTGAGCTTGTAACCGTATCGGTTGTAATAGTTAGCTGTTCCGGTAGAATCTGTAACAATATCACCATAATATTTGCCGTTTTCGTCCTGTACCTCAAACCAAACTCCAGACACTTTACCGTTGTATGAGGTCTTTTTAACAGTTAAATCTGTTTCAGAAACTGTATTCTGAAAATTAAATGTAACCGTTTTGCTCTCGTCAAGCGTTAATGACTTACCGTTAGCGTTGGATTTTGCTTCTGATGATTTGCCATAGTAGTATCTTGAATAAGCATTCTCACAATTGCTGAATACAGCATTTGAAACACCTTCAAAATATGAACCTTTATAATTGATTGCATTTTCTTTCTTTATCGTCCAAGTGTAACCGCCATAGCTGTGAGATCCTAAAGTAGTCTTAAAACCAAGCTCCTTGACTGTATAGGTTATCTTGTTGCCTTTATCGTCATATACCCTCAAACCTTTAACAGTCGCTTCGCCGTTTTTATCGGTTGAAACTGCGTTGTACTCGTTGCCGAGGTTATCTGATATTGCAAACCACAAATTTGAAACGATACCGTCAGTCGATGACTTCTTGATTTTGAGGTCAGCCTTTACGCTGTCCTCATAAATCGTCTGAATAACGGCTGTATCGACTGTAGCGTTATCCACTGTGGCAATTACGGGATAAACAGTTTCGTCAAGCTCATAGCCTGTCGGTGCGGTTATTTCTTTGATGTAATATGTTTTGCCGACATCTACTGATTTTGCAAAAGTACCCTTGCCGTCAGCATTTGTTGTGAGCTTGTCATACAAGCTTGCACAAGCTGAATCAGCGTACAAGCCATATGTAGCATTCGCGACACCAACACCCGATTGATTAAGTTTGTGTATGCCGATATATGCCTTTGCCGGCATTTCGTCAATCGTCACATTTATGGGAGTATTTGTGTCCTGTGCAAACTTTGCACCCTCTTGAGTAATTACTCTGTAAAACACAACATCACTGAGAGAATAGCCGTCAGGAGCTTTGACTTCCTTGATAACAATTGTTCCTATGGGAATAGTTACAAAATTACCATCGTAATATAATCCATCTGATAAGAAATCATCGGATAAATATTTTTCATCTAAACGAGTAAGTCCGTCAGAGTTGGTCTGAATATACCAAGTCCTTTTAAGGTTTTTGCTGTCAAGTGCAGGAGCGGTTTCATCTGCTTTGACATCATAGTCCTTATCAATTTCCTGTGCGTAGTATTCAATGCTGAAAACCGCACCGCCAAGACCTTGACTTGTTGTTTCGCCTGTAATTGCATTCTTTTTTTGTAACACAATACCGACAGGGTCATCTACAGGCTCATCAGTACAGCTAAAGCTATAAATTTTTGTACCGTCTGCGGCTTTTTTGCCTGAATTCACAAATGTATAAACAGTTTCGTCAAGCTCATAGCCTTTTGGTGCTTTGGTTTCTTTGGCATAGTAAGAAGCTGATGCGTCAACATATTTACTGTAACTGCCGTAACCGCTTGCATTTGTTGTAATACTGCCGATTTTTTTGGTACAAGCCTTGTTTGTGTATATGCCGTACTCGGCACCGTTAAGGCTATAACAATCATTGCCGGCTGTAAGTTCCGGGTTTGATGATGATTTTTGAAGTTGCAGCTTGACAACATCCGGAAATGTCAACTTAACATATCCGTCTTTAACTGCATAATTAGAACCTCGAGCAAAAGTCTGATATGATGCAAAGTCATTACTTGTAATTAAATACAAACTGTTTTTGCTCTTGATTCCATATTCCTTCAAAAAAGAGTTTTTCATTGTCACATTAACTGTCGTACCAAGATTTTTAGAACAGGTAAATGTTATCTTTTTACCGCTAACGCTGACCTTAACATTAGAATTGCTGACAATTACATCGGATGCTTTTGTCACCGATGCAGTCCCGTTAGAATCAGTCAGAGTAATTGAGTACTGTCCGTTGCTGTACGACATCTGATATGATTTAGCCGAGCTAAGTGATGATGCAGTATATGACGGATTTCTCACGGATTTTTTGCACCAAGAAACCATATTGTTGTATGCCGTTGTGACATTCGCAAGCGTAGTTTCTGCCGAACTCGTAGCCGTCATTGTATTTGCAGGTGTAAGTAACGGCTTACCGGTAACCGCTTCAAAAGTTGATGCGTTACGCTTGCCTGCAACAATCTCAAAAATCAAGAGCTGCGTTGCATAGTAATAATGAACCTTCTCTTTCTTTGCAGCTTCAAATCCGCCAAAGCCCCAAGCAAGTATCAGATTAACTGCATTTTGCTGTGCAGTAGTTAGCTGTTTCCAAGCTGCTGATTGAGATGTACTTTTTACAGTAGCAGAACTTGTTAATTCAGATGCTTTATCCGGTTCAATACAGTACGCTCTTTGTGTGTAGTCTGAAAAATTCAAGGCTTTTCCGGATGCAGCAAAAAAATGAACCTTAAAATTTTCCCAACCTTCATAATGCTGACTGTGCTTTTTTCCGTTTGCGTCTATATAAGTATATTCAGCTGTTTTTTTGTATATAAATCCTTTGCCGTCTGCTCCACGATTGCCTTTAACCGTGGCAGCACTTACTGAAAACAAACCGACAGACAATGAGCCGATAATTACGGTTAAACATAAGAACACCGACAGCATTTTTTTAATTAACTTCATTTAAGTTTTTCTCTCCTTTCTGTAAAAAAGAAAATGAGTAATTTGTTCATAGGTGATGCTCTGCTAAAATTCATAATAACCTCCTACATATAAATTTTACTTTTTAGGGTTGACAAACTCTTTTTTACTATCCAACAATATTGAGATTGTATATGTAGTTAAGGTCAACATTTGTTGATATGCCGTTAATTCTACCGTTATCTGAATACTGCCACACATCACAAGTGATTGACGGCTTTATATACCATTCTGCGTTCCAAATGGAAATGCCGTTATTTTTTAAGGTTTTGCGATTGAGCAGATAGTCATAAACGCTTGCTGAGGAATACACACCCGATTTAAAGCCGTTGCTTTTGAGTTTGTTACAGAAATTGACTGCCATTTTTGTATAATTGCTGTTGCTTGTACTCATTGCAGGCTGATATTCCATATCGTAGTAAACAGGAAGTTCAAACTTTTTACCCTTGATACAACTAAGGCAAGCATCTGCTTCTGCTGTTGCCGTTGACGGTGACATTGCATAGCTGAACCAATATGCTCCGACTTTAAGACCGGCGGATTTTGCGTTTTTGTAGTTTGTTTCAAACATATTGTCTTTCTGACTTTTTTCTTTACCGTATCCGGCTCTTATAATCACATAGTCATAACCGGCTGATTTTACCTTGCCAAAGTCAATTGAACCTTGCCAAGTTGATACATCAATACACTTTGCAGCACTTCCCGAAACAGTTAATTTACATTTTGCTGTTTTGCCGTTGTAGGTTTTATATGTAATAGTCACCGTACCTTGTGATTTAGCAAACACCTTGCCGTTTGAATTGACGGTAGCAATCTTGCTGTTACTGCTTGTCCAATCAGAACGATAGCTATACGCATTACTGTTGAGAGTAGCCGTCAATGTTTTGCTCTGCCCAACCTTTAGAGTAGCCGAAGTGTAATTCAGACTAACACTTGATGGAGCAGATTTGACTGTTACCTTACAAGTAGCTTCTTTTCCATTGTTGAGCTTACATCTTATCGTTGTAGTGCCGGCTGTTTTTGCGGTAACAAGACCGCCTGACTTTTGGACGGGAGCAATTGCGGTGTTATTTGAGTAATAAAGTCTGTAGTAGGCTGCTGTATTGTTAGGAATACTGCTGTTCAAGTCATACTGTTCTCCAACACCAAGTGTTAAACTTGATTTGTTGAGAGTAATACTGTCAGCAAGTTTTTTAACCGTCACATTACAACTTGCAGTTTTGCCGTTGTAGGTCTTTGCCGTAATAGTTGTTGTGCCAACACCAACAGCAGTTATTTTGCCGTTTGAATCAACAGTTGCAATTTTTTTATTGCCTGTTGAAAATGTAACCTGAGATAAATTACCATTTGTCACAGTTGTACTTAAAGCATAAGATTCTGTTGTACCTAAGACTATATCCGTTTTATTCAGCTTAATGCCGGTCGGTACAGTAGTAGGCTTTGGAACAGTTGTAGGTTCTGTAACTGCTTCCGTTGTAGGCTCTGTTGTTGATTCTGCTGTTGTCGGTTGTTCTTCTGTTGGCTCTTTAATCAGACCTACGATAATCTTCTGTACAAGTGTTGAATCAACAACGGTAATCACACCGTCTTTATTAAGGTCATACAACTTAATTTGTTTTTCATCAAATGTTGTCATACCTACAACATTCTTCTGAATAAGCGTTGCATCTTCGACTGAAAACTTTTTGTCTGTGCTTACTGCTCCTGCACTAAAGGCACAAAGGCTCACAAGAGTAGTGGCAGTAAGTAAGCCCGAAATAATCTTCTTTTTTATCTTCATAACTTCCTCCTAAAAAAAGGTTTCTATATATATTCCGCAAAATTTGCGGTTTGTCACCCTAAAAATCAAAAAATTTTAAAAGTTTTTTA
>OKTI01000660.1_pt1 | contig 18116 bp, 18 predicted proteins | sample 1606071 | NCBI WGS metagenome assembly OKTI01 (sample SAMEA3879500, study PRJEB24766) | human gut metagenome | biome: human-associated habitat; feature: feces | place: USA | collected 1985/1987
TTTGCACTTAATTGATGAAGCGATAGGACTTTTGAACACTGAAATACGCCTTATTGAATGGCGCATCAAATACCCGGAACAACTACAGCAACGCATCAATAAACAGCCCCTTTCCCCTCTCTACCTCGCCGACAAAACAACCCTTATCAATATCATGGAAGTGGTAAGCGGCTTATTCCTCTCCAAAGACATCGTTTATCAGAACGGTAAACCTGCCTATTTAGTGGACTTATCCAAAGGTTTTGAATGGTTGTTTAACATTAAGATAAGCGACTGCCACCAAAAACATGAGGACGTGATAAAACGGAAGCCGGGCAAACTCACCGAATTTCTTAATGGACTGGCAAACCTAATCAAAAATGAACATGATAAGAAAGGATATAGATAATCAGCAACTTATGATTTATTTATAGGGGACTCCATTAGTTCTCCTGTAATTTCTTTGTATCCGTTTTTAGAACTTTGCTTCATCAATCGATTGACAAACAAAATGTATAATCTGAAAAATGAAGCAATTATGTATATAGAGAATGATAAATTTGGCGAATGGATGCAGAAGTTGTATGCCAAACTGGAAGAACTCTGCAAAGATGTACGGGTGTTGCGTAACGCCGATAAGGTGCTGCCCGAAGATGATAACCTGTTGGATAATCAAGATTTGTGTCTGTTGTTCAAAGTAAGTATCAAAACCCTTCAACGTTACCGGGCTATCGGTGTGCTGCCATACTTCACAATCAGCGGAAAAGTGTATTACAAGGCTTCCGATGTCCGAGAGTTTATTAAAGAAAGGTTCAGTATTACCACGCTACGCCAGTTCGAGAAAGAACACTGCACGAAGAAAAAGAAGTGAATTAAAACAGCCGAAACGGTGAATGTGCTTCATCCGTTCCGGCTTTCTCTGTTTATGGCTTACCCAACTTATCGGCTTCTTTCTTTAGTTGCTCGGCTTGTTCGTTCAACAGCCTTGCACGTTCCAGTGCTTCCGCCTGCTTTTGGATGCGATATTCAAAATCTATCACTGAATCGGTCAGACTTCGGATAAAGCCGTTATCCCGTTGCCATTTGAACTTGTTTTCCAGTATATCAAAAGTTTCCCCGTCTGCCTGTCCTTGCATCAGCAAATAGCGGTATTTCATATCGTTGTCCTGTAACTGCTGCATACGTTCAGCCAAACGAACATTCAAGAATATGGAAACGAAACAGATAACCAGCACTGCCGAAAAAAGAAACAATCCCGGACGAATCCAAGAAGCGACCTTGTTGCAAATCCGTTGATAGAGCGGTAAGGGTATAGCTTCCTCTTTATCCGTCTTGCAAGAGCCCAAAGCATCAAGCATTACCTTGAAACAACGGTAGGTTTCCAATACTATTTTCTTGGTGTCCTCGATATGTTTCTGCTGACCTTGCATCCTATTCCTTATCTCGTCAAGCTGGCTTCGGATAGCCTGCAAATCCTTTTCGGGAACAGCCGGGTTACTGTGCAATTCCGACAATGCCTGTTCGATTGCGTTCAGTCTTTCAAGAGTTTCCTCCCGACTGGCTGGCGTTACCTGTGCTTCCTGCTTCTCTTTCAATTCAGTAACCATTGAGAGAAGCCCCTCTAAAATCAAATTTTTCTCCATGTGTTTACAAATTAAGTTGTTTTTTCTTTTTCTTCTTCTTTCTTAAATTCAAGTTTGGTTCTTCATCCGCAGGGGGTGATGAAGCGGTGAACAGACCGAGTGAGCCAGTTATCAACGGACTGTCAGTCTTTCCCTGTGTCGGCAATGGCTCCCGAACGGGTGTAAAAGCTGTCTGCCGTTGATTTCCGACCGTATTCAGTCCTGCATCCCCGAAACATTTATCCAGTTTGGAGAAACTGAAATTACGGTCTATTTCCGAACCCTTGAACGTGTATTCGCCTTTGGAAAAGGAAACGCCCTGTATCTCGCCCGTCTGCCCCTTGTACTTGAACCGGACAGTAATACCCTTTTCCGCTAACCGCTGCTGCAACTGCTGCCAGTTCCTTGATTTCCCGATTTCATCCTTTACTGTATTGTAAATCTCGTATTTGGATTTGTCCGGTTCTCTCAAACGGTGCTGCTTTACATGCTCCTTGCCTTTAGCGAAATAAAGCCCGTGTTTGGCTTTCAGCTTCTTGCATACCTGCTCGTTGCGGTACATGTTGTTTCTGTCCGAAATGGTCTTGCCGTTGTTGTCTATGCGGTTGAACACGATATGCACATGTGGGTGTTCCCGGTCTTGATGGCGCACGATGATATACTGCGTATCGGTGATTTTCATTTCACGCATATACTCCTGCGCAAGCTGTATCATCTTCTCGTCTGTCAATTTGGGTGCATCCACTGCCGAATAGCTTAACGCAATATGTCCGACTGGCTTTTTCAAGTCGGGATTCATCCCGGTCTGCATACAGAAGCTGCGGATTATATCGCCCCGGCTTTCAGTCAGAACCCCGTCCGCATGAAGCAAAACCGCCTGCTCCTTACCAAGCACATAGTTCACACAGCCCTTAAACCCGCTTCCCTTTTTTATTTTTCCAATCATCCGACAACTGATTTATAATTTCGACAATCCTGTTTTTGAGTTTCACCAGTTCCACCGCCACCAGTGCGAAACCTCCGGCATTTGCCCGGTGTGCCAGTTGGTTGATGTTGTTGGCTTCCCCTGCCAGCTTGCGGATGGTGTCCGCATCCTGCCTGTTCAGCCGGGGGATGACCTCTGCCGAAACAACCGCCTGCCGGACATACTCACTGACACGCAACCCGGCTTCTCCGGCTCTCTTTCTGATGGCGTAATACTGCAACTCGGTCAGTTTCGTACTGACAACCCGTTGCTGCTTCTCTATCCGTTTCTTTGCCGGACGTCCCCCCGGCTTATCCTTTATATTCGTCATAGGTTTTTACGTTTAAATGGTGTCTTAAAAATTGCGACCAACGGGAGAAATTTTCTTTGCTGTCAAGCAAAGAAAGGTAGTTTCGGTTTACCGAAACATAACCTTGCTCTCCAAATCAAACCGCCTGCCGCTGGTAATCCTGCCGGACTAAATCCCCCTGCCCCTTTTCTGTCTTGGGGCGGCACGTTGTCCGGTTTCCTGCTTTATCTCCTGCGCTTGGTAGGTGCTGTTCTTCTGTTCCTGCTTCCTGCCGCACAGGTAATCGTTCAAGTCCGAATACCCCCTGTAATTGCCCGAGAAGTCACGCACACGGTAGGAGTATTCCAATTCGATAGCCCGTGTCGCTTCATATCCTGCCTTGTCATTGTCAAGCATACAGTGGATGCGTTCATACGGGTACAGCACGTCAATAGCTTTCGGCACATTGACAGTAGAGTTGAGTATGACATAATCCTGCCTGTCAAGGTCGAGCATAGTCGGGCAGTTCTTCATTCGGAGCGTGAGGAAAGAAAGATAGTCCATAAAACCCTCGAATACCAAACATTTCTCTCTCGGCTCTCCCTGCTGCCGTATATGGGTGATGTCTTTCGGGGCGATGCAGCCTTTGAAAAAGGAATTGCGAACCTCGTAACCTCCTGCTATGTTCGGGAAACCGATAGCAAAGAACGGTCTGCCGTTATTGGTAAAATGGAGTTCCTTACATTCTCTTTTTGCCAGTTCGATATTGATACCCCGTCCCTCCAAGTAACGGAGCAATGCCGGATGGGTCAAGTCACGGACTTCCAAATGTTGGAAACTCGGTTCTGTCCTACGCTGGGGAAAAGAAAAACTGACCGGGCGGACGTGCGGTGTCTGTTCCGCTATCCGGTTTAAAAGGTATGGCAGGCTGCCGGAGCAATAGAGTTCCTTTGCCAGTGCGATGATGTTGCCGCCCTTGCCTGCGCCAAAGTCATACCAAAGGTTGCGGTCAGTGTTCACCTTGAAAGACGGTTCGTGTTCCTCCCTTAACGGTGATTTGTACCATAAGCCGTTACCCTGCTGCTTGACAGGAGAGTAACCTAAACTATGCAGATAGTCTGCGATGGGTATTTGTTTCACATCTTCGATGTTCATAACATTTTCTTTTTTGGGGATTAAAAAATAGTTGAAAAGTGCGCCAGTCCTGTTTAGTCCGTTATATATATACCCGTACCATACTAAACCTGCTTGTTCCGAAACAGGGAAATAGTAAGTCCGTTCCTCTTATATATACACCCGGACTAAACCAAACTGACTTTTAATAATGGAAATCGGGATTATATCGGTAGCCCTTGCCCTCTTTCACAATCATGCGCTTGTTCACAAGAAACTTGTTAAGTGACACAAGGACATTGCGTCCACGCTCGTAGCCGATACTTGCATAACCCTGTTTCAAGGTCTTTAGGACATTCTCGTAACCATATATGACCTGTTTGCCAAAACCGTTTTCCAAAGCTGTCCTGTGCTGTTGCTCCGTCAGTTCTGCCAGTGGAAAGCCCCTGTCTTGGCTGGGTTGCTTGAATACATAACCGTCCACGGCTTCGGGCAATGCGCTGTCGTTGATACGGAATGCGAACGGGTCAAACTCCCGGTCACGTATGTGCATCGCCTTTACCTCGCTTATGTTGCCGTCCTGCGTACTTTTGGTAATTTGCAGGACGGTTTCAGCCTTATTGTTCAGTTCCGTACCGATATGCCCCCTTGTGTTGTCATCCCCCTTGTTCAAATGCAGTACGGTATGGATATGCAGGTTATATCCGCTTGACCAGCGCATCAAGAGGTTGATTAGGTCAGTCGATTCGCTGGGGCTGTTGATGTCATACATCAAGTCACGGATTCCGTCAATGATGAGCAACCCCACATCGGGCATATTTTCAAGCATATAACCGATAATCTGTTTCCGCTTATCGGGTGTCTGCTCCCTTAGCACGATGAAAACAAAATCGTCCCTGTCCTTGTCGGTAGGCAGTCCGGCAAGCCGCAAAATACGCTCCATGACCTTGTGGCAATGGTATTTGCTCTGCTCGGTATCTACATAGAGGATTTTCCGTTTGTTCGGTGGCAGGCATGCCGAATACTTCAGTACCTCGTCATTCTTCAACGCTGCCGCAACGATAGCGGAAATGTTGAATGTCTTTTTGCTCTTGGCTTTACCCGTGGATGCACTGAAATTACCCAACGTGCCAATGGTAGAGCCGTTCACCCAGAGTATTTCGGGCGGCACTTCGTAAGTGTCCGTCACCTTTAGATGAATGGTTTTCCAAAGGGCTGCGAAATCCTCTTTCTGCATGGTGATGTCCTGCCCGGCTTCTGTCGCTTTTCTATTTTCCATAGCCGTTATTTCTTTAGAGGACGGTTAAGGATATACTTCTGCGCTTCCTGCTCTATCTGTGCCTGCGTCTTGACCGGGTTCTGACGCAACCATGCTTCCAACTCCGCTTTCTCAAAATAAAGCATTTTGCCCTGCGGCTTGTAATGGGGTATCAAGTTACCCGAAGTCAGCTTGTACAGGTAACTTTTAGAAAGGTTCAAGAACTTGCTCGCTTCATCGAAGCTAAGCACATTCTTTGAAAGGAACACTAATTTTTCGAGTTCTGAAACTCTTAACTCTAAATCTCTTTCCATATTGTTTAGGAATTTAGGTGAAACAATATGAAGGTGCGCACCCTCGTTTTTTTGTTAACGGGGGCAAAGTTAAGAGCTTGAAAATGAAGTCTAATTGACCTTTGTTTGAGCGTTCAATCTATGCTCAACCTTTTTTCAGTTGTTTGATGTACTTGTCTATGATTTCATATCCTTTCGGATAGATGTTTTTCGCTTGGTCTGTCGCACTCGACAGGTCAGTACGTGTAAGCGGTTCACCTTTTATCTTCTTCAATATCAGTTTATTGTTTGCTATGACAGACTGCCATTCATAAACGATGTAATTATAACAGCTAAGTTGCATCATAAGATAGGCTAACAGACGGGTATTATTAACTTTCAATACCCCATTCAGTTTGCAGTTGAAAAAATCGGTAAGTATTTTGGCACTGACGGTAGTAGTAAACATATTCGCTTCATTCACACAGTCGGTCAGAAGTTTGATTTCATTAGCTTTCAACGTGGACTTGAAAGGATTGCTTTTGCCCACAATCTTGGTTGGATTAGTATCTGCACTTTCCTCTTTCTCTTTTGGCAAGACTTGCTCTTGGATGGCAACCGCATCTGTATGGTAATTGCTTTCCTGTTCTTGCAGATAGCGCAAATATTTGGAAAGCACGACAAGATTAACGATAATGGACAAATAAGGAAGCCGCCCATCATAACAGGACGGTTCATGCAAATATGCGTCCATATCAAAATCAGAGCAGCGGAAACCGATATACTTTTTTCTTTCATCAGAATTCAAGTCCTCAAAATAACCACTTTCCCACAAAAAATCGGGAATATCCATGTCCAATACAATGTTACGCACGACACGGTATTTTTGTTGGATGGCTACAATATTTTCAGTCACACGGAAAATTTCTTGCCGCAAATAATCCTTTAGCTGGGCTTGCGTCAAATATTCACGTTTTAAAAATAGTGCATCTACTTTAGTTTTATAGTCATGAGCTATACAACTATCTAATATCTTCTGTATTTCTCTGAAATTGGTTTCTATATGATTTTCCATAATCGTGTGCCTTTAAACGTTCTTACTACAAATATAAGGTAAGAATCTCACTTTTCCCGAAAACATCGGCAATAATAAGGTAGATAAAGATAGGATAAGCGTTAAGAAATCATAAAGATATGGGGAAGAAAACTATTAAAGTACACCTTTTCTTTGTATTCGTCATTCAGTACACATTTAGTACGCCCTATAAAAGCAGAAAACCCTGATAATCAGGTGATTATCAGGGTTTATTCGTACCCAGACCCGGGGTCGAACCGGGATGGAAGTGAATCCACTGGTGTTTGAGACCAGCGCGTCTACCGATTCCGCCATCTGGGCGCATACTTGATTTCTCAATTGCGGTGCAAAGATACGACATTATTTTGAATCCACAATAGTTTGGCAAAAAAAAGGAGAAAAAAATAATAAAACATATCTTAAACACTTCTCTATTCAGAGAATAAACCGTACATTAGCAGAAACTTTAAAATAGAGTCACTATCATGACAAACCAGGATAATTATTGCGTGATTATGGGTGGCGGCATTGGAAGCCGCTTCTGGCCGTTTAGCCGCAAAACATTGCCCAAACAATTCTTAGATTTCTTCGGAACGGGTCGTTCACTTTTACAGCAGACTTTTGACCGGTTCCAAAAGGTTATTCCAACAGAAAACATTTTCATCGTTACCAATGCAATGTATGCAGACTTAGTGAAAGAACAATTGCCTGAAGTGAGCGAAAACCAAATTCTGCTGGAACCTGCAAGACGAAATACTGCTCCATGTATAGCATGGGCTTCTTACCATATCCGGGCACTGAATCCAAATGCCAATATCGTAGTTGCACCTTCAGACCATTTAATATTAAAAGAGGATGAATTTCTTGCCGCTATCGAAAAAGGACTTGATTTTGTTTCACGCTCTGAAAAGCTACTGACATTAGGTATTAAACCCAATCGTCCGGAAACAGGATATGGATATATACAAATAGATGAACCCGCAGGAGGAAACTTCTATAAAGTAAAAACATTCACTGAAAAACCTGAATTAGAATTAGCTAAAGTATTCGTAGAAAGCGGAGAATTTTACTGGAATTCCGGCCTGTTTATGTGGAATGTAAATACAATCATCAAAGCAAGTGAAGACTTGTTGCCTGAATTAGCTTCCAAACTGGCACCGGGAAAAGATATTTATGCCACCGATAAGGAAAAAGCATTTATTGAAGAAAATTTCCCCGCATGTCCTAATGTATCCATCGACTTCGGTATTATGGAAAAAGCGGATAACGTGTATGTATCGTTAGGAGATTTTGGCTGGTCTGACCTTGGAACCTGGGGATCACTTTATGACTTATCGGAAAGAGACCCGGAAGGCAATGTTACTCTGAAATGCCATTCGCTTATTTATAATAGTAAAAATAATATGGTAGTACTTCCCAAAGGAAAACTGGCCGTAATCGATGGATTGGAAGGATTTCTAATAGCAGAATCCGACAATGTTCTTTTAATCTGCCGCAAAGATGAAGAACATGCCATCCGTAAATATGTGAATGACGCCCAAATGCAACTGGGTGACGATTTCATTTAGCAGCGTATAATACTTAGCTGCTACAACAAAAGCCGGATAAGACAATAATATAAATAATGAACGGTGAACTCTCTGCAAACAATCATGCAGTTCGTTCACCGTTCATCGTTTATTATATCGAAAAACGTTGTGTGTCCTTAAGCAATTACAGGCCCTAGATAATTTCTATTCCCTGCTCTTTACAAAGCTGTAATCCCAGATCTTTCAATCTGAACTTCTGAATCTTTCCACTACCTGTCATCGGGAATTCGTTCACAAAGAAGATATATTTCGGAATCTTATAACGGGATATCTTATTTCTACAGAAATCACGAACATCAGCTTCCTGCATTTTCACACCTTCCTGCAAGATAATAAATGCTCCGACCGCCTCACCGTATTTCTTAGAAGGAATACCTGCCACCTGAACATCTTTCACTCCATCAAGTTTATAAAGAAACTCTTCTATTTCGCGCGGATAAATATTCTCTCCACCTCGGATAATCATATCCTTGATACGTCCGGTAATTCGGTAATTGCCATCTTCATCCTTGATACCCAAATCACCGGAATGCAGGAAGTTGTTTTCATCAAGCACTTCTGCCGTTGCTTCCGGATTTTTATAATATCCTTTCATGGTGTTATACCCACGATTGCACATCTCACCTTGTACGCCAACCGGACATTCTTCACCAGTTTCCGGGTCGATCACTTTTACCTCCGTAAATTCAAAATCATGCCCTACCGTATTACAACGCACATCAAATGGATCATCAATACGAGAAGCTGTCATACCCGGTGCAGTCTCTGTCAGTCCATACACACTGGTCACCTTCATATACATTTTCTCCTCCACTTGCTTCATCAGTTCAACAGGACATAGAGAACCTGCCATAATACCTGTACGAAGACAAGACATATCAAAGAGATCAAACATCGGATGATGCAACTCGGCAATAAACATAGTCGGTACGCCATAAAGAGCCGTGCAACGTTCTTTATGAATGGAAGCCAATACAATCAGCGGATCGAAACGTTCCACCATTACTTGCGTACAACCATGAGTCAGACAGTTCATGGTGGCCAACACCACTCCGAAACAATGGAATAACGGAACACAGCAGCAAAGTTTATCATCCGCCGTGAACTTCATGTGTTCACCAGTCAGAAATCCATTATTGGCAATATTATAATGTGTCAGCATTACTCCCTTCGGAAAACCGGTAGTTCCCGATGTATATTGCATATTTACCACATCGTGACAATCCACCTTGCTTTTGAGTTCGCTCAAACAGTCATCTTCCACATTATTTCCCAATAACAGAATCTCCGCTGTATTATACATACCACGATGTTTCTCCTGTCCTACATACACTACATTTCTCATGTACGGAAAACGTTCACTCTTCAAATGTCCGCGTTCACAGGTTTTCAATTCGGGAAGCATTGTATAGGTCATCTGCACAAAGTCACTGTCCTTTTCGCCATTCACGATACAAAGCGTATGCATATCCGAGTTCTGGCAAAGATACTCCAACTCCGATTGTTTATAGTTCGTATTTACAGTAACATATACCGCACCGATCTTCGCACAAGCATACAACAATGTCAACCAATCGGGAACATTAGCCGCCCAGATACCCACATGGGTACCACGTTCCACCCCAATGGCGATAAGCCCTTTCGCCATATCATCCACACGACGGTTCAACTGACTCCAGGTAAAACGGAGATTGCGGTCGGAATAAACGATATATTCCTTATCGGGAGTCTCTTCAGCCCAGTGCTCGAGCCACTGCCCCAAAGTACGATCAAATAATTGCATGTAATTATACTTAAGTCTTGGTTCCTATTATTTCATTAAATTGGCGTGTAAACTACTGCCAGGATTTTTGCAGCCTGCCCCTCGTAAGCATGTACATGATGAGGAACAATGGAATCATAATAAATGCTATCACCCTCTTCCAGCAAATAGGTATTCTTGCCGTAGCTGATTTCCATGATACCTTCCATAACCATGATAAATTCTTCCCCTTCATGAGAAGAAAGCACGAAGTCGGTATCTTCCGTTGGCATCACATCAATAATAAACGGCTCCATGTGACGATCCGCCTTTGACTTGGACAACGAGTGATATTCCATGTGTTTGCGAGAATGAATCGCGTTATTGGAGAAACTTATCGCATCTTTGGCTTCTTTCTTACGACAAACCACCGGTCCGACTTCATCCTGATCGTCAAGGAAAGTCCCCAGACGTACTCCCAATACACGCGCAATTTTAATTAGCGGTGCAAGAGAAGGTATATCAATGTTATTCTCAATACGTTCAACCTGTTCGATAGCCAAACCCGAACGTTGTGCCAACTCTTCTATGCTTATTGATTTATCTTCGCGGAGGGCTTTAATTTTTTCGCCAACAATCTTACTTGTATCCATTTTGAAAGCATTTTAGTTATCAAAGGTGATAAATTATAATAATTAAGCTGCAAAAATAACAAAATCTTTAGATGAACACAATTATAACCGAAGAAAATACGACTATCAGGAAGAAAAAGAAGAAACTAAAAAAAGCCGCTCCTCTATAAATGAGGAACGGCTTTAAATCTTTTCGCGACAAGTAGATTACTTACGCAAACCGAGCTCTTTAACAATAGCACGATATCTTTCGATATCTCTTGCTTTCAGGTAATCAAGTAAGCGACGACGCTTACCTACCAACATTGTTAACGCTCTTTCAGTACTATAATCTTTTCTGTTGAGCTTCATGTGCTCAGTCAGGTGAGAAATACGGTAGGAAAACAATGCCACTTGGGCCTCAGCTGAGCCGGTGTCAGTGTTAGACTTTCCGTACTTTCCGAAGATTTCTTGCTTTTTAGCAGCGTCTAAATACATAATTCTTAGAATTTTAATTGATAAATTATTCTTTTGAGCGTGCAAAGATAGGCATTATCTTTATATCCCACAACGTTTTACAAGAAAAAAATGCGAGTATAGCATATATTTCTAATCCTATTTTCGTACCTTTGCAGCCAAATAATAGGTATTATATGCAAAATATTCGAAACATTGCAATCATTGCCCATGTTGACCATGGGAAAACAACGCTGGTTGACAAGATGTTGCTGGCCGGAAATCTATTCCGCAGCAATCAAAATAGTGGTGAACTTATCCTGGATAACAACGATTTGGAACGCGAACGTGGTATAACGATTCTTTCCAAAAACGTATCCATCAATTACAACGGTACAAAAATTAATATTATTGATACTCCGGGACACAGCGACTTCGGTGGTGAGGTAGAACGTGTATTGAATATGGCCGACGGTTGTATTCTGTTGGTAGACGCCTTTGAAGGTCCGATGCCCCAGACTCGTTTCGTACTGCAAAAGGCACTGGAAATCGGTTTGAAACCTATCGTGGTAGTTAATAAGGTAGATAAGCCTAACTGCCGTCCGGAAGAAGTTTACGAAATGGTTTTCGATTTGATGTTCAGCCTGAATGCAACGGAGGACCAACTGGACTTCCCCGTAATCTACGGTTCCGCCAAGAACAACTGGATGAGCACCGACTGGAAGCAACAGACTGACAGTATTACTCCGCTACTGGATTGTATCATCGAAAATATTCCGGCACCCAAACAATTGGAAGGTACTCCCCAGATGTTGATTACTTCTCTGGATTATTCTTCTTATACCGGTCGTATCGCTGTAGGCCGCGTACATCGCGGTACATTAAAAGAAGGTATGAATATAACGCTTGCGAAACGTAACGGTGATATGCTCAAGAGCAAAATCAAAGAGCTCCATGTTTTCGAAGGTTTAGGCCGCGTGAAAACAAACGAAGTTTCTTCCGGTGACATCTGCGCACTGGTAGGTATCGACGGTTTCGAAATTGGAGATACTGTTTGTGATTTCGAGAATCCGGAAGCATTGCCGCCAATCGCAATCGACGAACCGACCATGAGTATGCTGTTTGCTATCAACGATTCTCCTTTCTTCGGTAAAGATGGCAAGTTTGTGACTTCACGTCATATCCACGACCGTCTGATGAAGGAGCTCGACAAGAATCTGGCTCTCCGCGTAAGAAAAAGTGAAGAAGACGGTAAATGGATTGTTTCCGGCCGTGGCGTACTCCACCTTTCTGTATTAATTGAAACAATGCGCCGAGAGGGATATGAATTGCAGGTAGGTCAGCCGCAGGTTATCTTCAGAGAAATCGACGGTGTGAAATGCGAACCGATTGAAGAGCTGACCATCAACGTACCGGAAGAATATTCCAGCAAAATTATAGATATGGTTACTCGCCGTAAAGGTGAAATGGTCAAGATGGAAAATACAGGTGAACGTATCAATCTTGAGTTCAATATGCCTTCACGCGGTATCATCGGTTTGCGTACCAATGTACTGACTGCCTCTGCCGGCGAAGCCATCATGGCACACCGCTTCAAAGAATATCAACCGCACAAAGGAGAAATCGAACGTCGTACGAACGGTTCTATGATTGCTATGGAAAGCGGAACAGCTTTTGCTTATGCCATCGACAAATTGCAGGATCGCGGTAAATTCTTTATCTTCCCGCAGGATGAAGTCTATGCAGGACAGGTGGTAGGTGAACACTCTCACGACAATGACTTGGTTATCAACGTTACCAAATCAAAGAAGTTGACCAATATGCGTGCTTCCGGTTCGGACGATAAAGTTCGTCTGATTCCTCCCGTTCAGTTCTCACTCGAAGAAGCATTGGAGTACATCAAGGAAGACGAATATGTAGAAGTAACCCCGAAAGCAATGCGTATGCGTAAAGTCATTTTGGACGAAATAGAGCGCAAACGTGCGAACAAGATCTAAAACAATTCACTTCAGATAAAACAAGAAAGCCCGTCGGAGAAGAATCTTTAGCGGGCTTTTCTTATTTTTTCAGCTCAGCCATATTCAGTAACTTCCGCACAACCCAATAGCCGACTCTAGCTTCTGAAATACCTTTCTGCAACCGATGTGGACATACAAAATTATCATCTTTGATTTCCGCTTCCATATAATAGAAACAACAGAAAGGATCTAGTTCAAATGCCTTTGCATATTCCAGAATATGGGTCGAAATAAGAAAATGACAATTGGAATATTCCTTCAATAATTCATTTACCGCAACGGAAGCCTCAAATGCATCTTTAGCATTAGTCCCCCGAAACATCTCATCCAGAATGACCAGACATTTCTTTCCATTTCCGTTCATAATCTGCGCAAAAGTAGAACCGAATAAACCGGAACCCACGATGAGGTAGTCGTATGTATATTTTCTCATTCGTTTAATGCTTCTAATTTTCAAGAATGTGACCTTGTTTATTGCGTATATTGAGTCCGCTTTAAAGAATCGATTGTCTAAACAGGTTACTAATTAAAGTGGACTCAATATTGATAAATGTTTTATTCAAACATGGAATTTGGATAGCAATAGATACCAATTTGGTCTACTTTCTTCCCGGATTTTCCGTAAATTCCGTGCATCTGGAGACCTATATTTCCAAAATCTACTGAAGTCCAATCTCCGCCACTTCCACCAAATACATAAACTTTATTCAGGTTGGTTGTAAATACCAGTTTGTCTACTTTGCCGCCACTGCTGACCTGAAGGCTGGTGATGTATTCGTTGTTGGCTAAGAACATTCATGATTCAGCACCTCCATTTCCACCAAAATGCGCAGAATTAGTGTATATATTATTACTGTCTACCCAGTATACTTGGATTGCGTCAATAACCGCACCGTGTTTGACTTTTATAGCAAGGATTTTTTTCCATGTCGCATTACCAGATAGGGTTGCTGGTGCATCAAAAGAGGCACCACCATTTCCTCCCCATGGACCGAATGAAATTCCGCTGGAAATTCGTGTGTTCGCAGAGAATGCCGGAGTTTCTATTTCTTTAGAATTCATGGATTTGAGATGCTCTATCTCTTTAGAAAAGTCTGGTCTGTTATAGTTGTGATAGATGGTCTTTCCTTCGAAATTTTGCTCTAATTGGTGTATGTATGTCATGTAACTGATGTAGCTTGTATCTGTTGCTATGCTTTTGGCTGAAATTACATCAGAATCAATACTTGATTTATTGATTATTACAGGCTCATTATCATTTGTGCACGAAACTAATAGTGCAAAAAAGAAAATTGTGAATGTTGATAGTTGGTTTTTCATAATGTTTTTTGTTAAATAGTTGATTTTTTATTGAGTTATTTCGAAATAATCGTGGTGATGTTTTGTATCCTAAATGTTCTGTTCCTTTGTAGCTTTAGAAGTGTCCATAGAAAGATTCTTCCCCTATGGTTAGTTCAATGGTGTATTTCCCTTTTGGTAGTCTGGGTAATTCAAATGTATGACATTTTGAGTAGCCTATAATAATGGCCGAATGAATGATGTTTTTGTATGTATCCTTTATTGCTATTTCAAGTTTTTCAATGGGCATATCCGAATAAATAGAAATGATATTCCCGTCATGAGTAGCCGTCGGCATTATAGGCAAGGAACGGTCATCCTTTACCCAATCATCGACATTTTCTTTATATAACTGTATTTGTGTTTCCTGTGCCATGCCATCCATGTAAAACAGAAAACTGATGAATATGAAAAGTATTCGCTTCATAATTTTTGCTTTTTAGTTGATTCTTGTTTGCAAATATGAGCTTTTCTAAAATCACATCAAATGATTGGAGTGTGCAATGTAGTGTGCATATTCCTTTTCAGTGTGCAGTATAGTGTGCTAAAATGGACTAATTAGCTTATAATGAGAGTATAATGTCGTCCCAGTCCTTCGGACTTCCTTTTGTGCCGAAAACTTTTTTATAAAGTCTCCGGCGGGTAGAAGAAATGGCCTCCTTGCTACGATTCGTCAGTTTTGCAATGTCTATGGGAGGGATGTTTATCTTAATAAGTAGGCAAACAGAGTATTCTTGCTCGTTCAGATTATAGAGGTTGCGCAACTTTTCGGTGAAACCTTCGTAAAGGCTGTCTATGGTTTCTTCAAGTTCTTTCCAGTCGTTGCCGGAGAGTCGTTTTTTAGTCGTGAGTAGTTGCTGGATATGCTTGTATATTTTTGATTCCGGAAGTGCGGTATCGGATTGTTTACGCCTGATCAATTCTATTTCCGCTTGCTTGTTTGTACAGAGGGTTAGTTCTATTTGCTCTTCCAATTGGGCCCTCAGTGTATTGTTTGTTAAATCGGCTTCCTGCAGTTCTTGTTCCAGTTTTTCAATTCTCAGCTCGTTTTCTTTTATGTACAGGGCACTTTTTCTGTATTGCTCTTCCTTTAATTGGCTGAGCTTTTTTAATTGGATATTAAGCAGCTGTTTTTTCCGTTTGTAGCGTTGAAGGTAGGCGAATAATAGGGCAATGATAAGAATTCCTATTGATATAATATAAATAATGAGGTTTTGTTTTCTTTCATTTGCTGTTTTCAGTCGGTTGTTCTCCTTCTCGCGGAGTTGGTAATTGTAGAGAGTATGTAATCGGCGAATGGTTTCTATATTGGTGATTTGGTAGATGGAGTCCGTGCATTGCTGGTATTGGCGGAGGTGCAACAATGCCTCTTGGGGATTGTTGTGCATGATGGCGATTTCCGCCAATCCTTTGCAGGCTGTCTGCTTGGCATAAATGGTGCCGCACTTCAGTAATTCTGTATAGTAATAAATGGCGGAATCAATAGAGCCTGTCTTGTGATATAGTTTTGAGGCCATGGAAAAGATGCCGCTTCTACTGGGAATATCCAAGGAGTCCAATGAGGGTTGCAGGAATTTTCGAGCTAAGTCATATTTTTCTAATTCAATGTACAGGCTTGCCATTTGGCTTTGCACCATAGCCATAAGATCGTAATTTCTCAGAACTTTCGCTATATAATAAGCCTTTCGGAGGTAATATAGGGAACTGTCATTTTGGTCGAGGCATCGGTAACCATTGGCTATATCTCGTAAATTGAATACCATACTTGCGCTATCCTTTAGTGCTATATTGCATTTTCGCGCTTCTTTTAATATTTTCAGTGCTTCATCATAAGTCTTCTGATAGAGAAACAACGTTCCCATCTGGCTGTATATCTTGCTTTTTAGTCGATATCCTTTATTGTCGGGTAATGCGTCTATCGCCTTTTGGAAGTAATCCAGTGCTAACGGTGCATCCTCTAAGTCTCGGTATACCCGTCCCGCATAATAGTATGCCTCCGGCAAATGGTGCTCATCTTTTTTCTCTGTGTAATAATGTAGCACGGGTAGTATCAAGCTATCAGAAGTATGACGTATATATGCCTTGTCGTTTGCTTTGATGCAAAGCAGCCGATAATACATCCGCGTTGCTTCAGATTCTGCTTTCATGCTCTCTTTTAGTGTATTCAATAAAGCGATAGCGCTATCCGGTCGCGCACTCGCCAAGCTGTCCGCTACAATTAGTGATTTCGGGTAAGGCCTTTTGCCACATGCGTAGGCGCATAGGAGCAGACAGGTTAGTAGTATGAATCGTGTGCTTGTTTGTTTCATACGTACAAAGATACGTTTTTTTTCCTAAAAAAGTGAAGAGTGGAAGTGTCATAGGTGGAAAGATCGTTCTCAGAGGGCATGTTGACCGGTCACTTTGAAATATTTTTCTAACACCAATAGCGAAATCAAGTTCTCCCGTTTCCGGTTCTTGAACTGCTTTACGTATTCATTGGCATGTTTAATGATTTCCTGTGCTTCATCAATATGTTCTATATAATATTGCAAGCGGGATTCTAAATCGGAGAAATCCGGTTTTATTTCAATATAATGATAATTGGGAATCAATGTACCTTCCATGAACCATGTTTCACAGGTAGGTTGTGGCATCACTGCTATGGAATTAGAAGACATCACCCATTTTAGATTGCTTGCAACATCATTGCCTTCAAGGGCTAGAATAAACTTGTAATCTAAATGCTCTTGGATAGTTTTCTTTTCGGTCTGCCACTCTTTAGGATCGGTGGTGTTTTTGCTTACATCGCCCAAGTCGCACATTGGATGATGGAAATACATTTCCATGAATTTTTTGCGCGAAGTTTTACCTTTCACTTTTCCTCGAAAAATTACCATATTCTTCTTGGATTCGAATGTTTTCTTGTCATTAACAAAGATAAAGTGTCTAACTTTGTCAAGTTTCATTATTACTGAATTTTCGTTATGGAGAGTTAAAGGGCGGCTTTTGACAATAGAAGGATATTGAGGAATATAGGTTACGTCTCCTGGACAGAAACCCCATTGGAAGCGAACTGGAAACCAACGGGTATATTGGTAGGTGTCAAAAAAATAGACCTTTTGTTTACCTATCTTATGCTCTGCTAAATGAGGTGCAGTGGAGGGTAGCTTTATTGGTCCGGTCAATTTATTATAATAGTTGACGCGTTGCTCTATATATGTTCTATCATTCCTTCGGGATAGCGTTTCTAATCTATTGTGAAGACGCATTCGAAAAAAAAACTTCGGCATTAAAAGCCTGCATGCATTTATGGCATAGTATATAAATTTTGGGTTTTTCCCACTACGTAACTTGTATAAGAATTTATTTTTCATTTTTGATCAATGTATTTCTTTAACTTACAAAGTAATGAAAAAATAAAATGATATCAAATTGTTTAGTGCGGAAAGTTATTCTAATTTCAAGAAGCTTACTTTGGAGAAAGAAGTAGACTTTGGGTATCAGAGCAGATACTGTACTTCTTTAAATAAATATCCGCGTTCTTTTCCAGTCTGATCCTTAAGAATAAATCGTCCGTCCGGTTCTACACGTAGCAGGCATGCAAGGAATTCACCGTCTGCGTCTGCATAACGGTGGAAGCCGTTTCGGCGGAAAAGGGAACGGACATAACGTTCTGTGATAATATCGGCTGCATTGTTTGAAGTGTCCGCTTGCAAAAGGGTATAGTATTCTTTTACCCGCTTCATGATATTGGCAAGTATCAGATAGCGGTCGTGGTCTTTTCCCGTGATTTGTTTTAAAGATATCGG
>OKTI01000678.1_pt1 | contig 17865 bp, 17 predicted proteins | sample 1606071 | NCBI WGS metagenome assembly OKTI01 (sample SAMEA3879500, study PRJEB24766) | human gut metagenome | biome: human-associated habitat; feature: feces | place: USA | collected 1985/1987
TATCTGACGGTGCATTTCTACGGGGCGATGCTCTACTTCGTGGGATTATTTCGCTGTGTAACTCACTGATTATCAGTGTTGTTATTTTGCAAAACACCTCCACGTAACAAACGTGCAACAAAAATTTCCAAATAAAAAAGAGATAATTGCGTATTTGTAACTATAAAATTACAGCCCAAGCACCATTTCTGCATTTTAAGGCTGTTTTGAGGGTTTGACAACCAAGTTCCAAGAACAGTGTTTCTCTTGTATTCTTACTATCGTTTCTAAGTTTGATTTTGTCTTCACTTTATTTCATTCAAGTATGATTTAGAGTATGAAACAACTTCATTATTATAATATAGCTTAAGATTTCGTCATTGACCAAGCATTTCTAACAGAATGAGAAATTTCTTACATACCTTTGCACCACTTTCAACTTGCAATCACAAACAATGGTCATGATGAAATAGTCAAATTAAAACATCAACAGATTATGGAATCACGAACCAATCAAAACGTTACTCCAGATGTTCAAGCACTCATGCTGGAGAACCTAAAACTCGCCAAGCGAGTGGAAGTGCTTGAAAATACTCTGTCAGCAGGTAAGGAAGTGCTGACTTTGGAAGAAGCTGCCCGATTTATGGGAGTGACAAAAAGTTCGCTCTATAAGATGACACATGAGCAGACCATTCCTTATTACAAGCCGAATGGCAAGATGGTGTATTTCGAGAAAGCTGAACTCTTGACATGGATTCGCAGAAATGCGATTGCGTCAAAGGCACAGGTTTCAGAAGAAGCCAACCGTATCTTGAAAAATTTAAGTGTCAAGTAGCCATGAGGACAACAGAATTTGAAGCCAAGAAGGAACAAGCAGTCAAACTGTCTGTCCTCTGGGCTAAGACAGGACTTCGTGAACTATCCATGAGGGATGCCGTCAATGATTACATTGAAGCAACTGGTGCAAACCATGCCATAGACAATGACGAACAAGCCATTTTGTATGGAAGACGAGCCGTTGTGTTGCGAGTGAGCATTGAGGCAATAAACAGTCTTAACAAAGATGAACTTCAACGCTTGGATAGAAAACTCATGGAGATTGTCAGTGAGGACATGCTACGGCAACAGCATGGTCTTCACCGATGATTTGTTGTCCTTTCAGTCATTCACCATTTATAAACCATTCGGACATGGAAAGAAAAGAGATAGACAAAACTCGCCCTGTCACTTACTATTTGTCATTGACGGACGAACAACTGAATTTTCTCAGTAGCAACGAGGGAGGCATCAACAGAATACAATGTTTCCGCAGACTGCTTCACCACACGGCAACTGCCGATACCACCTATACCAAGCGTGGTATATCCAAACCACTAATGCAAGGACAAACTTGTGTATCTGCCCTTGAACTTTCAAAGGAATGGAACTGCAACCGAAAGACAGTTATCCGCTTCTTGAAACAGTTGGAACAGTTGGGTATCGTAACAATAAAAACTGATTGCCTTACCACCATTATGGATATGCGGTGCATAGCAGCGTGGAAGCATGAGGGTGAAACGGTTTATACAGCCAATGCCCTTTATAAGCGAGACAACGGCAAAGCGAAGTCGGAACAGAACCCGAACAAGTCTGTTTCAGATCCGACTTCTTTAACTTTGCCTTCTTCCGATTCATCAGAAATCACTCCTTCGGAAATGGAGCAAATCCATTCCTTGGAAGAAATCCCTGATGATGTGAGAGAGCAGTTGTTGGCGGAAGATGTAGAGCATTTCCACGAACAACGTGAAATGTAACCTTTCGTTCTTTCATCTTTTGTCTTGGCATTTGCCTTCATGCTGTCAGTTTGCCAGTAAGAACGCAATGCCAAGACTTCATCAAAACCGTTTTAGAGCAGTGATGGTACACAACAGAAGAGGCTTGCCTATATGTACTCATAATGTAGATGGGGAACATAATCCTCGGTATGGTTATCACCAACCGAATTATGCTCCGTCGGGCAAGCCCTCAGGAGGACACCAGAGCAAGCTCATTTTAAAATTTCATTACCCCATCTAAGAAATAACATTATGCCAGAATACCAAGTGTTTCACCAACAAGCCGTCAAATCGTTTTCGGCAGGTGAAGACAACGAACATCAGAGGCGTTGGACGGAATCCCAATGGGAAGCCAAAGCCTCCAACAAGAAGTTTAACTACGACAAGAGCCGTGCGCATCTCAACTTTGAGATAGTCAAGGGCAGTAAGATTGTACCTCTCGGCTCTTCTAAGCCCATTTTGGAGCGGTTTCAAGACCGTTTGGAAGCCACTGGTGCGGAAGACCCTAACAAAGGGCTTGAAACGCCCAAATACCGCATTGCCTGCAACATGATATTTTCGGGCGATGCTGACAGAATGCGAGAAATGGCTTTCGGAGACCAGAATGTGGAGCGAGCGAAAGGCGCAGACAACAGCCATGTCAAGCGCAAATCGGAGATAGAATTGTGGGCAAAGGACATCTACAAGGCTGTAGCTGATGCTTGGGGCGAAGACAACATCATTGACTTTTCCGTCCATCTTGACGAGTCTTCACCGCATATCCATTGCCTTATCACGCCCATTATGTACGATGAGAAGAAACAGAAGATGCGTATCAAATACCGAGATACTTTTGGTGGTGATGCAAACAAACTGGATGCTATCCATGACTACTTGGCAGAGGTCAACAAAAAGTGGGGCTTGGTACGTGGTGAATCAGTTTCGGCTACCAATGCCCAGCATATCCCTCGTGACGAATGGTATAGACAACTCCAAGCCGAAAGCCGTGAGTTGGAAATTGCAAACGGCAAACTGGAACTTGACATTCGCAGAAAGGAAAATGCCGTTAAGGGTCTGAAAACGATGATAGAAAACCTCACTCACCAGAAGTCTGAGGTGGAGAATAAAATCCATGAGGTTGAGAAACAGTTGGAACAACAGAATGGCGAACATTCCGAGTTGTCAAAGGAACTGGAACGGCTCAAAAGTCAGTTGTCCACCTTGGAGTTCAAGCTGACAGACAAACGAGAAAAACTGAGTGCAGCCGATGAAGCCCTTGCCGAGTTCAGAGCCATGACAAGGGCGCAGAAGTCTGAGGCTGAAACTTTGCGTATCGTGCAGGAGCAGACATCACGTACTTTGCAGACATACGCCCAAGCCTCTATTCTTGCTGGCAGTTTTCAAGAACTGCTGACGATGAGCAGTAGGATTTGCGCCAATGTACCCGAAGCCAAGAAAATGGCAGAGAACACCATCATTGAAGATATGTGCGATATGCGTTTCAAAGATGTGCTTGGCACAGCCGTCAAGATGTTCATTGAGGGCATCAATGGGGCAACAAGCATCACGCAGTCGGGAGGTGGAGGTGGCTCCAATTCGGAATTACCTTGGAGGGATAAGGACGAGGATATTTTCAGCTTTGCCAGACGCTGCATGAGATTCGCCCACAGCAAACACTATCCCAAGAAGAGTTCGGGCATTAAGCGATAGTGTCAGCGAGTATTCGCTTCCAGACATCAATATCAGGGAAAGGCATGTATATTTCAAAGAAACCATCGAAATATGCCACTGTCTTTCCTTGATTTATTTTCGCCTCTGCATAGGCTCTGCTTTTGTACTTGTCGGCAAGGCGCAACAATTCCTGTTTCTGTTTCTTTTGCTGATTTTCAAAGAAACTTATTGCAAGAACAAGCAATTCCTTTACACCATTTGTAAGTCCTGCCTTATCATAGATATAAAGCAGACGGTTGTAAGGCTCTGGCTTCCAATAGCCATTGGCAATCAACTCTTCATAGATATTGGTTGCGGTGATGTAATCCTTGCTTTTCTCGGCAACCTTTGCCTTGCGTAGTTCATTCTCTATATGGCTGATTATATATTCTATCTGATGGCACACTGGAGCGTCTTCTGAAAACAGAGCGTCATTTCCACTTGTGTAGAAGTCAAATTCGGGCAGTTGAGCAATCAAACTTTTGTATCGGTTTGCCAATGTATCTTTGGTGATAATGGTTCTGTTGAGATTGGTCTGTTTGGGTAGTTTGTCTTCTCGTTGCCTTATTACTTCCCTAAATTCGACAACAAGCGCATCTTGGCTGAATTTTGCAGGGACAAGCAGCAGAACACGCTTGGCATCGCTCCATTGTTCTTTGCTTATATAATGGCTAAGTAGCCAATTATAGGGTTCAAGGTTCAATGAATATCCTTTTAGAACCGCACTCTCGTATTGGCATTTAGTCTGTTCTGTGTCATTTGCTTTCAGATATGTCCTTGCCTTTATAACCTCTGTAACACCAGGCATTACCAAAGGCTGCTTGGTGGACTGTTGAGATACATTTATAGAAGAAGGCAAGGAAACGTTCTCTTGCGTGTTTGTCTCCTTGCCTTTGCCGTTGCTGAATATGTCTTTTATCGTCTTGAATAATCCCATACGTATTTTCTTTTGAATGCAAAGGTAATGCAAAACGCTGATAATCAACTCTACTTGTTGTAAAAAGCATATACTCGTTTGCATAGTTTAATAGCATGGATAACATATCAAAAGATATAGAATATGCTCCGATTACCAAGTTATCACTTTGTCAACTATCTCTTGTTGCTCAATGCTGCTTCTTCGTAGATAGATACGTGTCGTTTCGATGCTTTCATGTCCCATAAGGTCGGCAAGCAAGGCAATATCGTTGAACTTCTCCAAGAAATTTTTTGCATATCGATGGCGGAATGAGTGAGGGTAAACCACTTTCTCATTCAAGCCATACTTCACCGCATAGTTCTTCAACTGCTGTGATATGCCTCTTGTCGTGATGCGTTCGCCAAAGCGATTGAGAAAGAGATAGCCACTTGTACGGTCGAGTGTTTGCAACCACTTTTCTGTTTCCGTGCGCAATGTCTTGGGGATATAGATACGCCGTATCTTGCCACCCTTGGTGTAGATGTCATAATAGCCTACTTGCACATGCTCAATTTTGATTTGCACAAGTTCGCTCACTCTGGCACCAGTCGCAGCTAAGAAACGCACCACAAAGTACCACTCCAAGTTGTCTTCCTTCTTCAACTTGTTCTTCAAGAAGGTGTAGTCGGCATTGCTGATGACATTCTCCAAATAAGAACGTTGCTGCACCTTGACCGACTTCAAGCGGAGCTTAGTCTTGCCTACAAATACAAGGTACTTGTTCAACGCCTGAATACGGAGGTTCACCGTCTTTGGTTTGTAAGTCTCAATCAAGTAGGTCTTGTAAACCAACAAGTTTCTCTTGTTCAACTCTTTGTGTCGAGAGCCAAACTCCTTTACGGCATACAGATATGCCGAAATCGTGTTCTTAGCCATATTGCCTTGACTTAGGAACTCTTCAAATTTGTCTAATTCCATTTCTATTCGTTTATTAGTGAAACATTAAGTTGTCCTAATAAATAGGCATGGATTTGTTCTATGAGTTCCTATTATGAGAAGATGTTCGCCACAGGGGAGGTCAAGTGCATTGATGAGGAGGTGCCGTTTGAGATACCAAAGGGATGGGAATGGTGTAGGCTCAATGACTTGGCTCTGTATAGAAAAGGACCTTTTGGAAGTAGCTTAACAAAATCTATGTTTGTAGCCAAAAGCAATCAAAGTGTCAAAGTTTATGAGCAGAAGAATGCAATACAAAAAGACTTTCGTCTTGGCGATTATTATATCAGCAAAGAAAAGTTTGAAGCAATGCAAAGCTTTATTGTCAAACCAAATGACATTATAGTAAGCTGCGCAGGAACAATCGGTGAGACCTATCTTCTGCCATTAGATGCTCCTGTCGGTATTATCAATCAAGCGTTGATGAGGGTTACGCTTTTTGATTTGAGCATGGCAGAATACTGGCAAATGTACTTTGCTTATATGCTTTTAAATGAGGCACAAATGAAAGGAGCTGGTTCTGCTATTAAGAATATTCCCCCGTTTGAATATCTAAAAGCAGTACTTGTGCCTGTTCCTCCTTTATCAGAACAAAGCAGATTGGTTGAAAGATACAATTTGCTTTTGTCTCTAATTGCTAAATATGAGTCAGAAGCAGATAAATTGAATTGTCTCAATCTAAACATCTATGATAAATTAAAGAAAACCGTATTGCAGGAAGCAATTCAAGGCAAACTCGTCCAACAAATTGCCGAAGAAGGTACAGCCCAAAAACTGCTTGAACAAATAAAGACAGAGAAGCAGAAACTCGTCAAAGAGGGCAAGCTTAAGAAGTCTGCCCTCAACGATTCTGTTATCTTTCGTGGTGACGATAACAAGTATTGGGAGAAGTCGGAAGATGGGGCTGTATGTATTGATGAAGAAATACCATTTGAGATACCGTCAAATTGGGCATGGGTACGACTTGACGATATTTGCTCTTTTATACATAGAGGCAAATCGCCCCAATATAGCCCAAGAAAGAAATATCCTGTTGTAGCTCAAAAATGCAATCAATGGGCTGGATTTTCCATAGAGAAAGCAAAGTTTATTGAGCCGAAGAGTATTACATCTTATAATGATGAGTATTTCTTACAAGATAGAGATTTGATGTGGAACTCTACTGGACTGGGAACATTGGGTAGAATGGCTATATACTACACGATACTTAACCCTTATGAATTGGCTGTTGCTGACAGCCATGTTACTGTAATTCGTCCATATAAAACGCACATTGTTTCAGAATACCTGTACTATTATTTTGCAAGTAATACAGTTCAGTCTGTTATTGAAGACAAATCAGACGGCAGTACAAAGCAAAAGGAATTAGCGACAAAGACTGTAAAAAGCTATCTTGTTCCTCTACCACCATTTGTAGAACAACTGCGTATAGTACAAAAGATTAAGTCCGTAACAAGTATTATGAGTTGATAGACAACAGTCCTGTTTGTATAGACGAGTTTTTGCCGTTCCAAATACCCGAAACATGGACTTGGTGCAAGGTCAAAGACTTGTTGGAAATACAGACAGGTGCATCGTTCAAAAAAGAGCAAGCAAACGCAAATAAAAAAGGCATTAGAATATTGCGTGGTGGAAACATTCTACCCAATAAGTATATATTCAAAGATGATGATGTCTTTGTGTCAGAGGAGTTTGTCAATGCGAATACCATTCTAAAGAAGAATTGCATCATTACTCCTGCTGTAACCAGTTTGGAGAATATTGGTAAAATGGCAGTAATAGAAAAAGATTACAATAATGTTAGTGCTGGCGGTTTTGTATTTATCAATGAGATTTTATCAAGTATTATGAGCAGATAGGTGAAAATTGCAATGATATAACCGATGAAATACCTTTCGATTTGCCATACAATTGGTGCTGGTGCAGATTTTCCAATATTGTATCTATGACTATTGGAAAAACGCCAGCAAGAGGAGAACAGACATATTGGATAAATGGCAAATACAATTGGGTTTCAATATCTGATATGGTTGATGGAGGCTCAATATCTACAACAAAAGAAAAGGTTTCGGATTTGGCAGTCAAGGACGTTTTCTCCGCTCCTATCAGTGAAAAAGGAAGTCTTCTTATGAGTTTCAAACTAAGCATCGGCAAAACTTCAATATTGGATATTGACGCTTATCACAATGAAGCTATTATAACTATAAGTCCTATCATTGATAAAGAATATGCTATGAGGAATTACCTGTTCAAAGTTTTGCCTCTAATTGCCAATCTCGGAGAATCTAAAGATGCAATTAAAGGTAAAACCTTGAATAGTAAGAGTTTGTCGAATTTATTGATACCTTTGCCACCTTTGCAAGAGCAACAACGTATAATAGAACAAATGAATAGGTTATCGAAGCAACTGCGATGATTGTTCAAGTTTCTGAACTATTCTTCTCTGTTCTTGCAATGGCGGAATGCCAATTATAAGACCATAGAAAAGTTTCTTGTTGAGGTGTGGAATTGCTGCACCTTTCTTGGAGTTGCGCAATGTCTCTTTATAGAACTGTATAAAAGCTAAAACATAAGGTTCGTACATTGAGGAACTTATCCATAACTGCTTGAATGTACTACCCATATAGCCATCTTGTGGTACGATGAAAACTTCACCTGAGTTTTCACCGTCCACAAGCATTATATTGTCACCTTTATATACAAGTTTACCTTGTTCTACTATAGTTTCAGAACTTTTACCACGTAAGTATTTTGCATCTAACAAGCATTGTTTGCCTGTTGTTTTTAAGCCGTCTGTAAGTTGGCAAACTGCATTTAATCGAGCAAGAGACCAAGAACTTGGAAAGTCCAAAGGAAGTTCAATCTCAGTTACTTCGCCCCATATCTGCTCATAATACTTGTTATCGTCACCACGGAAGATAACAGAAGTAGCCAAAGCGGACTTCTTTAGTTTGCCCACTTTTACTAAATTCAGCTTCTCTATCTTAATCTGCTCCAACAAATCTTGAGCAGTACCCTCCTCAGTAAGTTGCGGAACAAGTTTTCCTTGAATTGCTTCCTGTAAAATGGACTTTTTAAATTGTTCCTTTATCTCCTTGTTCAACAGATTCAATCTATCTTGGCATAGACCATAATTATCCAAGAACGAAGACAATTGCGTTAGTTTTTCAACTATCCTATCTTGTTCCTTAGTTGGAGGTATGGGCAACAACATTTTGGCGAGTGTTTTACCATTACAATTTGGTTGAGCTGTGGCAATAGTACCATTTTTGAGTTGTTCCCAATACAATTGACTCTCCATGAATGATTTCATGTAACGAGGATTTAGTAATGAACTATATCTCGTTCTTATCAAGTACCCTGCATAAATAGCTTTTTCTGGCACTTCTTCAACTAAAAATGATTTCCCTACAGTACCACCTGTTCGTGCAAAGAGAATGTCGTTTACTTTCAACAGGTATGTATCAATATCGTTTTCTTCGATTTGACAATATGGCACATTGTCCCAAAGAACGCAATTTTCTTGTATGTCGCTAATGCGAACCATTTTTATTGCACCATGTTCCAATGCTGGAGCATTATATCCATATTGAATAGATTGGGATATATTACCCCAACGCTCCCATTCCCACCCATTAGGAACATCAAATGGTATCTCCTCATCAATGCATTTCACCTCTCCCGTAGCAAGTATCTTCTCATAATAGGAATTGTCCTCACCACGGTAGATAATGGATGCGTTCTTGTCACGCTTGATTTTCTTCTCCTTAATCAAGCGTTCTTTCTCTTGGCGAATCTTATCAAGCAAAACGCTTGCAGGTTCGTCATTAGGATCCTGCGGTACAAGTTTTCCCTGTATCGCCCATTGTAATATGCTATTCTTTAATTGTTTTCCGTTCATTGTAATTTTCTATCGTTAGAAATCATTGTCCTTATTCTTCTGCTTCAAGAAGAACTGATAAAGTTTCTTGCCTATTTTATCTTTGGCAAATGTCCGCTCATGCTCAATAGGTATGGTAGATAACCTTATCTTAGCCACACCTTTTTTCAACAACTCAAATTGTTGTGGACTTATCTTGAATTGAGCTGTAGAACTGATTTCTGTCACTGGAAGGACTATATTGCCAGAGACAATACCTGCCGTTTCAGAGCCGCTACCAATCTGAGAACCATAAAGTTTAATAACTTCACCATCGAATGTTTTCAACAACATGGTTGATTCTTTCAGAAAATTCAGTCGGTCTGACTTTACGGTTGCAATAATGTAATATGCCGTATCTTGCTTTGCAACGCTATATTTCATGTTGCATCCCTCGGCAGCCAAAGGTCGATATGTATATCCAACCGTTTGTGCATTTATATTGATACTGCACATAGTCAGTACAATAGACAAAATGATTTGTATTCCAATATTACTTTTCATAATTATGCTATAAAATCGAAATGTCCTTATTTTATTGTTGTTACTCTGCTTCGTCTAACAACTTGTCAAGTTGCGCTTGCAGTTCTTCACGCTTTGGCAAATAGAGTTGGTAACGAGCCACAAACAATTGATTGGTTATACCCTCCAAGGCATACTCCATCAGAAGTTCGTCTTTTCTTGCTCCCAAAACTATACCAATAGGGGGATTATCGTCAGGTTGACACACTTCTGTTTTGAAATAGTTCAGGTAGAGATTCATCTGCCCAATATCACCATGCTTTATCTCTGCTCGCTTCAAGTCAATCAACACATAGCATTTCAAAATACAATGGTAGAATACCAAATCCACCTTGAACTGTCGGCTTCCTATCTGCATGGAGTATTGTCTGCCCACAAATGCAAAACCACGTCCCATTTCCAAAAGGAACTGCTCCATGTGGTCTTTCAGAGCCTTTTCCAAGTCACTCTCCTTATAGCGTTTCTGTTTGGGAAGCCCTGCAAATTCAAGCACGAAAGGGTCACGGATGATGTCTTGCGGAGTTTGTACTTGATGCCCCTCGTTTGCCAAAGCAAGAACTCCAGCCTTGTCTGTGCTTAGTGCAAGTCGCTGAAACAGACAGCTCTTCATCTGTCTTTTCAGTTCCCTAACTTTCCAACATTCCTTGATGGATTCCTTATAATAGAACTGCATTTCAAGTGCATTATCACACTTCAACAGTTCATAGTAATGGCTCCATGTCAATTTGTGGGACAGTGTCCCACATTTTGGGAATGCCAAGTATAACTTACGCATATAGGTAAGATTTGTTCGGTTAAAACCTTTACCATTTCTTGCTGTCAAATCCTTTGCAAGGTTTACAAGTAACCTTTTGCCATATTCAGCTCTTTGTTTACCACCCTGTTCAAATTCAACGATATACTTTCCAGTTTGCCAGTTGGCATCAAGCAATTCCGTATTGACCGCAGCAATGGCTTTTGACTTCGCCTCACCCCATAGCGTGGTTATGTTGTCTATCAACTTCTGATAGGCAGCATCATTTATGTTTGTCAAATCTTTATTCTCCATGCCAATCTTTTAGATTTGTGGAACACCGTTCCACATTTTACAATTCGTCCACATTTACATTTATCCCCAAGATACGCTGTATCTCTGCTAATGTCTTATCAATTTCATGATCAAGAGCCTTGCGTTTCTTGAAATAGTCGGCAAGCAGTTCGGCAGGAGGCAAGATTTCTTCATCCTCTTTCGGGAACTTGCACAGGTCAAAGTTGCAATCGGTGGCGATAAGGTCTTCAACTGAATGGCAACGAGATTTCTCGTCTCCATCAGCAATAATAATCTCCTTACGGTCGTTCCACCACTCACGGATTGGGTCGCAATGTTCCGACTTCATAGATTTTGTCTTGGAGAAATGCTTGTAACCCTCTGGCATATCCAAACGATAGAACCACGTTTCCTTTGTAGAATAACCTTCTGGAGCACCCTCCGCACTGGTATTGTCGAAGAACAAAATGTTCGTGGCAATCGAAGTGTAAGGTGCAAAGATACTGCCTGGCAAACGGATAATGGTATGCAAGTTGAAATCTCTGAGTAGCTTGGTCTTGATGGCTATCTTTGTGTTGTCCGCTCCAAACAGAAAACCGTCTGGGACAATGACCGCTGCACGACCATTCTTCTTCAGTCGGTACATGATGAGAACCATGAACAAGTCAGCAGTCTCGCTACTGCGCATATCAGAAGGGAAATGTGACTTGACATCCGACTTCTCGTTTCCACCGTATGGTGGATTCATTAACACAACATCAAACTTGTCGCCGTCTGTATAGTTGAGTACATCTTTTGTAAGCGAGTTGTCGTGATATACCAATGGCGTGTCAATACCATGCAGCAACAGGTTTGTCACACATAGCATATATGGGAATTGTTTCTTTTCTATGCCAAATACAGACTGATTGTACTCTTTGCGGTCTTCTGCAGTCTTTACCTTCTTGTCCAATTCACCCAGCCAACTTGTGATGAAACCTCCTGTACCACAAGCGAAGTCTGCCATTTTCTCACCAATCTGCGGATTGACTATCTCTGCCATAAATTCGGTCAAGGCTCTTGGGGTGTAGAACTCACCAGAGGAACCTGCCGACTGCATTTCTTTGAGGATTGTCTCGTATATCTCACCGAAAGCATGACTTTCCTCATAGTCACCAAGGTTCAAACCGTCAATCACATTCAGCACTTGACGAAGTTGAACGCCATCTTTCATATATTGATTGGCATCCTCAAATGTGGTCTTTACAATCGCCTGACGGATAGGGGTAGTTGGTGTTACCTCTATGTTTTTGAGTTCCACAAACAATGTGTTGTTGACAAACGAAAGTAGCTCATCACCAGTCAAGGCATTACCGCTTCCATCGTCATGCGCCCAGTTGCGCCAACGGCATTCTTCTGGAATAATAGACTTGTAATCATCATCGTCCAACTCCCAATCATTCTCTTTCTCGTCATAGACTTTCAAGAACAGCATCCACGCCATTTGTTCTATGCGTTGCGCATCACCGTTGATACCGGCATCATTGCGCATTATATTGCGTACTCGTTTTACGAAATTTGATAAACTCATATTTTGTTTTTATTTTTATGCTATATTATATATACATTGTTCCAGTTCCTTTACGGCATCAAGATAGCCTTGCTTGCCACCAAAGAACTTCACGATGTTTGCCTTTGAACCCAATTTGCGGAATGGGTCATTTTCAAGCACAGTAAGGCTTTCCAATTCAGACACACCTTCCTTGGCGTACTTATCCAACAAGGCTTCAAGCACAAGTCGTGCCTGTTCACCATACTTGCTGAATATGTCTCGTTTCTTCACTTGTTCGGCACGTTCATGTCGTGTAAGTGTTTTCTTGCCGTAGGCTATATGGCAGATGAAATCGAAATCATCAACATCTTCCATATTTTGGTCATGCTTCAACACCGCAAGGTCAATGCCACTTTCTTTAAGCATTTCAGCAATGTCTGACTTTTTCTTGCTTTCTTGCCACTTGGAAGTGAACGTGTCAATCGTAGCGTATGTGTCTATGATACTTTTCTTTGTATAGTCGGTAATGCTCTCCGTGCGAAGCAACTTACCATTTGTGTCATAGACAGAAACGACCTTGTTAATGACCTTTACTGTACAACCGTCCGAGTTGACTATTGGCTTAGGCTGTTTGGGCGGTTGTTGGCAAATACATGGAATCTGACCACATACGGGGCAGGGCTCTGGTGTCGGTTGGGGACACACGCATGGATTCTGTCCACATACAGGACAAATATGTGGTTTAGGCGGATAATTCGGGTCTATCTCAATCGGTCCATCCCAATCAGGGTCGGCAAACAATCGTGTTACGTTGCGGAAGTCCATTACTGTGAAGTATGTCTTTCCTTCTTTCTCACGAAGACGAGTGCCACGACCAATTATCTGTTTGAACTCTGTCATAGAGCCGATTTGTTGGTCAAGAACAATCAGTTTTGTCATTTTGCAATCAACACCAGTTGAAAGCAACTTACTTGTTGTCGCTATGACAGGGTATTTCTCTGCAACAGAAATGAAATAATCCAATTTGCCTTTTCCGTATTCGTCACTACCTGTTATACGAACCACATAATCAGGATTCTTCTTGCAGATATCAGCATTGGCATTAGCCAAAGCCATGCGCATACGTTCCGCATGAGTTTCATCAGCACAGAACACTATGGTCTTAGCCATGCGGTCTGTACTTTTCAGATAGTTTGTTATTTCTTGCGCAACTTCCCTTATGCGGTCTTCTATGACAATGTTATAGTCGTAATCACTATTATTATAGATGCGGTCTTCTATTTCATTGCCGAATATATCTTTTTGTCCCTTTGTTGGTCTCCACTCGTCACCGATGTTCGTTGTGATGTTGATTACCTTAAAAGGAGCAAGGAAACCGTCCTCAATACCATTTTTAAGACTGTATGTATAGACAGGCTCACCAAAATAACCGATACTCGACTGGTACTTTGTTTCTTTAGGCGTGGCAGTCATACCAATATGGGTAGCCGAAGAAAAGTATTCCAAGATGTTTCGCCAATTGCTATCATCCTTTGCACTTCCTCTATGACACTCGTCAACAATAACAAGGTCAAAGTAATCGGGATTAGGGAATAGCTCTTGATAATTCTTGGCATCATTTTGCCCAATCAACTGTTGGTAGAGGGCAAAGAACACTTGATAAGATTTCAATTCCTCCAAGTGGTTCTTGTCTTTAGAATAATCTATTTTATGCGTAACCTTGTTTAATGGCTTGAAGTCCTGTTGTATCGACTGGTCAACCAATATGTTGCGGTCGGCAAGATACAACACTTTCTTCTTCAAACCACTATAAATCAAACGCCATACAATCTGAAAGGCAGTGTAGGTTTTTCCTGTACCAGTTGCCATGACAAGAAGCACACGGTTTTGTCCTTTCGCTATAGCATTGACCGTGCGGTTTACTGCATTGCGTTGATAATAACGTGGAGGAAATATATTCTGACCTGTGCAGAAAGGTTGTTTGATGACTGCTAACTCTTGCTCATTAAGCCCCTTGCCGTCATTTACTTCACTTTTGTATCTTTCGATAAGTTCCTCTTTTGTAGGAAACTCGTCCATAGCAAAAGTGCGTTCCTTGCCTGTCAAAAAGTCATGTTCGGCAAAGCCTTCACCATTTGAGCTGTATGCAAATTTCACATCAAGCATCTGGGCGTAAGTCATAGCTTGTTGCAAACCATGAGAAATAGAATGATTGGCGTCCTTTGCTTCTACAATGGCAATAGGGGTTGCCTTGTTCACATAAAGTACATAATCGGCAAACTTAGGCTTCTCTCTATGCACAAGATTGCCATGAAGGCTAATTTTACCGTCAGTAAATTTAACCTTCTGTTCCATGAATATACTATCCTTTGACCATCCCTTGCTTGTGATGGCTTCATTGATATAGCGGAACTTGATGTCCTCTTCTGTTAGTTCTTTGCTTATGCCCATGTTCAAATAACGTTTTATTATCGGAAGTTATTTTGTCCAGTTCTAAAAATCCAGCATTTGGCGTTTTTACTCTCGCTCGTCCTCGTCTGTTATCAAGTCCTTCAAATCGACTTGTAGAATTTTTGATATTTCAAGCAATGTTTCCAAATCTGGCTGGTATTTATTCCTGGCGTAGCAGTTTACTGTACTAAAGCTCTTCCCAAGCTGTTTTGCAAGCCATGTCTGAGAGATGCCTTTTTCTTCCAACGTGTCTTTTATTCTGTTCAGTTTCATATTTTCACCGAATTTTACTGCAAATATACATTAAATTTTGCGATAATAATTCGTTATGTGGCTCTAATAGGCAAAAATATAACGATATTTCACACTTTCACACCCATTTGATACGAAATAAGGGAATAAAGAGATTTTATCCTCCTTACTCCCTTTCTTTTCTTCCCTAATTTCCAAATACTTTTTCCACTCGCTTGACGGCATCCGCTCTCATCTGCATGGCTACGGAAGCATATATCTGTGTTGTCTTAACACTTTTATGACCCAATAGTTTGCTCACAGTCAAGATGTCACATCCTGCGAGGATAGCCAATGTTCCAAAAGTGTGCCGACTTGTGTGAAATCCGAGAACCTTTGTAATGCCAGCTCGTTTTGCCATGTGCTTCAAGGCTCTGTCACAGTTGCATAACAATGGTGTGTTGAACACAAGGCTATCTTCACTTTTATCTTCCTTGTCGGGCAACCATTCCAATGCCTTTTTGCCTAATGGTATCAGAATGGGGTGCTTGGTTTTCTGCATACGAGGCAGATAGATAGCCAATCCCGCATCAGTTTGGCGAATATCCTTCCATTTTAAGTTGGATATGTCGCTATGTCTTAAACCTGTAAAACAACAGAACATATAACATTGTTTGGTTGCAGGACTGCCTGTTTCAACGGAAGCCAATGACATGACCTCCTCTTTTGTCAATGCAACGATATTACTCTCTGCCTTGCTGACCCTTTCCCTTATATCCAATGAAGCAAAAGGATTTGCACTTATCAGACCGTTTCTGACCGCCTTGTTCAATATGGTGTTGAGTGTGGTCTGCATTTGGTGCATGGTGGACTGTGCCAACTTCTGAGGGTTGCTTGGAGACTTTGGCGAAACATAGATGTCCCTCATATAGTTCAAGAAGCCCATATATACGTTTTTATTGAAGTCTATCAATCGTATGCCACTTTTATGGCTGTATTTCATATATTGGTGCATGATGGCTATCAGCTTCCATACATTCTTGATGTAGTTCTGAGAATACGCTTGGCTGTCAATCAATCCCTTGTGATAATCAAGCAGCCATTCATAGAAAACAGGCGATGCCTTTCTTAATGCCGTTTCATCTGGAGACTTTGCCTCCTTACGAATACCAAGGAGTCTTTCAGCCTTTATAGCGACCGCCTTTTTCATGGCGTTCTTGTTCTCTCGCTTTGCGTCTTCGTTCACCTCTGGAATAAGGTACAAATGCAATGCCTCATATTCCCTTTTACCATTCTCATAGCAGTCAAGGTATAGCGACTGACTACCATTTTTTAACACTCTTGTTCTTATCTCTATACTCATTTTCAGTTACCTTTTTTATTAGTGCTAATCAAATAGATTATCAACCTTGTTGACCGCCTCCACTTTTTTCTCGTCCACTATCTTGCTGTATATCTGTGTTGTAGAGACATTGCTATGCCCCAATAATTTGCTTGTTGTATAGATGTCAACTCCAAGTGTCAGCATCATCGTGGCGAAGGTGTGCCGTGAGCAGTGAAACGAGATGTGCTTTTTAATATCAGCATTTTGCATCCATTTACGGATGTCGTGACATACCGTTGGAGTGCCTGGCAAAGTGAATATCGGCTCGTTCGGGTCTTCCTTTTCATTAAGGCAGTTCAGAGCCTCTTTTGATAGTGGAACATTGACGAGCTTGTTTGTCTTCTCCATGATCGTGCGGACAAATTTTGTCTTTCCGTCAGATGCGAGAAACACCTTGTTCCATGTGAGCGCACGTACATCTCCCAAGCGCAATCCTGCAAAGCAAGAGAAGATAAATGCCTTTTTTACTTCCGTGTTGGCGCAGTCCGCTTTCATAATGGCTTTCAACTCGTCAATGGTCAGATATTCTCTTACGCTTTCGGCTGGCTGATGCTTCTCCTTAGCATCCAACAGTTTCATTGGATTGCTTGCTATGATACCCTCACGCACCGCCTTGTTCAACGCTCCATTGAATACCGCCTGATGATGATGGGCGCAACCTTGACTGATTACAGCTGTAGCGTCTTTCTTCACTCCATGATGTGCCGTTTTCAAAAACTTCACGAAGCCACGGCAGAAATCCACATCTATTTCTGACAAACAGATATTGATGTCGCCAGTCGTGGCAAGGTACTGTTCTATCTTGTGGCGCATCTCCTTTCTGCCTTTCAATGTGGATTTGGCAAAGTTGCCGTCCAACTGCTCATATTTGCAGAGCCAAGTCAGCAGTGGCATATTCTCCTGCTTGATTTTCTCCCATTGTTTGATGCCACGGTTCTGCAGCCCCAATATTCTTTCTGACTTCACCTTGTTTGCCACCTGCATAGCGTGTCTGTTCTGGTCTTTTGAAATCGGGTCTTTCTCAGGAACGAGGTAGAGCGACAGCGACTCGTATTTTCTGACACCATCTGAATAAATGTCGAGATAGAGGCTGATATTTCCATTCTTCAACTTGCGCTGACGAATGCGAACAGGCTCTTTTGGTTTTGATACTTTCTTTTGTCTTCCCATGCTGTTATATGCTTTTATTTGTTTCTATTTTATGCCCCCATTCGGGTTTCTCTGAGGTCAAAGTTATAAAGATTATTTTGTTTCGCGTAACAAACGTGCAACAAAAATGCACCAAAAATAGATTTTTAACAGTCAAGGAAATAAAAGAAATCAAATCAAAGAAATATCTGTGTATCAATTGGATAACGTGTGTTTCTTTTGATTTATTACGACTTTGTTTTATGCCATAATATCCTCTACTTCGTGGGCTTCTA
>OKTI01000694.1_pt1 | contig 17524 bp, 14 predicted proteins | sample 1606071 | NCBI WGS metagenome assembly OKTI01 (sample SAMEA3879500, study PRJEB24766) | human gut metagenome | biome: human-associated habitat; feature: feces | place: USA | collected 1985/1987
GGGCGAGGCGGCAAACTGCCTGATGGCGCTGCTGCTGTGCGCGCTCGGCGCGATGAGCGGCCGCGCGCTTTTGTCGACCGGCGACAAGGAAAAGGAGGACCACCCCTACGCGCCGCTTTTCATCCTGCTCGGCGTATGCTGCGGGCTGATGTCCTGGTATTTCACCTCGACCAACCTGCGCGTGGGCAACTTCTTCCGTAAGATCGACAGCCAATATAAGAAATGGCTCGTCGGCGGCGCCGTGCTGGGCATCCTGATCTTCATCTTCCCGCCGCTCTACGGCGAAGGCTACGAAGGGTTCATGTCGCTGATGCACGGCCGCGCACAGGAGCTGTTCGACAATTCGCTCTTCTACCGCTTCCGGGAAATCGACTGGGTGGTCATCCTCTTCGTCATCGCCACGATGTTCTTCAAGGTCATCGCCATGGCCTCGACCAACGCCGCGGGCGGCGTGGGCGGAACCTTCGCGCCGTCGTTGTTCGTGGGGGCGTTCACGGGAGCCTCGATCGCCCTGCTGTGCAATGCATTCTTCGACTGGGACGTCTCGGTCGTCTCGTTCACGCTGGTGGGCATGGCCGGCGTGATGTCGGGCGTGATGAAGGCGCCGCTGACCTCGATCTTCCTCATCGCGGAACTTTCGAACGGCTACGGACTGTTCATCCCGCTGATGATCACGGCCTGCATATCGTTCGCCGTAGACTATTACCTCGACCCCGACTCGATCTACACCAAACAACTGCGCCAGCGGGGCGAACTGCTCACGCACGACAAAGACCAGTCGGTATTCGTCTTCCTGAAGCTCGACGATCTGATGGAGACCGATTTCCTGCGCATCAAGGAGAATTTCACGCTGGGCGACATCGTGCACATCATCTCGACGGCACGCCGCAACATCTTCCCCGTGATCGACAACTTCGGACACCTGCTGGGCATCGTGCAGCTGGACGACCTGCGCGAAGACATGTTCAAACACGAAAAATACGGACAGCCGATCTCCGACTACATGATCCAGCCCCCGGACAAGATACTCGAACACGAATTGATACAGGGCGTCATGGAGAAATTCGAGGACAAGCACACCTGGATGCTGCCCGTGGTCGACAAACAGAACCGCTACCTGGGCTTCATTTCCAAATCGCGCATCTTGAACGCCTACCGCGAACAGTTGGTGAAGATACAGCAGTAAACCGGGGTTAACCTCCGCATCTTCGCTGCAATGCCCATAATCACTCCGCACCTCCCGTTGAAAAGGGAGGCTTTCCCCGACGATAAACCTACGGCAATATGACGACAGAAAATCCCTATCCCTGGGCCGACGGCATGAACTGCGCGGTTACGGTATGCGACACCGGGGGCACGATCCTCTACATGAACGACAAGGCGCGCACGACCTTCGCCCGGCACGGCGACATGATCGGCAAAAACCTCTTCGACTGCCACAGCGAACGGTCGCGCGGAATTATCCGGCGCCTGCTTGCCGACGGGGGCACGAATGCCTACACGATCGAGAAAAACGGCGTCCGCAAAATGATCTACCAGACAGCCTGGCGCGTGGACGGCGTCGTGGGCGGGCTGGCAGAGATCTCGATGGAGATTCCCGCCGATATGCCACATTACATCCGGGGCTGACCCGACGGCAAACCCGATCCGGCACAGCAGCGATGGCCGGTCACCGGCGCCAAGCATCGAGCGGCCGATGACAGGCGCCCGGGCCCGGTGTGTATGTACCGATACCAGCACCCGGTATCCGGATCCGGCATCCGGGGGAAGGCGGAAAAGCAGTTTGCGGAAATCCGGTTCAGGAACACAACCTGCGAACGGTCAACAACAGGCAGTGAAGACCAAACCGCGAATACCCGGCTGTGAACAATAAGCAGCGAACAGAAGCCGGTAAACAGAATGCAAGGACAGGAAAACGCGAACCGGTGACACCGGGCCGAATCCGGATTGAGCCGGTGAATTCCCGGGAATTGCGGACAAGATTTTTAGAGGGCCTTAAGGCCCTCTAATTTTTTAGCGTTCAAAAATTTTGTCGTGTTTACTTGCCAAAATGCAAAATAAACTTTACATTTGTATTAGTCAAACCACTAAAACGATTACCGTATGCCTAAAAACCTTTTATTGCCGCACCGATGCAAACACCTCGCATCAATCCTGCTGATCGTCGCCCTGGCTTTCATTCTCATAATGGTCCTCCGGCCGGTCGAAGAGGAGCGAACCGACACATGGCTCCTGTCGGCCGCAACGATCGCCATGATCGCTCTGCCGATAATCGCCCTCTCCCGTGAACGGATCGAAGACGAGTACATCTCTTCGCTGCGCGGACAAACCCTGGTCGTCGTCATCTACCTGTTCTTCATTGTCAACCTGCTCCGGATTCCTTTCTTCTACGTCGGAACCCGGATATTAACTTTGGGTGAGATCGTCCGAATCAAGGCATGGACGGACTGGCTTTCCAATCCGGTATTTATCTGCACCGTATACGTAATCATTTTCAATCTGCGCTTGTGGCGGCTCCGATGCCGCACACCGGAAGCGGATGAAAATGCCTGACGGATCCTGTATCTGCAAAAACAAATAAAAAACTGCATTATGAAAAAAGATTATTTACTGCCCGTCGGTTTCAAGAAAATCGGATGGATATTGCTGCTTCCCTCCGTCCTGCTCGGCTGTTACATGCTTTTCCTGCAGGACAAACTGAACTGGCTCGACAGCCTGAACGAGCACCTGCTCAATAACACGGCCCTTATCGGCACGGCCATCGGCCTGATCTTCATAGGCTTCGCCCGCGAACGCAACGAAGACGAAATGATTACTTCGTTGCGGCTGAACAGCCTGTTCATCTCCGTATACGCCAACTACATATTACTGATCCTGCTGGCACTGTGTTTCTACGACTTCGAGTTCCTGACCTGCATGTTCGTACTGCTGTACACCATCCCGGCCATCTACTACCTACTTTTCCGCATGGCCATGTACCGGCTTAACAAAACGCTCCGCGATGAAGAATAGGATTCGAGTCGAACGCGCCGAAGTACGCATGACCCAACAGCAGTTGGCCGATGCCATCGGCGTAAGCCGCCAGACCGTAAACGCCATCGAGGCCGGGCGCTTCGTCCCCTCGACGGTACTGGCACTGAAGATCGCCCGGATCTTCGGCAAACCCGTCGAACAGGTTTTCCAGCTCGAAGAGGGGGACTGACCCCGCGGAGGCATACCGCGGCAGACAAAACGCAAGGGGGACGGTACCAAGGTACCGTCCCCCTTGCGTTTCACGGCGGGCACGCCGTCCCGCATACGCCGCCCGTACAGGCGGCGTGACGCAGCAGCGAAAGCCCTATAATTTGATGTCGTAAATCTGAATCACGCCCTGCAATTTCCCGGCATCGTCCGTGACGAGCAGCGACGTGACCTTGTTACGGGTCATCATCTTCTCGGCCTCAATCAGTTTCTTATCCGCGGAGATGGTTTTCGGGCTGGGCGTGGCGATATCGGCGGCCTTGATATTGAAGAACTCGGCGCGGCGGCGCTCCATCGCACGGCGCACGTCGCCGTCGGTCACGATGCCCTCGATCCGGTCGCCCTCGCAGATGATGATAAGCCCCAGCCCGCCCTTGCTGATGGCGTGGATCATATCCGTCGCCGAGCAGTCGGGCGCCACGACAGGAAGGTCGTGCGAACGCATCACGTTGCCCACGGTCATCAGCAGGCGACGCCCGAGGCTGCCGCCCGGATGCAGGCGTGCGAAATCGACGCTCGTGAAGCCCCGCATCTGCATGAGTGACACGGCCAGCGCATCGCCCATGGCGATCTGCGCCGTGGTCGAGGTCGTCGGCGCGAGGTGCAGGATGCAGGCTTCCTCTTCGACGCTCACGTCGAGATGGATATCGGAATTCTTCGCCAGCGCCGATTCGGGGTTGCCCGTCATCGACACCAGCTTGTTGCCGTTGGAGTGGATGAAAGGCACGATCTTCAGGATTTCGTCGGTCTCGCCCGAATAGGAGAGCGCCAGCACGACGTCGTCCTTCGAGATCATCCCCAGGTCGCCGTGGAAGGCCTCGCCGGGATGCAGGAAGAAACTCGGGGTTCCGGTCGAGGCCAGCGTCGCGGCGATCTTGCGCCCGACGAGCCCCGACTTGCCCATGCCGGTGACGATGCATTTGCCGCTGCATGCGAGGATCAGCTCCACGGCATCAGCGAAATTGTCACCCAAAGTCTCCTTCATGTGCTTGAGCGCCAGCATCTCGGTATTGATGGCCTTGCGGGCCAGGTCGAGGATCTGCGCTTTGGTGGTATCGGTCATTATAGCAAGGTTTTAATGAGATTCTCCAGATCGTCGAGTTGCAACATGTTGGGGCCGTCGCTCCTGGCGCAGTCGGGGCAGGGGTGCACTTCGAAGAAGAAGCCGTTGGCTCCGAACTCCCGTGCCGCCCGGGCCATGGCCGGCACGAACTCGCGGTTGCCTCCCGTCGTACCGCCCGCACCGCCGGGACGCTGCACCGAATGGGTACAATCCATCACCACGGTCTGCGCGATGCGCAGCATGTCGGGGATATTGCGGAAATCGACCACCAGATTGTTGTAACCGTAGATATTGCCGCGTTCGGTGAGCCATATTTCCGAAGCCCCCGCATCGCGCGCCTTCTCATAGGGGTACTGCATGTCCAACCCCGAAAGGAACTGCGCCTTTTTGATATTCACGGTCTTGCCCGTCCTGGCCGCGGCGGTGAGCAGGTCGGTCTGCCGGCAGAGGAAGGCCGGGATCTGGATCACGTCGACGACCTCGCCCACAGGCGCGGCCTGCCACGCCTCGTGGATGTCGGTCAGCAGACGCAGCCCCCACTTCGCCCGCACGTCGGCGAGCATACGCAACCCCTTTTCGAGTCCGGGGCCGCGGAACGAGGAGATCGAGGTGCGGTTGGCCTTGTCGAACGAGGCCTTGAAGATAATATCCGTCCCGAGGGCCTTGTTGATCGCCACGAGGCGTTCGGCCACGGTGTCGAGCAACTCGGCGGATTCGATGACGCAGGGGCCGGCGATGAATTTCATAGCTGTCATTTTATAAATTCCGGATGGTGTGACAAAAACTCCTCGGCACGTGCGAGGTCTTGGGGCGTGTCAATGCCGATGGTCTCGACGTCGGTGATGCCCACGCCGATCCTGTAGCCGTTTTCTATCCAGCGGAGCTGCTCGAGCGACTCGGCTTTTTCGAGCGTGGACTGCGGCAACGCCGTGACGGCACGCAGCACCTCCGTGCGGAAGGCATAGAGGCCGATGTGCTTGTAGAACGTATGGTGCGCAAGCCACTGCGAGCGTTCGACGCTGCGCAGGTAAGGGATGACCGAACGCGAAAAATAGATGGCCCGCGACTGCGCATCGAGCACCACCTTCGGCGAATTGGGGTTTTCCAGCGCGGCCAGGCCGTCCGCTTCGGCAAAGGGTTTCACGAGCGTAGCGATGTCCGTCGCGGGATCGTCGAAGCAGCGCTTCACGGCTTCGAGCTGCGACGCCCGGATGAAAGGCTCGTCGCCCTGCACGTTGACGACCACGTCGTAGGGCTTTCCCTGCCTGAGGTAGGCTTCCCAGCAGCGATCCGTGCCGCTCTTATGGTCTGCCGAGGTCATCTCGGCCTTGCCGCCGAACGCCACCACGGCATCGTAAATCCGCTCGTCGTCCGTGGCGACCACGGCATCGTCCAGTACGCCCGCCACCTGCTCGTAGACCCGCCGGATAACGGATTTCCCGCCCAGCACGGCCAACGGTTTGGCAGGGAAGCGGGTCGACGCATAACGCGCCGGTATGATTGCGATAAATTTCATCGGCAGAGGAATTGATCCATAAAATTAAAAAAGTAAAAGGTGAAAAACAAAACTTTCCACCTTTTACTTCTTTCGGGTCGCTATATGAGCGCCTGTTTCAGCACTTCGTCGTTGGTCTTCACATAATGGAAGGTCAGTCCGTCGATGTATTCGGGCTTGATCTCGGCGATGTCCTTGCGGTTCTCCTCCGAGAGGATCAGCTCGTTGATCCCGGCGCGTTTGGCCGCCAGAATCTTCTCCTTGACGCCGCCCACCGGCATCACACGGCCGCGGAGCGTCGTCTCGCCCGTCATGGCGATGCGATCCCGGACTTTCCGCCCCGTGTAGGTCGAAACGATCGAGGTCACCATCGTAATGCCGGCCGAAGGGCCGTCCTTCGGGATCGCACCCTCGGGGACATGGATGTTGATGTCGTTCTTCTCGAACAGCGCGGGGTCGATGCCCAGCTCCTTGCTGTGTGCCATCACCCACTCGTGGGCGATCGTAGCAGACTCCTTCATCACATCGCCCAGGTTACCCGTCAGGCTGACCTTGCCCTTGCCGGGCGTCAGCACCGACTCGATGTAGAGGATGTCGCCGCCGACCTCCGTCCAGGCCAGGCCCGTCACGACACCCGTCATGCCGCCCACCTCGTACTCTTCCTTGAGGAACTTGGGCATGCCGAGGATCTTTTCGACCTCCCTGGCAGAAACCTCCGGGGCGAAAACCTCGTCGAAGGCGATCTGCTTGGCACGGGCGCGGGCGATCTTGGCCAGCAGTTTGTCGAGCGAGCGGACACCCGACTCGCGGGTATAGCCGGCGATGATGCCTTCGACTACCTCGGGGGCCATCGTGAGCTCCTGCTCCTTGATGCCGTGCGCCTCGCGCTGCTTGGGCAGCAGGTGGTCGAGGGCAATGCGCACCTTCTCCTCGATCAGGTAGCCGGCGATATTGATCATCTCCATGCGGTCGCGCAGCGCCGGTGCGATGTTGGCGATATTGTTGGCCGTGGCGATGAACAGCACTTTCGACAGGTCGTACTCCATGTCGATGTAGTTATCGTGGAAGGTGGTGTTCTGCTCCGGGTCGAGCACCTCGAGCAGCGCGCTCGACGGGTCGCCGTGGTTCGAAACGGTCACCTTGTCCACCTCGTCGAGGATGATGACCGGGTTCGACGAACCGCACCGCTTGATGGTCTGGATGATCCGTCCCGGCATGGCGCCGATGTAGGTGCGGCGATGCCCGCGGATTTCCGACTCGTCGTGCAGGCCGCCCAGCGAAATACGGCCGAACTTGCGGCCCAGCGCCGCTGCCACCGACTTGCCCAGCGAGGTCTTACCCACACCCGGAGGGCCGTAGAGGCAGAGTATCGGGGATTTGAGGTCGCCCTTGAGCTTGATGACGGCCAGGTGTTCGAGGATACGCTCCTTGACCTCCTCCAGCCCGAAATGGTCGCGGTCGAGCTGCTCGCGCGCGCAATTCAGATCGAGATTGTCCTTGGTCACCTCGTTCCACGGGAGTTCCAGCAGCAGTTGCAGGTAGGTCATCTGCACCGAATATTCGGCCACGGCGGGATTCAGCCGCTCGACCTTCTGCAACTCTTTCTCGAAGGTTTCGCCGACCTCCTTGGGCCAGTTCTTCTTCTTGGCCTCCTCGCGCATCTTCTCGATGTCGGCATCGGCGCCGTCGCCCAGTTCGTCCTGGATCGTGCGCATCTGCTGCTGCAGGTAATAGTCGCGCTGCTGCTTGTCGATCTCCTGCTTCACGCGCTCCTGTATCTGGTTCTTCAGCTCGGCCAGCTGCTGTTCTCGGATCAGTATCTCGAGCAGCTTGCGGGCACGGGCCAGCAGGCCAGGGGCCTCCAGCAACGACTGGCGGTCTTCGTCCGTAAGCTCCATGTTCGAGCAGATGAAATTGATGATGCCGCGCTTGGAGTCGATGTTCTTGATGGCGAAGGCCGCCTCCTTGGGCATCGACGGCGAAACGTTGATGATATTGAGCGCCACGTCGCGGATCGAATCCACGAGGGCCTCGAACTCGATGCTCTTCAGGTCGGGCGTCGTATCGCGCAGGGCGGTCACCCGGGCCCGGAAATAGGGCTCGGTCGTAATGTATTCGCGTATTTCGATCTTCTCCAGGCCGTTCAGGATCACCGTGAGGTTCCCGTTGGGCATTTCGAGGATTTTGATGATGCGCGCCGCGGTGCCGACCTTGTACATGTCGTCCGGCGCGGGGTCTTCGACGTCGCTCTCGCGCTGCAACACGGCGCCCAGGATGCCGCCTTCGGCATTCACGGCACGTACGAGGCTGATGCTCTTGTCGCGTCCCACGGTGATCGGGGTGATCGCACCGGGGAAGAGCACCGAACTGCGCAGCGTAAGGATCGGGATGATTTCCGGCACTTCGACCTCCTCGGCGACCTCGTCGCCGCCGGTCACGATCGGAATCACGTGGTGTTTGCCGTCGAGCAGCTCGGGAAGCAGGCTCGCATCTTCGACTTCGATGGTTTCGATTATCTTATCTTTTTTACTCATAGTTTACAGATACAAATATATAATGGTGCAAAGGTAACGATTTTTTATAGATATTTATTTTATCTTTGACAGAATGTTAATAACTTTGCAGGCCAAATAACGAAGCAAAACATTCACACCTTTATGCAAATCGCTGATAAATATTCGCCGCAGGAGATCGAACAGAAATGGTACGACTACTGGATCGACAACCGGCTGTTCCATTCGGAACCCGACGGACGCGAACCCTACACGATCGTCATCCCGCCGCCCAACGTGACCGGCATGCTCCACATGGGGCACATGCTCAACAACACGTTGCAGGACGTGCTGATCCGCCGCGCCCGCATGTCGGGCAAAAACGCCTGCTGGGTGCCGGGCATGGATCACGCGTCGATCGCCACGGAGGCGAAAGTCGTGGCGATGCTGCATGAAAAGGGCATCGAGAAGTCGTCGCTTTCGCGCGAGGAATTCCTCGAATACGCCTGGGAGTGGAAGGAAAAATACGGCGGCATGATCCTCAAGCAGCTGCGCAAGCTGGGCGCCTCGTGCGACTGGGAGCGCACCTGCTTCACGATGGACGAACCCCGCACCGAGAGCGTCATCAAGGTATTCTGCGACCTTTACGAGAAAGGCAAGATCTACCGCGGCGTACGCATGGTCAACTGGGATCCCGCGGCGCAGACGGCGCTGTCGGACGAAGAGGTGGTATTCAAGGAGTCGCACGGCAAGCTCTACTACCTGCGCTACCTGGTCGAAGGCTCGGACAAGGCGGTCATCGTCGCCACGACGCGCCCCGAAACGATCCTGGGCGACACGGCGCTGTGCGTCAACCCCAACGACCCGCGCTACGGCTGGCTGCCGGCCGGGGCGCGCGTCATCGTACCGCTGGTGAACCGCGCAATCCCCGTAATCCGCGACGAATACGTCGACATCGAGTTCGGTACGGGCGCGCTGAAAGTGACCCCGGCGCACGACGTGAACGACTACATGCTGGGCGAGAAATACAACCTCGAGGTGATCGACATCTTTAACGACGACGGCACGATCAACGACAAAGTGGGGCTGTACGTCGGCATGGATCGTTTCGACGTCCGCAGGAAGATCGAAGGCGACCTGGCGGCAGCCGGCCTGCTGGAGAAAACCGAGGATTATACCAACAACGTGGGCTATTCGGAGCGCACGGGCGTGGCCATCGAGCCGAAACTCTCGATGCAGTGGTTCCTCTCGATGGGACAGCTGGCCGAACCGGCGACGAAGGCCGTCATGGAAGACGCGATCCGCTTCGTGCCCGAGAAATACAAGAACACCTACCGCCACTGGATGGAGAACATCAAGGACTGGTGCATCTCGCGCCAGTTATGGTGGGGTCAGCGCATCCCGGCCTGGTACCTGCCCCAAGGCGGCTTCGTAGTGGCCCCGACGGCTGGGGAGGCACTCGAAAAGGCGCGCGCGAAAACCGGCGATGCCTCATTGCAGCCATCCGACCTCAGACAGGACGACGACGTGCTGGACACGTGGTTCTCGTCGTGGCTGTGGCCGATTTCGGTCTTCGACGGCATCCGCAACCCCGGCAACAGGGAGGTCAGCTACTACTACCCCACCAACGACCTGGTGACGGGCCCCGACATTATCTTCTTCTGGGTGGCGCGCATGATCATGGCGGGTTACGAATACCGCGGCGAAAAACCCTTCGGCAACGTCTATTTCACGGGTATCGTGCGCGACAAGATCGGCCGCAAGATGTCCAAGCAGCTGGGCAACTCGCCCGACCCGCTCGACCTGATCGCCAAATACGGCGCCGACGGTATGCGCATGGCGATGCTCATCTCCTCATCGGCAGGCAACGACGTGATGTTCGACGAGGCGCTCTGCGAACAGGGACGCAACTTCGGCAACAAGATATGGAACGCCTACCGCCTGGTGAACGGCTGGTCGGCGGACGGCAATGCCGCACAGGACGAGAACAACCGCCTGGCTGTCGAATGGTTCCGCCAGACGCTCGGCGTCGCTTTGCGCCAGATCGCCGACGATTTTGGTTGCTACCGCATTTCGGAGGCGTTCAAGACGGCCTACAAGCTCTTCTGGGACGATTTCAGCGGCCTGTACCTCGAGATGGTGAAACCCGCCTACGGGCAGCCGATCGACGCGCCGACGTTCGAAGCCACACGCACGTTCTTCGACTCCCTGATGCGCGTGCTGCACCCCTTCATGCCCTTCGTGACGGAGGAGATCTGGCAAGACCTCGCCCCGCGCAAAGAAGGCGAGTCGATCACCGTCGCCCCGATGCCCCAGCCGGCCGAAGCCGACGGGCAATTGCTGGCGCGGTTCGAACTGGCCCGGGAGGTGATCTCCTCGGTGCGCAACGTCCGCAACCAGAAGAACCTGCCGCAGAAGGAGGCGCTGACGCTCAAGGTAATCGCCGACGAGAACTACCCGGCCGAGTACGCCCCCGTGATGCGGAAAATGGCCAACCTGACGGCCATCGAGACGGTGACGGAGAAAGACCCGGCGGCCGCAGCGTTCATTGTCAAGACGACGCAGTATTTCGTGCCGATGGCGGGCAAGATCGACGCCGAAGCGGAACGACGCAAACTGACGGACGAACTGGCCTACCAGGAAGGGTTCCTCGCGAGCGTGATGAAGAAGCTCTCGAACGAGCGTTTCGTGCAGTCGGCCCCCGGGAAGGTGGTGGCCAACGAACGGGCCAAGCAGGCCGACGCCGAGGCCAAGATCGCGGCCATCAAGGCGCAACTGGAAGCCCTCTCGTAAACAAGGACGGACATGCCCTGTCCCGAATCCCCGAGGGGTTGGGACAGACATTTCCCTCAGCGGCCACGCCGCAGACGAACCACACCCACGCCGCAGGGCCGGGTTTAACGACGACACGATTTGCCCACAATCACCATATACACGGACGGTTCAGCGCTCGGGAACCCCGGGCCGGGAGGCTACGGCGCAGTACTCCTTTCGGGGCAGCACCGCAAGGAGCTGTCGCAGGGGTTCCGCCTGACGACCAACAACCGCATGGAGCTCATGGCCGTCTGCGTGGCGCTCGAAGCGCTCAAGGTAGACGGGTCGGACGTCACCGTGTATTCCGATTCGAAATACGTCGTGGATGCCGTGACGAAAGGCTGGGTCTTCGGCTGGGTGAAAAAACAGTTCGCCGGCAAGAAAACCCCGACCTGTGGATGCGCTTCCTGCGCGTGTACCGGCATCACAACGTCCGCTTCGTCTGGGTCAAGGGGCACGCCGACACGGTGGAGAACAACCGCTGCGACCAACTGGCGGTCGCTGCCGCCAACGACAAGGCGCATTTACTGGAAGATACGGGTTACGAACCCTGAAAAGGGGCGGACGGCATGTCCGCCCCTTCGTTTTTTTAGGTTCTAAATTCCCCGGAACTTCGTACTTTTAAGCCGGGAGTTCAGAATTTCACATTATTATTTCTATCTTTGTCCCGATTATCACATAACCTGCAAATAATCCGCCCGTAATGTTTAAAATATACATGAGGCTCCTGGGTTTCGCCCGACCCATCCGCAAATACGCCATCCCCTATTTCTTCTACTCACTTTTCTACGCGCTGTTCAACTCGCTCACGTTCCTGCTGATCATGCCGATCCTCAAGACGATGTTCGATGCGGATTACACGTTCGTATACGTGGAGAAGCTCCCCCCGCTGGCGTTCAACCAGGAATACCTGACGGCACTGTTCAACTTCACCTATTCGCACCTGTTCACCGAATACAACCCCGAAAACGTCCTGCTGCTGCTGGCCATCGTCACCATTTTCGTGAGCCTGCTGAGCAACCTGTTCCGCTACATGGGGGCCTGGACGGTCGAGAACATGCGCACCCGCACCCTGCAGCGCATGCGCAACGAGATGTTCTCCAAAGTCGTGGACATGAACGTGGGCTATTTCAGCGACCAGCGCAAGGGCGACATCATCTCGAAGATCACTTCGGACGTCGGCGTGGTGCAGTTCTGCATCACCAACACCTTGCAGGTGGCTTTCCGCGAGCCGTTCCTCATCATCGGCTATACGGTCATGATGGTCGCCATCTCGTGGGAGCTGGCACTCTTCTCGGTGCTTTTCCTGCCCGTCGTGGCACTGATCATCGGCAGCATCGTCAAGCGCCTGCGTCATCCCGCACGCACAAGCCAGCAGCGCATGGGCGAACTGGTCTCGACGCTCGACGAATCGCTCTCGGGCATCAAGGTCATCAAGAGCTACAATGCCACGGGATACGTCAAGCAGAAATTCTACGACCTGAGCGAAGACCTGGCGCGGCTGACCCTTTCGATGGCCCGCCGCCAGCAGCTGGCTTCGCCGATGAGCGAATTCCTGGGCATCTCGGCCGTAGGCGTCATCCTGGTATTCGGCGGTTCGCTCGTATTCAAGGACGCGCTCAGCCCCGAAGGCTTCATCGCCTTCATCGCCATGTTCTCGCAGATAACGCGCCCGGTGCGCACGTTCATCGACCAGTTCTCCAACATCAACCAGGGTATCGCCGCCGGCGAACGCATCTTCTCGATCATAGACGCCCAAAGCGAGATACAGGACAAAACCGGGGCGATCGAACTCGACGGGCTGAAAGACAAGATCGAATTCCGCGACATCCACTTCTCGTACGACGGCAGCCGCGAGGTGATCGAAGGCATCTCGTTCGAGATCAAGCGCGGCGAAACCGTGGCCCTGGTAGGCCCTTCGGGCGGCGGCAAGTCGACCCTCAGCGAACTCATACCGCGTTTCTACGACGTAAAGGCGGGAGACATCCTGATCGACGGGGTTTCGGTGCGCGACTACACGCAGGACAGCCTGCGCGCCCACATGAGCGTTGTGGCACAGGATACCGTACTCTTCAACGACACCATCGAAGGCAATATCGCCATGGGCAAGGCCGGCGCCACGCACGAAGAGATCGTCGAGGCAGCCCGCATCGCCAATGCCGACTGCTTCATACAAGAAGCCCCCGAGGGCTACCAGACCAATATCGGCGACCGTGGCGTCAAGCTCTCGGGCGGCCAGCGCCAGCGGCTCTCGATCGCCCGCGCCGTGCTGAAAAACCCCGAGATACTGATCCTCGACGAGGCCACCTCGGCACTCGACACGGAGAGCGAAAAGCTCGTGTAGGATGCCCTCAACAAATTGCTCGTGGGCCGCACGTCGGTGGTCATCGCCCACCGCCTGTCGACGATCCACAACGCCGACAAGATCATCGTCGTCGACCACGGCCGCGTGGCCGAGCAGGGCACCCACACCGAACTGCTCGCAAAGGGCGGCATCTATGCCAAACTGATCGAATTGCAGTCGTTCGACTAAAAATGCCGGCATGTACCGATGAGAGGCGAAAAGGGAAAAATGCTGGCGGGCGAATGGTTCGACCCGCATGATGCGGAGCTGACGGCCGACCGCGACCGTGCCACGCGCCTGATGCATCGCCTCAACGTCGAATGCTGCGGCCATGACGACAACTACCGCGCCACGCTCGGGGAATTATGCCCCAACGTGCGGGGGTTCATCCGCGAACCTTTCCACTGCGACTACGGCTACAACATCCACATGGGCGAAGGTTCCTTCGTCAATTTCGACTGCGTCTTCCTCGACCTGGCACTGATACGCATCGGCTGCGGGACGCTCATAGGCCCCAAAGTGCAGCTACTCACGGCGCACCACCCGTTCGACGCCGCAACACGCGGAACGGCCCTCGAAGCAGGCAAGCCCATCGTCATCGGCGACCACTGCTGGCTGGGCGGCGGGGTGATCGTATGCCCGGGCGTCACGATCGGCGACAGGGCGGTTATCGGGGCGGGGTCGGTCGTCACCCGAGATATCCCGGCGGATTCGGTCGCGGCAGGCAACCCTGCACGCATCATCCGGACGCTCTAAATATCCCCTGACATCCTTTTGCGCCATGTTCACACCCTACACACCGAATTTCCAATCCCTGATGCTCATGCTGGACGCCGCCCACATGGGTTGGTGGAAGGCGAATTTCCAGACCGGAGAACTGTATGTCTCCGAATATATCGCCAGGCTGCTGGGGCTCGACGGCGACAAAATCCGGATCGGCCAACTGACGCACCTGATCCGTGAAGACTACCGGATGCCGATCCACAACGAGTTCATGGCGCTCAAGGTCGGCAGCAAATTCGACAGGACATTCCCGGTCGAACTTCCCGAGGGCGAAGTCTGGCTCCATGCCCAGCTCGTCGGACGGCAGACCGACCCCGATACGGGCACGCACCTTTTCGGCTACATGCAGCGCGTCCCCGTGCACGACCGGCGCGAAGCCGAAATCCTGACGCTCGAAAACAACTACCACACGGTCGTGAAGGAGAACAAGCACATGGACGTGCTGCTCGACCACCTGCCGATCGGGTATTTCCGCATCCGGCTGCTTTACGACAGCGACGGACGCGCCATCGACTACCTTTTCCTCTCGGTCAACCGCGCGGCGCAGCAAATCGTGGGGATAGCGCCGGACGCATATACCGACAAGACGGCGCGCGAAGCCGGCCTGCCCGTCGATGCCCATATCGACAAGCTCGCGCACATCCGCATCGGCGACTACAAGGTTTGCGAATGGTTCGCGGAAAAGACCAGGCGGCATTGCCGCAGTTTCCTGTACAATACGCCCAACGACGAAACCGAGCTCGTGATCCTCACGCTCGACATCACCGACGCCGTAACTGCGCACAAGGCACTGGACGAGCAGGAAAAACTGTTGCGCAACATCATCCAGAACGCCCCCGTCGGCATCGAGATCTACAACCACCGGGGACGGCTCATCGACATCAACACCTGCGACCTGGAAATGTTCGGGGTGAAAGATCCCGGCAAAATACGCGGGCTCAACCTGTTCGACAACCCCAATTTCCCGGAGGAGACGAAAATCCGCATCCAGCACGGCGAAAGTGCGGATTTCACCGCCCGTTACGAGTTCGGGAAACTCGACGGCTACTACGAAAGCACGCGCCCGGGGCATTTCGACTGGACGGGGCGCATACGCTGCCTGTACGACGACCGGGGCGAACTCACCCACTACCTGCTCATCAATATCGACAACACCGAATTGCGGCAGATACAGAACCGGGTCTCGGAATTCGAAGCCCTGTTCCGCATCATCTCCGAATATGCCCAGGTAGGATATGCCAACTACAATCTCTACAACAAAGAGGGCTATGCGCAAAACGTATGGCTGCGCAACTACGGGGAAGCCGACTCGGCGCAGATCGGCGACGTGATCGGCAAATACCGCCACATCCACCCCGAAGACCGCAAAATCCTGCTCGATCTGCTGGCGCGCTTCTCTGCGGGTGAAGTGCAGTCGGCAACGGCCATCTGCCGCGTGCTGCACGACGACGGCCGGAAAACCTGGATCAAGACCCACCTCATCTGCCGGGACTACCGCCCCGGGGAACAGATCATCGACATGCTGGGGATCAATTACGACATCACGGCACTCAAGCAGACCGAACAGGAACTGATCGCCGCCAAGGAGCGCGCCGAGGAGTCCAACAAGCTCAAATCGGCCTTCCTGGCCAACATGAGCCACGAAATCCGCACGCCGCTCAACGCGATCGTAGGCTTTTCGGAACTGATGGCTACGGAGGCCGACCCCGACCAGCGCAAAGAGTTCGCCGACCTGATCTTGACGAACAACACCCTGTTGCTGCAAATCATCTCCGACGTACTCGACCTGGCCCGGATCGAATCGGGACGCATAGAGATCGTCCGCACGGAATTCGACGCCCGCGACTTTTGCCGCGAGGTGGCCGAGACATTCCGCCTGCAAGTGGCCGAAGGGGTCGTCCTGCGGCTGGAAGACGGCCTGCCCCGGCTCCCGCTCGAGGGTTACAGGCAGGGGCTGCACCAGATACTCGGCAACTTCATGCGCAATGCCGTGAAATTCACGACAAAAGGTTCGATAACGATCGGGTTCTCGCAACGCCCGGGATGGGTGCGGTTCTACGTCCGCGATACGGGCATCGGCGTCCCCGAGGAGGAGCGCGCCAAGATTTTCGACCGGTTTTACAAGGTCGACACCTTCACGCAGGGCACCGGGCTCGGGCTGCCGATCTGCAAGAACATCGCCGAACAGCTCGGCGGCCGTATCGGCGTCGATTCCGCCGTCGGCGCAGGGTCGTGCTTCTGGGTCGAAATCCCGGCCGGGGAATAGCCCGCGCCGGGCAGATGCCGCCACGGACGGAATGGGCGCAATTTTGCGTGCTTTTCAAATCTTTTTTATATCTTTGCAAGTTGTCGGAAAAAGAGTAGTCTTTCCGGCACTTCCGGCTATGCCGGCGTACGACCCCGAACGAAATAAAAAACACATATACCATGAAATTCAATGAGTATAAAGGCCTCGACCTGGCCCAGATAGCCGCCGACGTGCTCGGCGAATGGGACGCCCGCGACACATTCCACAAGAGCATCACCACGCGCGAGGGGCACCCCGCGTTCGTATTCTACGAAGGCCCCCCGTCGGCCAACGGGATGCCCGGCATCCACCATGTCATGGCCCGCACGATCAAGGACGTCTTTTGCCGCTACAAGACGCAGCAGGGGTATCTCGTGCACCGCAAGGCGGGCTGGGATACGCACGGGCTTCCCGTGGAGCTGGGCGTCGAAAAGAAGCTCGGCATCACCAAGGAAGACATCGGCAGGAAGATTTCGATCGAGGAGTACAACCGCACCTGCCGCGAGGCCGTCATGGAATTCACGGGGGCGTGGGAAGACCTGACCCGCAAGATGGGGTACTGGGTCAACATGGACGATCCGTACATCACCTACGACAACAAATACATCGAGACGCTGTGGTGGCTCCTGAAGCAGCTCTTCGACAAGGGGCTGCTCTACAAGGGCTACACCATCCAGCCCTACTCGCCGGCCGCCGGCACGGGACTTTCGACCCACGAGCTGAACCAGCCGGGCTGCTACCGCGACGTGAAGGACACGACCTGCACGTCGCAGTTCCGCGTGATCCGCGACGCGAAGAGCGAGAAACTCTTCGAAGGAATCGAAGGTGAACTCTATTTCCTGGCCTGGACCACCACGCCGTGGACGCTGCCTTCCAACCTGATGCTGGCGGTCGGCAGTGACATTTCTTATGCGGTGATGGAAGAGGACGGTCAGAAATATGTTCTGGCGGAAGCTTTGCTCGGCCGTTACAAGCAGCAGCTGGCCAAAGCCGAACGGGTCGGCAC
>OKTI01000703.1_pt1 | contig 17300 bp, 13 predicted proteins | sample 1606071 | NCBI WGS metagenome assembly OKTI01 (sample SAMEA3879500, study PRJEB24766) | human gut metagenome | biome: human-associated habitat; feature: feces | place: USA | collected 1985/1987
CGGAGATATGCCACATCCCGGCGCCTTGCCGGGCCGAAAAGGCCCCGGATCGTTCCGGCGTGGTAAAGTTACTTATTTTTTCGAAACTCCGCCGATGAAAATCATACTTTTTTCCCGCAGGCAGCTCTCCCACACCGCAGCCGAGATATGCCAATTGTTCGATGCACTCCGCCTTTTCGGGTTTGACTACGCCGTCAACGAGGAGTTCGCCCCCCTCGTCACCGAACTCACGGGCATGCAGATCCCGCCCGAAAAGGTCTACGGGCACTGCGTAGGCCGGCACACCGTCTCTGCGGCGCCCCGATCCCCGTCATGGGCATCAACGCCGGGCACCTCGGGTTCCTGACCAGCGCCCCGAGCGCCGGGCTGAACCTGATCTTCGAAGAGGTCGCGGCAGGGCGCCTCACCACCGAGCCCCGCTCGATGATCGAAGCCACGGGCGACTATGCCGAGCAGCCCGACACGGAGCTGGGGCTCAACGAATTCACCGTACAGCGCCACGGCGCCGGCATGATCTCGGTCGAAACCTACGTCGACGAGCAGATGGTGGCCACCTACCACGGCGACGGCGTGATCGTCTCGACCCCCACGGGGTCGACGGCCTACTCGCTCAGCGCCGGAGGGCCGGTCGTGGCGCCGGGATGCCGCTGTTTGGTGATCTCGCCGCTGGCCCCGCACAACCTCACGATGCGCCCCGTGGTCATCCCCGACTCGGCCACGATCACGCTCCGCATCGACGCCCGGCGCTCCGACGCATTCGTCACCCTCGACAGCCGCGTATACGCCATCGGACAGGAGGCGGCATTCACGATAAAACGCGCCGAACAGAAGATTTTTTTGGCCGTACCGCACAATATATCATTTTATGACACGTTACGGAATAAAATGATGTGGGGCATCGACATCCGCAGTTGAAGCCCCTGTCTCAAATCGGTGTAAAGTTGTTCAGTAAAGTAGGTAGATTTTCATTTTAATTCCCTATATTTGTGCCCTAATATGAGCGAGCAGAATCGCATACCGCAACACGTCGCTATCATCATGGACGGCAACGGCCGCTGGGCCGAGCTGCGCGGCAAGGAGCGTTACGAAGGCCATGTTGCAGGTGTGGAACCTGTCCGGGCATCGTTGCGCGCAGCGGCACGCTGGGGAGTCAAGTACCTGACGCTCTATGCGTTCTCGACCGAAAACTGGGGGCGTCCCGCACAGGAGGTCGACGCGCTGATGGAGCTTTTCTGCAAGAGCGTGGTCAACGAGACCCCGGAACTGATCCGCCAGGGGGTGGAGATCCGGATGATCTGTGACCGCACACGATTTTCGGAGAAGGTGCAGCGCTATCTCTGCGAGGCCGAGCAACGGACGGCCGGGGGCAAGACGCTGACGCTGATCCTTGCGCTCAACTATTCGTCGCGGAGCGAAATAACGCACGCCGTGCAGCAGATCGCGCAGCGAGATCACGCGCGCCGTGCAGCGCATCGCCGCACGGGTCGCAGCCGGAGAGCTCGCCCCGGAGGAGATCTCCGAGGGGACGGTCAGCGCTTCGCTCGACACGGCGCCCTACCCGAACCCCGACCTGGTCGTCCGCACCAGCGGCGAATGCAGGTTGAGCAATTTCCTGCTCTGGCAGGCATCCTATGCCGAACTTTATTTTCCGGAGGTGCTGTGGCCCGATTTCACCGAAGAGGAGTTCGACCGGGCAATAGAGGAATACACCCGCCGCGACCGACGTTTCGGGCTGGTTAAATAGATGAAGTAAAGATTAGATTAAAATAGATGAATTATTTCGGTAAGATATTCACGGCAGCCGTGACCTTCGTGTTATGCTGCACGAATATATTCGCCCAGGAACAGAATCCTGCAGACACCGCGGCCTCGTCGAAGCCCGCATTCCCGGAAAACGCCCCCATGATGCGGCAGGATGCCCCCCAGAAGCTCTACTACATCCGCGACATCAATATCCACGGTGTGCAGTACCTCAATTCCGACATTCTCAAATCCTCGGCCGGACTGATCGCAGGCGACTCGATCTACCTGCCCAGCAATTTCATCGCCAATGCCATTTCGCGCCTGTGGAGCCAGCGGTTCTTCTCCGACGTGAAGATCGGTGCCCAGATCGAAGGCGACAGCCTCGACCTGGAGGTTTTCCTCAAGGAGCGCCCCCGTGTCAACAACTGGGATTTCGAAGGCATCTCGAAGGGCAAGAAGAAAGACCTGCTGGAGAAGCTCAAACTCAAGCGGGGCAGCGAATTGTCGGATTATATCATCGACAAGAACAAAAAACTCATCAAGGCCTACTGGTCGGAAAAAGCCTTCCGCAATACGGAGGTGGACGTGCGCATCACCAACGACACGCTGCGCCCGCAGATGGTGAACGTCACGTTCCTCATCGACCGCAAGAACAAGGTCAAGATCGGCAAGATCAATTTCACGGGCAACGAACAGTTCAAGGACAAACGCCTGCGCCGTACCTTCAAGAAGACCCACCAGAAGAGCATCAACATTTTCCGCGGGGCGAAGCTCAACGAAAACGATTACGAAGAGGACAAAGACCTCCTGATCGACTTCTACAACTCGCGCGGTTACCGTAACGCCACGATCGTACGCGATTCGATCTACCCGATCAACGACAAGCGGCTGGGCATCGACCTCGAAGTCTCGGAAGGCAACAAATACTACATCCGCAACGTATCGTGGGTCGGCAACTCGGTCTACGAAACCAACGACCTGCAGCAGATGTTCGGCGTGAGCAAGGGCGACACCTACGACAAAAAGTCGATGCACAAACGACTGGGCATCGGCAAGGAAACCGACCCCGAGGCGATGTCCGTCTCGTCGCTCTACCAGAACAACGGCTACCTGATGTCGCAGATCGAACCCGCCGAGACGATCATCGGCCCGGACTCGATCGACATCGAGGTCAAGGTATTCGAGGGCAAGCAGTTCCAGATCAACGAGGTGGGCATCACGGGCAACCAGCGCGTCGACGACGAGGTCATCCGCCGCGAGCTGCGCACCTTCCCGGGCGAACTCTACGACCGCTCGCTGCTGATGCAGACCATCCGCACGCTCGGTTCGATGGGGCATTTCAACCCCGAAACGATCATGCCCGACATCAAACCGGTATCCGACCGGCTTGTCAACGTCAACTGGCCGCTCGAGGAGCAGGCATCCGACCAGTTCAACATCGCGGGCGGCTGGGGTTCCGGTACGTTCGTGGGTTCGGTCGGCATCACGCTCAACAACCTCTCGGTCAAAAATTTCTTCAAAAAAGGCGCATGGCGCCCCTACCCGATGGGACAGAACCAGCGTCTGTCGTTATCGGCCCAGACCAACGGTACCTATTACAAGGCCTTCGCCCTGAGTTTCACCGACCCGTGGCTCGGCGGCAAGAAGCCCAACTCGTTCACGATCTCGGCGCATTTCTCCGAGCAGAACAACGCCTACTACGTATGGCAGAAGAGTACGCAGTATTTCCGCACGTACGGCGTGGCAGCCGGCCTGGGTAAGCGTCTGAACTGGCCCGACCCCTATTTCACGCTCTACGGCGAGGCCAGCTACGAACGTTTCTCGCTCAAGAACTGGAACACGTTCGGCATGACCAACGGTGCGGCCAACCTGCTTTCGCTCAAACTCGTATTCGCCCGCAACTCGGTCGACCAGCCGATCTATCCGCGCCGCGGTTCGGAGTTCAGCGCTTCGGTGCAGTTCACGCCCCCCTACTCGCTCTGGGACGGCAAGGATTACAAGAAACTCGAACAACTGGCCAACAGCACGAACAGCACGACCGCCGACAAGGCCAACCAGGAGCGTTACCGCTGGGTAGAGTTCCACAAATGGCAGTTCAAGGCACAGTGGTTCCAGGCGCTGACGAAAAACTCGAACCTGGTGCTGATGCTCAAGGCCGAGATGGGTTACCTGGGTAACTACAATAAACACAAGGTTTCGCCTTTCGAGCGTTTCGAGGTCGGCGGCGACGGTATGTCGGGGTATAATATATACGGTATCGACATCATCTCGATGCGCGGTTACGAAGACGGGGCACTCGACCCCACGAGCGACTATTCAGTCGGCTACAACAAATACACGGCCGAGTTGCGCTACCCGATCATCCTGAAACCCTCGTCGCAGATCTATGTACTGGGCTTCCTCGAAGGCGGTAATGCGTTCGAATCGTGGAAGAAGTTCTCGCCCTTCAAGATCAAGCGTTCGGCCGGCTTCGGCGTCCGCCTCTACCTGCCGGTGGTGGGTATGCTGGGTATCGACTGGGGTTACGGATTCGACGCCCCGGCAGGTTCGACCAAGAAGAGCGGCAGCCAGTTCCACTTCGTACTGGGCCAGCAGTTCTAAACCGCGGCAAGGCGGGCGGCCAGCGGGAGGGCAACTCCCCAGCCGGCTTTCCGGGCAAACATACGGGAAGCGCAAATAAAGCGCAGTGTGGCAATAAATTTGAAAGAAAATAGTTATATTTATAGCACCGTTCCGGGAAACCGGCTGAATATTAACTTAAAACACAAAGGATTATGAAACGTCTGATTTTAATAGCGGCATTCGTTCTCTCGGCTGGCACACTGGCTGCCCAGAACTACATAATCGTAAACAGCGAAAAGGTCTTCAAGTCCATCGACGCCTACAACACTGCGCTTTCCACGCTGGACAAACTGGCCGAACAATATCAGGATATGGTAGACGCGAAGTTCGCCGAGGTGGAGACGCTCTACAACAATTACATGAACCAGAAAGCCTCGCTCACGGCCGCGACGCGCCAGACTCGGGAAAACGACATCCTGGCCAAAGAAAAAGCGGCACAGGAGTATCAGGAAACACTCTTCGGCAATGACGGCACCCTGATGAAAAAGCGTGTCGAAATGATCGAGCCGATCCAGAAAAAGGTATTCTCCGCGATCGAAGCCTATGCCAAGCAGGTAGGTGCCGACGTGGTGCTCGATTCGGCCAATAACCCGACACTGCTCTACTCGAACCCCAGCGTAGACCGTACGCAGCAGGTTATCGACGTCCTCAAAAAATAGGATCATCAAAACATTAACTGATAATTTATGAAAAAAGCAATCAAACTAACCCTTGCGGTTGTATTCGTGATGGGCGCCACATCGCTCTTCGCACAGAAATTCGGGCGCATCAACACCCAGGAAGTTATCTCGGTGATGCCGGAAATGAAGGAGATGCAGACCAACATCGAAGCTTACAGTAAGGATCTTCAGGAGAGCATGGAGAACATTGTCGTCGAATACAATAACAAGTACCAGGAGTTCAACAAGAATTTCTCGACCATGTCGGACGCCGTACGCCAGCTCAAAGAGAAGGAACTGAATGACCTCATCCAGCGCCGCAACGATTTCGAACAGGTTGCACAGCAGGATCTCCAGAAGCGTTACAACGAGTTGCTGGCCCCGATCATCGACAAGGCCAAGGCTGCTATCGACAAGGTCGCAAGCGCTGGTAGCTACCTGGCAGTCTTCGATACCTCGACGGGGTCGCTGGCCTATTTCGATGAGGCCATGCTGACCGACCTCGCCCCGGCCGTGAAGAAGGAGCTGGGTATCACGGACGCCCCGGCAGCCGCGCCTGCCGCAGCCGCTGCTCCTGCTGCAAAATAAGGAGTGGCGAATAAACTCCAAAAATAAAGACTTGAAAAGTGCCGGAACCCCGGCACTTTTTTCATATCCAGACCGGACATCGCGACCGGGGAAATACGGAAAGGAGTTTAAATTGTTCATTTCGTTCGAATATCAAACATAATGAACTTAAATTACCATTTTATTGCTATATTTCGCCCGATTATAAAGGATGAAATGAACAGAAACCACACAGAAACTATGATCAACTCATTCACGCTGTCGCAACTCATCGAAATGTCCGGGGACAACCGCCAGGGCCTGATGAGGGAGTGCTTCACGGCCAGCAGCGACAACCGTATGGAAATTTTCCGGTTCCCGTGCCGCATCGACGCCTTCGTCATCGGCGTCGGCACGGAAGGGGAGACCAGCGTATCGCTCAACCTGCACGAATACCGGCTGAAGAAAAATTCGATCTTCATCTTCAGCCCGAAGAATATCCTCCAAGTCAAGTCGGAGGAGTATTTCAGGGCCGACGTAATCGTCGTTTCGCCCGATTTCCTGCGCCGCATCAACATCGACACAAAAAACCTGCTCCAGCTTTTCCTGCAATTCGCGGCCAACCCCTGCCTGACGCTCACGCACGAGGAAAGCCAGTCGATACGCAGTTTCATCGCGCAGATCGAGCGTGAAACCCGGGGCAAGGAGACCCATTTCACGCACGACATCATCAACGGGCTGATCGCCGCGACGATCTACAAGGTCGGGGACGTCCTCTACAACTACCTCTCGGAGCATCCCGAAGTACAGAACCCGATACACAACCGGGCCGAGGAGTACTTCAAGCAGTTCACGCACCTGTTGGGCGAGCACTACCGCACCGAACGCAGCGTGGGATTCTATGCCCGCCAACTCTGCATCACGCCCAAATACCTCACGACGCTCATCAAACGGATCAGCGGGCTGTCGGTTTCGGAGTGGATCGACAACTACGTGATCATCGAAGCCAAGACTCTGCTCAAATATTCCCACATGAGCATTCAGGAGATCGCCTACTACCTCAATTTCCCGAACCAATCGTTCTTCGGCAGCTACTTCAAACGCAATACGGGCATGTCGCCCTCGCAGTACAAGGCACAGAACTGACGGCACGGCATTGCGCAGACAACAAAGCCTCCCCGGCCGTTTGGCCAGGGAGGCTTTATGCGTCGTGCCCCGGGGATAATCCTCCGACGGCAAAAAAGGGAAGGGGCGGGAATCAGAAGGGGTACCCCACGCCGAAATTGAGCGCCGTATTTTTCCAGCGCAGGTTGTGTATCCACTTTTCGCCGGAGGGATTGTTCGGATTATGGAGCTGCACGCCCCAGTCGAGGCGGAGCACCGCGAACTTGATGTCCAGCCGCAGGCCGATACCCGTATTGAACCCCAACTGCTTGTAAAACTTGTCGAAATGAAAGACCGCATCATCGGAGTAGTCGGAGTTCTGCCGGATATACCAGATGTTACCCAGGTCGAAGAAGGTCGCGCCATGCACCATGCCCCATATCGGAAAACGCAGTTCGAGGTTGGCCTCCAGCTTCACATCGCCCGTCTGTATGGGGAAGGAACTGTGGGGGTCGGGCACCGAACCCTGTCCCAGCGTACGGGGCGCCCAGCCGCGCATACCGTTGCTGCCGCCGCAATAGAACTGGCGGTCGAACGGGACGGAGGTCGAATTGCCGTAAGCCATCGCCACGCCGCCATAGATGCGGCCGACGAGCGCCGTGGCTCCCCCCAGCATGATCTTGCGGCTGATGCTCAGGTCGGTACGGAAATACTGCGAGTATTCGATCCCGAAGATCTTGGCCGGGCTTCCGTCTTTGGGACGCGCATAGAACAAGCGGTCTACGGCGTCGATCAGGTTGCCCGCCGTCTCGAAATTGAACCGGATATTGGTCGCATTGCCCCCGAGGTTCTTACGCTGGTTGTTATACGAATAGCCGAACGTCAGCCCGCCGATGAACTGCGTGCGGAAACTCTCGAGCAGGTACTTGTTGGGTGTGAGCTCCTGCTGCCCCGCGGAATCGGTCTTGTTTATCATCAGGAACGATTCGTCGAGGTTGTTAACATCGACCACGTTGATGTCGATGGGCCGCAGCGAGAACGTCGAGTAACGGTTGTTCGTCCACTGGTAGGTGATGCCCGCACTGGATAGCGTGCGCCGGTAATAGGGGCGATCCTGGAAATTGACCGACAGCTCGACCTTGGTCTTGGGCTGGTTGACCGAACGGAACCGCCGCGTGCGCCAGGGCATCAGGAAGCGCGGGAAAGTCAACCCGGTCGTGATGCCGAATTCCGTGGCCCGCTTCTTCCTGGCATCGGGCGCCTTCATAAACTCATAGCCGGCCGTGAACGAAACGTCGAACGCCTCGGCACCCCGGAAGATATTACGGTTCTGGTAGCCGACGGTGGCTTTCAGTCCGTAGAAGCTCGACGTGGTGCTTCCTTCCAGATCGACCTTGAAACTCTGTTTCAGGGTCGGGGTACAGAGGATATTGCATTTCAGGTACCCTTCCCGCGTATAGCGGGTCTGCGTGGAATCGGCCGACGCCCCGATAAAGGAGACGTAGTTGGTGACCTCGGCACTCTGGGGCTGCTCCACGAATTCGATCTTGGCGCTCTTGAAATATCCGAGCGACATCAGGTCGGTATAGGCACGGTTCACCTGCGCCGAATTGTAGACATAGTTCGGGTAGAGCGGTACCGCCTGCCGCAGGATCGCGGGTCGCAGGTTGGGGCGTTTCTCATAGACGATATTCAGGCCGCGGTAATAGAGCGTGTCGAGCCGTTGCAGGAACGTCGAATCGGTTCGGGCTACCGTAGGGTCGTAATTGGGGAAGACGTTGATCTGGTCGATACGGTAGACCATGTTGTTGTCCATGACCGGAAGGCCGCGCTCGTTATATCCCGTAAGGTTCTGCTTGACGACCAGTTCGAGCCCGACCTTATGGCCGCCGCCCAGCGTATCGGCCACATACTCGATATTGTTGACCGTAAAGTTGTAATAACCCCGCTCCTTGAGGTAGGCCGCAATACGCTCGCGCTCGCGGTCGAGTACCGTGATGTCGAAGATGCCGCCCTTGCGGAGCAGCGTATTGGCGGTATCGGGCAGGATGATCTGTTCGAGGAACTTGTCCTGGAACTCATAGGACACGGAGTCGATCCGGTAAGGCTCGCCCTGCCGGGTTCGGTAAGTGACCCTGGCGCGTTTGCGCCGCGAGGTGGTGTCCACCTCGAAGGTCACCTGTGATGCGCGGAAGCCCTTCGAATCCATAAAGATCTTCAGGTTCTGGGCACTCCGATCCGTCAGGCCCATGTCCAACAACACGGGCTCCTGCCCGATCCTGCGCTTCCAGTTGTTCCACCAGTTCTGCTTGCCGGGGTTGGCCTGCTCGTAGAGCCAGACATAGAAATTGGTACCCAGAAAGCGTTTGTTCGGGGTCTGACGCACATATTTCTCGAAATCGGCCGCAGTGATGCGCTCCTTGCGGGGCGTCGACTTGTCGGCGTCGATCTTCACCTTCTGCAGCAGGTACTGGCCTTCGGGGATTTTGCGTGTGACGCTGCATGCCGAGCAGATCAGGCCCAGCATGGCGGCAACGAATATACGACAGGCCCCCCGCACCCCAGCGTCAGTTGTTAAAGAACCCTTTTTCCTTCAACAGCGCGAAATAGGAGTTCGAAATCGCGAGGTTGTCCTTGCGAACGTAGCGGCGCTGCGTGAAGACCTGCGCCAGGTTGGGCAGTCCGTTCTCCTCGAGGAGGCGTTTGGTGAGCTCCGACTCTTCGCGCTCGGCCCACAACTCGTCGATCTCGGCGGCCGTATAGTCGGTATATTTCTCATAGTGCACCACGCCTTCGAGCGGCAGGCGGTCGGTCAGTTCGGGCGACTCGTCGGGATACCCCACCACGACGGTCGTCAGCGGAATGACGCCCTTGGGCAGTTCGAGGATGTCGGCAATCTCGCCGGCAGTATAGATCGTCGTTCCGAGATAGCAAATGCCCAGCCCCTTCAGTTCAGCCTCGACGCACAGGTTCTGGGCAGCGAGCAGGGCATCGGTCGCGGCATTGAGGAACCACGCGAAATTGTCATAGGCCGGATCGGCATCGCGCTGCCGGCACCACATCGAGAACCGGTGCACATCGGCGCAGACCGTCACCACGCACGGGGCCTGCGTTACCATCGGCTGGTTGAAGTGGCACGGGGCGAGCCTCCCGCGCAAAGCGGCATCGCGGGTCACGACCAGTGAATAGAGCTGCATGTTACCGCATGTCGAAGCACGCGATGCCGCTTCGAGTATCTCGTGCAGCACATCCTCGGGAATAGGGGTGGAACGGAACTTACGTATCGAACGATGCTTGAAAAGCACACTTTTCATGGGAATTGTATTTATAGGTTTTCTGTAAAAACAATACGGGCGCCTGCCGGTACCGGCGAATACGCATATTTTCCACAAAAGTAGTAAAACTTTTAGAAGTTTTATTATTTTTGCGATGATATAACCACTATCGGAAGTGCTGGTAAAATTCGTCAAATACGAGGGGGCAGGCAACGATTTCATCCTGATCGACGACCGCGGAGAGGTATTCCGGCCGGGTGCCAGGCATATCGCCGCCCTGTGCGATCGTCATTTCGGCATCGGTGCCGACGGGCTGATGACCCTGCGCCGCAGCGCCGAGCTGGACTGCTCGATGCGTTACTACAACGCCGACGGGTCGGCAGGGGAGATGTGCGGCAACGGAGCCCGCTGCTTCGCGCTCTTCGCCGAACATCTGGGCATCGGCGGGGAAACCAAATTTTTCGACGCGACGGACGGCGTGCATACGGCACACATCCGGCGTGCGCAGGGCCCCGCGGGCGAAATCGAGTTGGGCATGATAAATGTATCGGAAATCCGCAGCGGCGACGGCTGGTGGTTCCTCAATACGGGGGTTCCCCACTACGTGGAAATGGTGCATGATGTCGACGGCATCGACGTAAACGGGCGCGGCAGGGGTATCCGTTACGATACGGGGCGGTTCCCGCAGGGTACGAACGTCAATTTCGTCGAGGTCACGGGCAACGGAGCGATCCGTATGCGCACCTATGAACGGGGCGTCGAGCACGAGACGCTGGCCTGCGGCACGGGTGCCACGGCTGCGGCGATCATAACCAACTATGCTTTGCAGCACGGAACGACAAAATACCGAATACAGGTTCCCGGCGGAGAGCTGATCGTGGGCTTCACGCACGAGGCCGGGACACAGAATTATACGAATATCAGGCTCACGGGCCCTGCCCGCAGGGTTTTCAGCGGGGTATTCGAAACCGACAATTTCTAAAACCAATCCTCTCCCACCCATGAAAACACCCAAGGGAATCCGCGAACACGACGCGGACGAACTTCGAAAGGCAAAACGCCTCGATCCGATACGCAAGAGCGGCAAAGAGCGGCACTCGCTCTACCGTTCGATCGATGAAGAGGACGACGAGGATCTCCTCGGCACGACGCGGCGCGAATCCGTACTCGACTACCTCGACGAAGGGGATGACGAGGAGGAATAATTCCCGGAACATGACCAAAAAATTTATAATGGCAGGGTCTACGGCCCTGCATGTCTGCGATTCGCAGGTCGGTGACAAGTGTGTCGTGCTGCTGCACGGCTATCTCGAATCGGCATTGGTATGGGAGGATTTCGTCCCCTACCTATATAAAGAGGTACGCGTAGTGACGCTCGACCTGCCGGGTCACGGCATTTCGGTCGTCACAGGCGAAGTGCATACGATGGATTTCCTGGCCGACACGGTAGCCGACGCCCTCACGGCTCTGGGCATCGGGCGCTGTACGCTCGTAGGGCACTCCATGGGAGGCTACGTGGCACTGGCATTCTGCGAGCGTCATCCCGGGATGCTCGACGGGCTCGTCCTGCTCAGTTCCACCCCCAACCCCGATACTCCCGAAAAGGCCGAAAACCGCCGCAGGGAGATCGTCCTCGTAAAGGCAGGCAAGAAGGACATGCTCGCCCGGGTAGCTCCGGCAGCAGGCTTTGCCGAGGAGAACCGCACGCGGATGCAAGCGTATATCGAAGACCTGACCGAGCAGGTTTTCCTTACCGAAGACGAAGGGATCGTCGCACTGCTGGGAGGCATGATCACCCGCAAAGACCAGAACGCGATGTTGCGCTCGTCGGATGTCCCGCAACTGTTCATCCTCGGAAAAAAGGATGGCTACATCCCGCCCGAGGCCGCCGAAAAGATGGTTGCCGAGCATCCCCAGGCCGGGGTCGTGTGGCTCGAACACTCGGGACACATGGGCTTCCTCGAAGAGCCGGAAACCACGGCCCGGGCGATCCTCGATTTCGTAAAGTCGGAAAAATAACAGACTCCCGATTTTCCGCGAACGACACGGCACGCCCGATCTCCGCCCGGATCCATGCGGACACAAAGCATGCGATGGAAAACGCCTGTCTGGCATCCGCTGCCCGCAATGACGCCGGGCTGCGGAGGGGAGCACGCTGGCCCAGCTGCGCGGCTCGCAGCTGGGCGAACTCGTAACGTTCACCGCGGCGCAATTCTCGCAGAAACAGGAGCAGGAAGCCGATAAATACGGATTTCAATTCTCCGTAAAACACGATTTCAGCCTCTATGCGACGGGCAATTCGCTGAACAAACTGGCAGGACTTCCGAAGGGCGTCAAGACATCGACCGTACAGAAGATGTTTTCATCGCACCCCGACAGCGAGAAGCGCGCCGCCCGGATGAAAGAGAAAGCCGCCAACGCACGCGTGGCTGCGCAACAACAGCAGAAGTTACACCGAATAATACGGGCTCCCGGGGCAGGGTCGCACAGGGAGAGTCCGCACAGTTATCCGACCGCCAATGCGGCCAATAACCTATCTGCCGCACAATTACGCAAAAGCCGGGGAAATCCCCGGCTTTTGCCGTTCGTCCTTTCGGCGGAACCGCAGGCCGGACATCTTTGAAAGACAGCCCCCGGTAAACCCGGTGCTATTTCAACGGCTGGCAATGCGGGCAATAGTAAACCGCCCCGCCCAGATAGGCTTCCTTGACGATCACACCTCCGCATACAGGGCACGGATCCGTATATGTATTTTTCGAGAGCACAACCTTGTACCCGCCGGGACTGCCGAAAAGATCCTTTTCCGTATCCCGGCCACCTGCTGCCGCCATTTCCGCCAGCGTAGATTTCACTGCGCCGAACAACGCGTCCAACCCACGCCCGCCCAACGCAGCCATCTTCCGTTTAGGATGGATCCGTGCATTGAAAAGAATATCCTGCAGGACGCCGTTTCCCAAGCCGGGAATCCGTTGTTCCGTGGCGAGGAACACTTTGGCGGAAAGATTAGGCTTGGCTCCGGCCACCAAACGGTCGAAATAAGCGGAATCAAACCGGTCGTCGAGCGGGGAAGGCTTCGACAAGGCACCAAGGTAGTAGGGATTGTCCAGTTTACCCCGGAAAGCATTGATCCCGCCATACATGGCCACCGTGAAGACCAGGAAACTGTCATCATCGAATGTTATCAGCAACTGGTATTTGGGCGGGATGTCCGCACCAGCCGGACAGTAACGCATGTGCACCCCGTCCGAAAGCGCAACATGCACCTTGTCTTCCAACAGCAAGTCGGCAAATGCACCGTAGCCTGCGGCAGACAGGACTTTCTTTCCTGCGAGCAACTCCTTGTATGCAGCCGGGTCACCGGTATACCATGTAAATTTATGCGGGTGGGTAGCGTTGAAAACATCGGTAACCGTCCGGCCGGCCAATACATCGGCCGTCTGCTTCGCCAAGGTGCGGGACTCGGGTATCTCTATCATAGTCTGTGCTTTGGAGTAAAGATAGTAAAAAGATTCCAAGCACCAAGCCTATTCGGGGCAAGCCACCGATTTACAAAATTCTTTATCTCATCTCCGAAGCCCCGTTTTTCCGTCAGCCGGTTCCGTTGCCGGCCAGCCATACCAGGAAGGGCGGGCAGCAGAAGCCCAAGCGCCCGGAAGATCCGAAAAAGACACCACGCTCAAACGGGGGCTCCTTCGCAATGGGAGGGCTGTGCCAGGCATCCCAACAGAACACCCCGCGCCACACGGAAGAATAAGGCACAGGAAGGCATAGGGAAAGGGACAAGCCTGGGCGCAAGGCTGTGTTACCTCACGCGGAAAAGGGCATAAAAAAAGGTCAGACCTTACGATCTGACCTTGAAGAGGCGGCTACCTACTCTCCCACGGGAAAACCGCAGTACCATCGGCGTTAGTGAGCTTAACTTCTCTGTTCGGAATGGGAAGAGGTGGAACCTCACTGCTATAACCACCTAAAAGAACGTACGCTTCAATGTATCGAAGCCGTGCGAGCAGCCTTTTAGTCGCTGCAATCCGTCGCACCCGGTATAAGTTGACATACTTCGGAGATGAGATAAAGAATCTTGTAAAAAAGCCTCTCGGGTAATTAGTACTGCTCGGCTTTGACATTACTGTCTTTACACCTGCAGCCTATCAACGTAGTCGTCTCCTACGCCCCTCAAGGGAAGACTTATCTTGGGGATGGCTTCGCGCTTAGATGCTTTCAGCGCTTATCCAGACCGAACGCGGCTACTCGGCGGTACACTTGGCAGCATAACCGATACACCGGAGGTTCGTCCAACTCGGTCCTCTCGTACTAAAGTCAGGACCCCTCAATCTTCCTACGCCCGCAACAGATAGAGACCGAACTGTCTCACGACGTTCTGAACCCAGCTCGCGTGCCACTTTAATGGGCGAACAGCCCAACCCTTGGGACCTTCTCCAGCCCCAGGATGTGACGAGCCGACATCGAGGTGCCAAACCGCCGCGTCGATATGAGCTCTTGGCGGCGATCAGCCTGTTATCCCCGGAGTACCTTTTATCCTTTGAGCGATGGCCAGTCCACGCAGAACCACCGGATCACTATACCCTGCTTTCGCACCTGATCGACTTGTTGGTCTCACAGTCAAGCACCCTTATGCTATTGCACTCTACGCACGGTTACCATTCGTGCTGAGGGTACCTTGGGAAGCCTCCGTTACTCTTTTGGAGGCGACCACCCCAGTCAAACTACCCACCAAACGGTGTCCCCTCTCGAGGGTTAGAACTCAAGTACACAAAGGGCAGTATTTCAACGTCGACTCCACGAACACTGGCGTGCCCGCTTCGTAGTCTCCTGCCTATCCTACACATTGTGTACCCAAATTCAGCGTTAAGCTATAGTAAAGGTTCACGGGGTCTTTTCGTCCCGTTGCGGGTACCCGGCATCATCACCGGGACTACAATTTCACCGAGCTCACGGTTGAGACAGTGTCCAGATCGTTACACCATTCGTGCAGGTCGGAACTTACCCGACAAGGAATTTCGCTACCTTAGGACCGTTATAGTTACGGCCGCCGTTTACTGGGGCTTCGATTCAATGCTTCTCTTGCGATGACATCCCCTCTTAACCTTCCAGCACCGGGCAGGTGTCAGGCCCTATACGTCTTCTTTCGAATTTGCAGAGCCCTGTGTTTTTGATAAACAGTCGCCTGGACCTCTTCGCTGCGCCCACCTCGCGATGGGACCCCTTTTCCCGAAGTTACGGGGTTAATTTGCCTAGTTCCTTAACCGTGATTCACTCGAGCACCTTAGGATACTCTCCTCGACCACCTGTGTCGGTTTACGGTACGGGTGACATATACTATAACTTAGAAGATTTTCTCGGAAGTCGACTTGGGTGCACTATCAAATTGCCCGTAGGCTCTCTGTACTGTCAGGTTTCAGCAAGGACTAACTCTTAATCTGTCCCTATACCTAAGCCCTTTAACCACCTATTCCGTCAGGTGGCGGCACTTACGTTCCTTCGTCTCTCCATCGAGGTATATGTCAGTATCGGAATATTAACCGATTATCCATCGAGATCACCGTTCGGCTTACCCTTAGGACCCGACTAACCCTGATCCGATTAGCGTTGATCAGGAAACCTTGGTCTTGCGGTGTGCGGGTTACTCTCCCGCATTATCGTTACTCATGCCTACATTTGCTTTTCCATACACTCCACCAAACCTCACGGTTCGGCTTCAACGCGGAATGGAATGCTCCCCTACCGCACTTTCGTGCCCAGAACTTCGGTGGTATACTTGATGCCCGTTTATTATCCACGCTTTGCCGCTCGACTAGTGAGCTGTTACGCACTCTTTGAATGAATAGCTGCTTCCAAGCTAACATCCTAGCTGTCTCTGCAGCAAAACATCGTTAGATCAACTTAGTATACTCTTGGGGACCTTAGTTGCTGGTCTGTGTTGTTCCACTCTCGTAACCGGACATTAGCACCCGGTCGCTCACTGCTGTAAATCATACTACTGGCATTCGGAGTTTGTCAGGATTTGGTAGGCGGTGAAGCCCCCGCATCCAATCAGTAGCTCTACCTCCAGTAGACTCTTAATTACAACGCTGCCCCTAAAGGCATTTCGGGGAGTACGAGCTATTTCCCAGCTTGATTAGCCTTTCACCCCTACCCTCAAGTCATCGAGAAGCTTTTCAACGCTTATTCGTTCGGTCCTCCAGTTGGTTTTACCCAACCTTCAACCTGCTCAAGGGTAGATCGCAAGGTTTCGCGTCTACAACCACTGACTAAACGCCCTATTCAGACTCGCTTTCGCTTCGGCTCCGTGCATCCGTGCACTTAACCTTGCCAGTGATTAGTAACTCGTAGGCTCATTATTCAATAGGCACGCCGTCACGGCACGAAGCCGCTCCGACAGGTTGTAAGCGTATGGTTTCAGGTTCTATTTCACTCCCCTGTTCGGGGTTCTTTTCACCTTTCCCTCACGGTACTGGTTCACTATCGGTCTCTTGGGAGTATTTAGCCTTACCGGGTGGTCCCGGCGGATTCAGACAGGATTCCTCGTGTCCCGCCCTACTCAGGATACTGCTATCGCTTGACGTGCTTGCCTGTACGAGTCTTTCACTCTCTTTGGATGAACTTTCCAGAACATTCCAGTTCACAGTCATTTGAATATTGCAGTCCTACAACCCCACAGTTGCCGTAACAATTGTGGTTTAGGCTGTTTCCCGTTCGCTCGCCGCTACTTAGGAAATCGATGTTTCTTTCTTTTCCTCCTCCTACTAAGATGTTTCAGTTCAGAGGGTTGGCCCACTTTCGTGTGACAGGCCTTCTGCCTGCCGGGTTGTCCCATTCAGAAATCCTCGGATCAATTCTCGTTTGCAAATCCCCGAGGCTTATCGCAGCTTACCACGTCTTTCTTCGCCTCCAAGAGCCTAGGCATCCCCCATACGCCCTTTATTACTTTCTTACATTTCTCATAACCCCTATTGTAGTTATGAGAACCTTATCTCATCTCCTTAAATATGTCAATGAACGCTGGTCGAATCCTCGACCTGAGTGGAGGATAAGGGAGTCGAACCCTTGACCCCCTGCTTGCAAAGCAGGTGCTCTAGCCAACTGAGCTAATCCCCCGAGTTCGGTGTAGTCCCGTGCGGACTTGAACCGCAGACCCCTACATTATCAGTGTAGTGCTCTAACCAACTGAGCTACGGGACTGTATCCGCGGGAAGACCCCACTCGGTATAACATAAAAATTACAGGTTAATTCGAGAGAAAAGAATGAGACTTATCTGTTGACGAAATAGTCACACTCTCCAGAAAGGAGGTGTTCCAGCCGCACCTTCCGGTACGGCTACCTTGTTACGAC
>OKTI01000708.1_pt1 | contig 17239 bp, 9 predicted proteins | sample 1606071 | NCBI WGS metagenome assembly OKTI01 (sample SAMEA3879500, study PRJEB24766) | human gut metagenome | biome: human-associated habitat; feature: feces | place: USA | collected 1985/1987
CTGGAAGGTTGCAAATGTTTTACACAAACACAGCCTCTGCGACCCGAACGCAGCCTGGGGAGAAGTTCCACAGATGCTTTTTGAAGGAAATGCAAAGATTGCAAACAGATACTTTAAGAAACAGCTCGGTGTCCTGAAAGAGGGTGCGGCAGCAGACGTGATCGTGATCGATTATGATCCGCTGACACCAATGAATGAAAGCAACATTAACGGACATCTGATGTTCGGTGTAAACGGAAGCATGGTCCAGACTACTGTATGTAACGGTAAAGTCCTGATGAAAGACCGCGAAGTCCTTGTATGCGACGAGGCAAAAGTTATGGCAGACTGCCGTCAGGCTGCAAAAGAACTTGCAGATGATATTAATGGTTAATCTGTAAAGAATTGTAAAGAAGATAAGTTTTCTGCCTGGCAAAAATAAATGTAAATAAAATATAGAACGGATGGAGAGAAGCCATACCGTATGAAATAATGGAGGATCGGATTATGAGTGAAGTCATGACCTGTATGCCCTTTGAACAGTTAATGAACTGGGTATTAGAAGAAAAGAAAACAAAAGGAACAGTTTTCGGACAGCACAGAGCTTATGCAGCGGAAACTGACAGGAAGCTGAATATATTTGAGAGAAATCTGGAAACACCGATCGGACCTGCTGCAGGACCGCATACACAGTTAACACAGAACATTGTTGCTTCTTACTATGCAGGCGCACGTTTCTTTGAGCTGAAAACAGTTCAGAAGATGGACGGTGCAGAGCTTGCAGCCTGTATCAACAGACCATGTATCCTTGCAGATGATGAAGGATATAACTGTGAATGGTCTACAGAGCTTTATGTTCCTCAGGCAATGGGAGAATATATTAAAGCATGGTTTATCCTACATGTGATCGCCAAAGAATTTGATCTGGGTGCACAGGACGGATTCCAGTTCAATATTTCCGTTGGATATGATCTTGCAGGGATCAAAGAGCCAAAGGTTAATACTTTCATTGACAGTATGATGGAAGCAAAAGATACTGAAATCTTTAAAGAATACGTTGATACGGACGAAGTGGGCTATATCATCACGGAAGGTGATAGTCCCCGTACAAAAGTTCCCGGAGTTTTTGCGGCAGGAGATGTTGCCGATCCGCATTATCGTCAGGCTATTACGGCTGCGGGAAGTGGTTGTAAAGCTGCTTTGGAAGCAGAACGTTATCTTTCTGCCAAAGGACTCATTTAATCCGGTTTATATCCGACCATAGGAGGGTATTAAAACCCTTATGAATATGAAAATCACCCACGCTAGAGTTTAATCTGTAGCGTGGGTGATTTTGTTGAGAGGGGAGTCTTGCTCCCCTTTATTTTATAAACTCAAAGCTTTTCGAACAATATTTGTCGATTGTCTTTGGTTAATACGCTTCTATTTCATCTATCCATAATTCGGCAGGAATGACTTCCGGCCCGTTATTCTTTTCAAAGTTGACACCATTACGCAGTGTGCCGCCATTCTTGATTTTGACTTTCAGGAATGTAGCCTGTGCCGGTTCAAATTCAATGGAATCGGTGAATGCAATTCTTCCTGTTTCCGGATAATCGTGTTTCAAAGCTTTTTCGGCTATCCGTGTGTATTGCTTGCCGTCTGCTGATACTTCTACAGCAACTCCTTCTGCAGGAAGAATTCTCATGGCAGGATTGAATAAAGAACCGAAAATAACTTTGCTGACTTGTGTCGGTTTATCCAGATGAACGATAAATTCCAAGTCCTTACCCTCCACGATGCCAAAACTACACCACGGAGTATAAGAAGCATTATTGCCTCGTTTGCCGTTGGTCAGTCCAAAGGTGGTTTTGTCAGCTCCTAATACATCGTTTTCATCGAATATATCGCCTGTCCATCCCATCGTATAATTAACCGTATAGGGCTTTCCTGTCAATAAATTGCCATACAGTGGCTTGTGAGCTACTTTGCCCAACATCTTTCCGTCTTTGAAAGCAGCGGCTTTCAGGTCGATATTACCTTCAAGAACGAAAGGCTTTTCATATAAGATGGACACTTTGGACGGTTCGCTGCCGTCCGTTGTATACCGGATTTCCGCATTCGGGTAGAAACTTTCCAGCAATACCATTAAAGGGCCGTTTTCATCTGCGTGCGTATTTATATTTACGTCATAGAAGTTGAGACAAGGTTGGGTGTTCATAACTTTCAAACGTTCAAATTCAGTCACCATCCGTTCGCAGAAATTCTTCCAGTCTTTGTTTGCGTTTTGTGTCCAGGCCGTTTCGGCGATAGCCATTGCACGTGGGAAAGCTTGGTAGTCTGTACGTTCTGAAGTCTGCATATATTCTCTCCAAATATTACCTTGTATTCCGATGATATGCTTCTTGGCAAGCTCGTCAGCGTCGTCCGGAACAGGGTTATAACTATATGTTTTCTTCAAGGTATTGTATCCGCCAATAGTAGTCGGAGCAATTTCCGGCTCTTCCTGATAGTAGTCCAGATATACATAAGGATTCGGAGTCATGATGGCATTATGCCCTGCTTTGGCTGCGTTCATACCGCCTTCTACACCGCGCCATGACATAACAGTCGCATTGGGAGCCAGACCACCTTCGAGAATTTCATCCCAGCCAATGATGTTTTTGCCTTTGCTATTCAGGTATTTCTCCATACGGGTAACGAAATAGCTCTGCAACTTATCTTCTTTGCTGTGCTTTATTCCGTCTATCTTACTGGGAGTTGTATCATCTTTCAACCCTAACTGGCGGATTAACTGCTGGCAGAAAGCACTGTTCTTCCACGCTGTCTTGGGACATTCATCGCCACCGATGTGAATGTATTCGCTGGGGAATAATTCTATAACTTCATCCATCACTCCTTCAAAGAATTTGAAAGTCGTTTCACTCGGACAGAATACCTGTTCGAATACTCCCCAGGTAGGAGATACTTTGTAAGTCTGTGTAGAGTCGCATGACAATTCCGGATAGGCGGCAAGTGCAGCCAATGCATGTCCCGGCATTTCTATTTCGGGAACAACATTGATGTATTTACTTGCAGCATAAGCCACTACATCTTTGATTTGCTCCTGTGTATAATAACCTCCATGTTCTTTTCCGTCGAATACTTGCGGATAGTTCACATAATAATAGTCTACCAGCGTCTTTTCACGTTTGGAACCTATCTCTGTCAGTTTCGGATATTTCTTGATTTCGATTCTCCATCCCTGATCGTCTGTCAAATGCCAGTGGAAGACATTCATCTTGTTCATAGCCAGTAAGTCGATAAACTTGTAAATGTAGTCTATCGGTACATAATGGCGGCATACATCCAACATGAGTCCGCGATGAACAAAACGGGGTGAATCTTCGATTTCTACGGCAGGAACCGACCAGTCAGCTTTCTTATCCAACTGCTTTCCGTAAATTGCCGGAGGGAGTAACTGATAAAGAGTCTGCACTCCATAAAAGAATCCGTTTGGCTGGGAAGCGGTGAGTGTAATGAGACTGGGAGTGACCGATAATTTATAACCTTCTTTCGGCATACCTTCCTGTACAACAAAAGAGATCGCCGTTTTTCCATCTGCACTTTCAGCTTCTTTCAAGGAGATTCCTGCTGTCAGTTTTAGTTGTTCGGCCAGGCTGTCGGCAATGCTTTTTACTTCCGGAGCATCCGAGAGAACTACGAGGCAGACTTTGTTGTTAAGTTCAAAGCGTCCTTCCTGTGGAAGAATCTGGTTGGGTTTGGGAACGATGTTGTACTCGTTCGCCGCTTCTTTTGTCTTCTGGCAACTGGGGGTAATCATTAGCAAGGACAAAAGAAGAAGAGAAATACTTTTCTTCATGGTCAAAATGTGTGTTAAGTTATAAATAGATTTGACAGGGCAAATGTACTTGTTTATATGATAAGTTCCAATAATATGGAAATAAAAAAAGCCGGAATGATGTCCGGCTTTTAGCTAAAGTTTCAGATTAATGTAGTTATATAATTAAGAGAGAGTTTTTATTTCAGTAGTTGCTCTTCGATGATTTGTACGTACTTCTCCGGAGTAGCTCCGACTTCAATAATCGGTTTGCCGCCTGCAGGTATGAAGAATAAGGTAGGCAATGCCTGTACACCGAAGTGATTGCATAAATCCTTTTCTTTGTCCGCATTAACCTTGTAGAATACAACTTTACCTTTATACTTTTCAGCCAGCTTTTCCATTTCCGGAAGTAAGCGCATGCAAGGTCCACACCAAGTTGCCCAGAAATCAATTACAACCGGTTTGTCGCCATTATAAACGAAATCGTTCCCTTTTCTGTAGTCGAAGATGTGTTCGAGGAAGAATTGGCGGGTAATCGGATTCAGTTTACCGTCTTCAACTTTAGTTTCCGTTACTTTAGCTTCCGCTTCCGGTATAGGAACCATGTCAAACGACTGGAAATAAATTTTCTGATGAATATAGTCAATGGATATGATTCCGTAGTCCAATATCTTTTTGCCTAATACGGAGCGTTTCAGGTATGGATTCTTCACTGCCATGGCATCCTCAATCTTTGTTTTTACAAACATGGTTTCAGGTAAGATGAGGCTTTCCTCTTCTTGAGTCGCTTCTTTATATCCATTGGAAACTTTTTGGTTGGTTCCTTTGGTATATTGTGTGCTCCATGTATTGAAATCTTTTTCGGTAAGATTCACTAATCCTTCGCTCCATGTATCCAGAACAAGAGAAACGGGTTTTCCCTGAATGGATATCGGACATACGATTCCTAATCCTGTAATTAGCTCAAAGTTCTCCCGGTAGTTTAATTTCATGTAAGAAGGACGATAGGGCTGCGTAATTGTGAGTTTTTTCCGCTGCATATCAATAGTCAGAACGGAAGTGCGGAAAATAGCACCGCTTAATACACCCATCACTCCCAGCTTGCGCAGATATGGTTCGTCTTCCAGAGTGAAAGCAGGCAGATCGTTGTTAAACGTGTTGTTGCCAATAGCAACTGTTGCCATTTCATATACTTTTCCAACAGGTACTTGTTTGAATACAAAATCCTGATAAGCACTAAAAGTACCGTTCTTCCCCGTGTCGATGCGTAACTTCTTGAGAGCCTCAGGAAGCAGGGCGTTATGTCCTGACAGATCGAGGACGAAGTCTGCCACTTCGCCATTAATGGCGGCTTCTACGATAATCTTTCCATCAATGGTTTTGAATGGAATGACCTCTGTCATACTGTTCTGTGTCTGTGCACTGATTCCTCCGGCAATACAAAATGCAAGTAGACAGAGATACATCTTTGTTATTATTCGCTTCATATCTTTTTTCTGTTTAAAGTTCATTTCTCTTTCCTGATTTCAATCTTTTTCTCTTGATTGTCTTTCTTGACAATAATATAACCGGTATCACCGCGGATGGCGTTCATGATATCTTCCACAGCCATTTGGCTCATGGGACAATCGTCCAAAGAAGTACCGTTGATATTAATCACCTGGTCGCCGAAAGCAACTTTATCTTTCATGCTGTCCCAGATCGTTGTAATTTCGAATCTGTCATTGCGTGGCAGAATACTCACGTTCCAGAGAGCGGGAGCACCGCCCATGTCGGTTTTTCCTTCTTCAAACGGGAAAAAGTAGAATCGTCTGCGCATATAATCGATAATTACTTTACCGTATTCCAGTAAATCCACCCCGATGATGCTTCCATTCATCACTGTGGTCGTACTACCCACGTTCGTGAATTCTTTCCCCATGATGTTGATAGGAGGAACAGTCACCTTCTTTATATCCACCGGCTTGCCTAGACCTGTTATTCCGGCAGCTACGATACCATATCCATGGTTAGTAACTTTCGAAATGTCAGACAGCCTTTCATAATCTTCTGTAGAATAAAGCAGAAAGCCTCCCGCACCTGTATCGAACAGAACCTTGAAGTCATTGTCCCCTAAGCGGACATTGACAATGGAGTGATGATCCGTCTCATCCAACAGCGGAATCCCATCCGTTACTTTTAGTCCTTCGGGACGATACGGATAATTGATAACCATTATTTTAGAACGGGAATCGAATGTGACTACCGACTGTGCGAAAGCGTCTCCTCCAAGAATACCGACAACCCCTAGTCCGGTGAAGAATGGATTCTTAGGCAGTACCATCGTCTTCAACTGCTTGATTTTATAGTTTTCCCCGATAGAAACATTCTGTACGTGCGCTTCCTGATAATTGGAGCCTTGTGCATTCACATCGGAGATACGCATATATCCTGCGGCAGTAGCTTTCATTTCCGTTGCGGCATCATACATCGTTCCGGTTCTTCCTCCCGTATCGACGATATATTTCACTTTTATACCGTTAACAGTGACGGGGATAATGATTTTCTCTTGTATAAACTCATAAGGAATGGTGTCGCAAACCTTATTCCGGATTTGCGCTGCCATTCTTTGTCCGCAGTTTAGAAATAATAGCAGCCATAAGCCGGTCAGTATTCCTATACTTTTCATATTATTCTTTTTCATAGATAATATCCTTTACTCCGGAAGCTGTCTCAATCGTCAGTTTCGTCTTCTTTTTCTCTTTTAATTCCGGTATTCCGTTCAGAATACTTTCGCAGAAGTCATATTTCTTAGCAGGTTTGCCATTGATTTTAACTACCTTGTCTCCGACTGCTATCTTACCTTTCGTACTGCTCCATACGGTAGATACAAACAAATCTCCGTCTTTGACCGTTAAGTCAAAATTGTTACCTTGATTGTTTATTTCATTGTCCGGTTGAAATGCTTCGAAATAGAATCTTCCGCGTGGATAGTCAATGGTCACTTTACCGTATTGCAACAGTTTGACGCCCAATAATGTGTAAGGGTGATTGTTGGTGCTGGTTGTTACGTTACGGAATTTGGTGGCTCCGACTGATAGCAATGGAATACGAACCCTGTAAGAAGAAGCTTTGTCCGCCTGGCCAGATACTCCGATACTCCCTTCTCCATACCCTTCGGAAACCACTTCCATAGAGGCTTCCGGTTTGATTTTTTCAAAATCACTTTCGATAAGTGATAACAGACTGGGACTACCTGTATCGAATAATACATTTATATTGCTAACCGGAGCTATTTGTATGCTGACGATCGGCATACCGCCCCCTTTGGTGAAATTCAACATCTTTCGTAAAGACACTGTCGATGGCTTTTCAGCAGAGGTAACTATAATATTTTTGGCTTGTGAATCAATAGTGACAATGGTGTTGGCGAATAAATCACTGCCGATGATGCCATCTACTCCAAAACATTCCCAGCCTTTTACTTCATCAATGACCAGTGACGGAGCATTTTTGAAATTAATAACATGGTCGGGGGTAGTCAGGTTCTCTATCCGGGTAGTCTTGTAATAGCTTTCCACGTTATTCACATCCGTTACTTTAGTCGAGTCGGTGGCTGCCATTTGCAGTGCCTGGCAGGCTTGAGTCGTGAGTGCCGTACGTCCTCCCGTATCAAATATGAAAGGACGTGCCGTGCCGTTCACTTTCATTTCGATAATCATCTTTTCACCTACCATCCGGTAAGGTATAGTTGCCTTATATTGTTGGGCGAATACAGGAACCGCCATGCAAAAGGCGACGACGGTTCCTATCATACGAGTCGTATACTTCATAAGCTAATTTTATTTGCTGACTTTTTCTGCTTCCAAAATTGCCTGATAAGCGTTTACAATACCTCCGGAAATACACAAATCATCGAAAAGGAACAAGTCTTGTGAAGGACTGTCGTTTACGCGGATTCCTTTTTCCACTTCCACCCCTTTGCGTGAAGTGACACTCTTCAGTAGTATGTCACGGATTTGCGAGCCGGTTAATTTAGGGAAATATGATTTCACTAAGGCAGCTACACCGGCTACAGTAGCCGAAGCCATTCCTTCACCTGTACCTTTTTGGTACGTATCACCCATATAGGATGAATAAATATCTGTTCCCGGTGCATAAAGATCGAGAGTAGTTGCACCGTAATTGGTGTTTAGTACCGGATTTCCATTCTTATCAGAAGAAGCAACCACCATAAAATTGGTAAGTTCTCCGTCTTTTCTCATCTTCCGGTTAGGGAAGAATTCATCTTTATCCATATCTACTGACAGATCCCAAACCGGAACTATTACCAATGCTCCTTTCTTTTCAGCTTCTTTCAGCGCATCTGCTACCCATTGTCTCTGTTCTTCCGGGTATAACGAATTTTGTTCCGGCAATAAAATAATATCCGCTCCGTGGTTTACTGCATACCGGATGGCCAGTGCCATATCTTTTAAATAAGGTTCTCCTTCTCCCGGATGAATACGTAAAGTCATAATTTCTGCATTATCGGCAATACCGTTACTTCCGACACCGTTGTCGCGTTTGGCTGCGATCACTCCCGCTTTCATAACTCCTGTTGCTGCGTCAGACGTCAACAGTACATTATTGCCATATTGTGTGTCGTTAATATCCAAGGGATTATCACCTACAATTTCTTTCCGGTTATCAGTTCCGTATTTCTTTAAAGCATCTTCATAGGACGTTTTGGCTGTTGCTACACTTTTCTTTCCCATATTTTGATATACGGGTTCCCATTTATCCGTATTATAGATACTGAAATAGTAGGCAGTAAACACAAAGGCAACTTCTGAAAGACTGTCTCTTTCTGCTTTGGGATCATAACAACTTTGGAAGTCCTCAACGGTTAACTCTTTTCCGGGGAAGCGTTTTTTCATGTCCTTATCGAACTTTTCAACATATTCTTCTATTACATAAGAAAGTTGGAGACCACCATAGGTTCCTCCGATTCTTGATTCCGGCATGACTTTATAGCAATAGTAGTTATATTCTTCCATATTTTCCGGTACGGGAACTTCTTGGCGTTTTCCATTGACAATCTTATAGTACTTTTTTCCATCGAAAATATAGTCAGCATATTTATCTTTTAGGCGGAAAAATTCACGTTCTCCTTCGCGCGTCAGAGCTTCCATTACTTGACCGTCTTTACCTCCGATGAAGTTCCAGCCATTGATATCGTCAACAAGCCCGTTTTTATCATCATCTTTTTGGTTTAGTTTTTCTTTCGGGTTCATCCAGATTGCATGTTTCAGGTCTTCGTGTTCTACGTCCATTCCTGTTCCGATCAATGCAACAACCGGTCTTTTTTTAGCTTTCTTTTTGTTAGCTTTCAGATACTCGTAAGCCTTGTTTACTTCGGCACCATATACACTGTCTTTGTCGAAAGAACAGTTAAACCAGTCCAGTTCGGATTGTTTCTTTTGTGTTTCTGCTTCTTGTTTGACTAACTGAGCCGATACTGTAATGCTGATAAAACAGCATACGATAGGAAATATAAGTTTCTTCATTGTTGATGAGTTATAATTTATACAATCTAGTTATTTTCTTATTTTTAAAATGGCTTCACGCACCTGTTCACCCCGGACATTACGTGCAGCGAGTTTGCCTTCTTTGTCAATGACAACGAGGAAAGGGATGGAGTAGAAACCGTAAGCAGCCTGAATAGCGCTTGGAGTCTTGCTGTTTTTGGGAAATCCTGTTTTATCCCATAGCATCACCCACGGCAGTTTTTCTTCATCCAGCATTTTTCTCCATTTTGCTTCGCTGTCATCCAACGAAACACTGATGAATTCTAAATCATCCGCTTTCAGATCATTATATATTGTCAGCATACTGCGCATCTCTTTGCGGCAAGGACCACACCAGGAAGCACAGAAATCCAGTACGACAATTTTTCCACGGAAGTCTTTTAAACTTACACTCTTTCCATTGCTGTCAATGAACGTAAAACCAGGACATTCTGCACCGATGATCTGGTGGGAGAGAACTTCTACTTTGTTGATTAACCATTTGGCAGACAAAGAATTCCTATCTTGTTCCGGTATCATATCCAATAACATTTTGTTGGATGGGTAATCATTCACATCTGCCAGATAAGCTAATGCTGACGCCATGGCAGGCGTCAGTTTTTCTTTGGCAGAAGTCGAGATTGTTGCTTTATCCGGATCTCTTTCGGCCGGCATATAGTTTTGTAAAGTCAGAAACGGATCAATGCCGGTGAATGAAAGTGAGCTTTGTTCGGGATTCTTTTCATCGAAAAAGCCATTGATACTAACAGAAGTATTTTCAAAGTAAATGTTTTGTTCCGTTTTCCCGATACATAGCGTATATACGTCGGGCTGGATCTCTTTCTTTTCTGTTTCGAATACTCCGTTCTGGCTGATGGAACAAGTCAAAACAAGGTTTCCATTCAAATCTTTTACTTGTAAGGTAGTAGGTCTAAGTATCCTTAACTTTCCCTTAAACTGCAGTCCGCCGTTGCTCCATAGGGAGGAGGTGGTGCATAAAAGCAATAGTATTAGTGAGAGTCTTTTTATTAATTCCATAATATTGAGTTTTATAATATATCGTAAAGCAACGAATAGCTTTGTCGTTATCCGTATCTATTTTAATAACTTGGTTACTACTGGATAAAGAAAAAAGTTCTACCAGTCTCCCCAAGGATCATCATCGTCATCTCCTGCATCAGCTTCTGGTAGTTCCGGATAAGGTTTGATATCCCATTCTTCCGGTCCTTGAGCGATAGCTTCCAGGTCAATATTGTATTTTTTTAGATAATTGGTTACAAACTCGAACTTACTACTCATAAATGGATAGGTTGCCGAAGGCCACATTGCTTCCCGTTCTTCCTTAGTAAGACGCATGGCTATTTGCATGTAACCGATAAATGTTTCTTTGGCTGTTGGAGGATTATCAGAATGTGGTTTACTATATTTTGCTGATAATGAATTTACATCACCGGGATAGCCTCTTCTAAGATAATAATTAGGATCAGCTTTGCTTTCAATATCTTCATTTCTGACAATCTTAGTTGAATGGTCGAATCCTGCATCAAATTCATCTTCGGGTACGATAATGTTACCTCTGGTGATGGCTGTGTTTATAACTTCATCAATTATTTTGAAGCGACGCACAGTAAAACTGTCCTTGTTGCCGGCAATAGGGGTTTTCCATCCAGAGATTGGATCATCATAGGTGCTGTGAGCTGCATCTCCCCAGAAGCAAGTTACCCAGCAGTCAGTTTGGCTTTCTTCATGTTCGGATAATGCTACATAATATTCTAACACTCCCGGTACAATGGAGGCAAATACCGAGTAATTGTATCCCACATACCAATACATGGGAAATACTCTGTCCGTAACTTCCCGATTAAGATAAGGGAATATATGATTTTTCATAAAAGTAATATAGAATGCCGCCATCTCCTCATTGAGACAATTTTCGAACACTCTTGTAGAGCCACCGATACCACCACCTGTCCAATTTTTATTGAGGTCTTTTTCTGTGATATCTTTATATATTATTTTCACTCCGAAGTCTTGGTAGATTTTCATGGCATCATTGTCCCAAGAATTATCTCCTTGGGGAAACTCAAATCCTCCGGCCTGTGCAAGTGGGTCTGGTGTCGGGATAATTGAATCATCTTCGTAGCAAGACGTGAATGTGAGACAGAACAATAATATCCATACGTTATATATTGGCTTCATAATTTTCTGTTGTTTAGGATTAACGATCATTATTTTTATAATTTATAGTTAGTTTGTTATGGAAACTCCAACCCGTTCCGGACCGAACGGATTTTGTTCCAATAGTAAGTTTCTTTGCAATACATTTGGAGGTATAGGTAATACGTATGAAGGATCATTTTTTGTTAATGTGTAAATTTTTCCTTCCCATTTGTGCTGTATGGAAGGCATGCCATATCGACGTAAGTCAAACCAGCGTTGGCCTTCGTAACAAAGTTCTTTTCTGCGTTCTTCACGTATCTTGGTAATAAGATCATCTCCACTCAATCCCGAAAAGGATGGTATGTTTCCTTCGTCATATCGTTTTTCCAGTAGTGCGTTCATAGTGGTGATAGCTTCTCCTTCTGCTTGACTCATGGCAGCAGCTTCAGCATAATTCAGATAAGCTTCTGCTACCCGGAAAGAGAGTGCGAAATAATCACTGCTTCCGGAAGTGGGGACAGAACGGAGCGTCTTATATTTGCCATAGGGAAGATACGTATTATAAAATGTACTGCTCTCTGGGACATCTTCATTATACTGTATCTCCCGAGTAATATAACGATCTTTGCGTAAGTCACCTTCCGAGAAACTGTTAATCAACTCATCTGCTGCTTTGAATTTTCTTCTGGTATCGTTATTATTCTTACCTTCCTTTTCAATATAACCTTCGTATTCACCTGTCAAGTCTCTGATAGTTCCATAACTCCAGATGACTTCCGGCGAATCATATGTATTGAATGTGTAATAAGGTTCTTTTATACCTGCTTCCGGTGCAGGGATTGTATTCAGATCGCGCAGTGAAAAGTTCCAATCTTTGATAACTTTCTCCGCATACGTTTTAGCTTCTTCCCAATTTTCCATATATAGAGCTACACGTGATTTTAATAATTGTACCATAGGTAAACTGACAAGGTAGTTCGGTTCATATTGTTGTGTGGCGGAGAGAGTTAGGAATAAACGTTCTGCTTCGTTTAGGTCGGCAACAATCTGTAGATATACTTCCTCTACCGTATTTCGTTTCATCAGTACCTCACCTTCATCTCTCATTTTACTGTCAATTTTTAGAGGAACTCCCAATGATTCTTTGTCGTAATTATATGGAAGTCCGTATTGATTAACCAGCATATAATAGAAGAAAGCCCTCAAAGCATAGGATTGTGCCTTGATGTAATTTTTTTCAGCTTCTGTACCGGACACTTCGTCAGTATAATCAAGTGCAGCATTGGCTCCTAAAATATATTCATAAAGGTTTCCCCATGTATTGCTCGGCTCTTGTCCTAATTTTTGTTGCATTTCGAACATATTGGGTTGCCAACTGTACAGTACCTCGAATGTTTCCATTTTTCCCTGTTCATTTTCAGGGAATTCGTAACCCTCCACTTGATTTTGATCGATATCATCTGCAAGTATTTCCAAATAGGCTAGAAATTTGGTATTCCCTTGTTGGGGATAAGCCTCTCCAATAAGCATCTCCTGTAATGCATTGGCATCCTTGGGGATGTATTTGCTTTGTGACTTGGGCTCTAAGAAATCACTGCAGGCAGTGAGACTTGTCAATGTAATTGTATAGATTAAATATTTAAGTTTCATATCTTTCTTTGTTTATAGTTTAAAATCCGATATTAAGTCCCAGTGAGAAAGATCGTGGCATGATACTGTTTTCTAATTCCGGGTCGAAGCCATTGAAACGTTTGCTGGCTATTACAAATATGTTATCCATATTAAAATTGATAGCTAGGTTTTTTGCATGGATCTTGTCACACCATTCTTTTTTCATTTGCCATGATAATCCGATGTTACGACAACGTAGGAATGAACCACTGACTACCATAGCATCTGATTTCTCCCACATTTCAATAGCTGATTCTGCACTATCTGTATTAGGCAGGGTCCACCCTATTTCTATCGGCCATGTCGGAAGTCCGGGAATATTTGTGTAGACCTCATCTCCGGGCTTTTGCCAACGGTTTAGTAAATCGCGGTTTACATTTTTGGTTGGATCCGGCATCATACTGCCGCTTCCTTGAAAATCACTGTAAGGTGACGGCAAGCGTTTTTTACTACCTAATAAAAGGGAGAAACTGGTATTTAATGACAAAGATTTGTAACGGAAACTAAAACCGAGACCTCCGGTGAAGTACGGCTCTGTTTCTCCGGAATATACCAAGTAAGTAGTCGGATCGATACTTTTGCTCTTTTCTTCATCTGGGACCTCAACGTAGTTGAACATTGGTTTACCATTACTTCCGTCAAGACCAGCAAAAGAGTATGACCAGAATGCACTCAGCGGATAACCTTCTTTTAATATCTGTGTACTACCTCCTCTCAAGTACATTGCTGTGTTTCTGTCAATTTTGGTTTCTCCACCTTTGTTCCAGTTTTTAGAGGCATTCAGGTTAATATTCAGGCTGAAATCACGTTTCTGAACAGGTGTGAATGATAACGTGTATTCAATTCCCCGATTGTAAATAATTCCACCGTTACGTTTCATATCATCAATTCCGTATTCGAATGGCAAATCTACGGTGATTACCGCATTGGAACGTCTGGTATAATATTCCAGATTCATATAGAACATACGGAACAGTTCCAGATCCACGCCGAAGTTCCAGTTTCTGGTACGTTCCCAGGAGAGATATGGATTAGGTATCTGGCCGATAGTGGAGAAGTAGCGATTATATCCGGGTTGTACTCCCTGTTGGCTTAAGATTAGTTCAGGACTTTCTCGTGTTAAAGCATTTCCCTGAATACCGAATGTTCCTCTGAAATTAAGTGTAGTGATCCATTTCAAATGTTTTTGAAAGAAAGCCTCTTCTGATGCTCTCCAGGAGAGACCGAATGAATAAGTCGGGTCGATACGATGGTTTATATCCTGCCCGAAAACGTTGGAGGCATCATTTCGTACATTGGCATTGACTACATAGCGATTCTTGAATGAATATGCGAAAGTAGCGAAGAATGAAAGGAAGTTGTTGGTATTGTCTGTTCTTTGCCAGCCTCTACTATAAATATCTCCTAATATTCCCCAGCCTGTTGGAGGATTGTTGGGAGTTATCACTTCACTTGGTATGGTAGGAGCAACAATACGTTCACCTCTGTCCGGCACATATCCCCAAACTTTATTGGCTGTTCCTTTCGCTGTAGATGAACGGAGTTCCATACCCAATAATGCGTTCAATCGGTTATCAGGATTGAATGCTTTACTGAATTGTAACTTGTTCTGAATATTGTAGGAATACTGGTTGTTGTCGTTTGTATACAATATACCTCCGAATGGAAGCTGCGCAGCTTTAAATTCAGCACTGGTGGGAGTAACGGAATTAAAATCGTAGCCGCGATACTCGTTGGCAATATAGTAAGTACGTTCGGTAGCCCAGCTTTCATTCGTACTATTGTTATTCGAATAACCTCCGGTGAATTGGTAGGTTACCCAATCAAGAATACGCCAGTTTACATCTAGTGAGGCGGACATGAAGTTCGAACGTGCTTTTGAACCGCTGTTGTCCCGTTCATTGATAAAATTGTATGAAAGGGTTTGTATCTTACCAGTTTTAGAGTTGTAGCCGTTCCTTTGCATATAATAAGCGTCCGGATCGATGATGCGGTTGGTGTTAGTAGCATAACTCATTGGGTTGACTTCGTTGAAAAAGCCATTTGTGGTAGAAACACTACCGTTTAAAGTCAGATTGATAGTTAGCTTTTCTATAGGGCGTAACATCAGGGCGATACGGCCTGTCATACGTTCGTTGTCGTTGCCGATTTCCTGGCCTTCACTGTTATTATATCCTATGGATGCTGAATAACTGAACTTGTTTGTTCCGCCGGAAACACTAACGTTGTGAGTATGGCTGAACGAACGACGTGTCAGGCGTTTGAACCAGTCTGTATTACGGGTTTCCATATCGTTATAAAGCTTTCTGTATTCGATGTCTGAAATATCATGTTCCTGCAGCATCCGTAATATACCTTCATAGGTGTTAAGATCCTTATAAGGTGTTTCTATATAATTAACCCCTGCATCAAACGCTTCTTGTGAGAAACGGACACGTTCTTGAGAGTTCATGAAGTTGAACATCCCATAATTAGGACGTTGTCCGATGTTAAAGTTGGCGGAGTAGTTTACGGTTAGTCGGTCAGTAGTATTTTTCTTGGTGGTGATTTCGATTACACCGTTAGAGGCTTTCGAACCATAGATGGCAGTGGCGGAAGCATCTTTCAAGATGGTGATATTTTCGATATCGGCGGGATTTAACCACGAAATCTGGTTACCGATAATGTCTTGCAAATTTTTAGTCATCAGGTCGCCACTGTCTAATGTTACCTGAAAATCTTCCTGGATAATGCCGTCTACTACCCACAATGGGTCACGGTTTCCTTGCAACGTACTGGTACCTCGAATCTGAATCTTGGGGGCAGTACCTACACGACTGCTTGTATTGGTTACAACCATACCCGCTACACGTCCTTGTAACATTTGGTCGATAGTAGTGTAGGAAGGTATTATAATGTCTTTCGCTTTTATCGTAGTAATGGAACCAACAAGGTCGCGGCGTTGAATATTCTGATAACCGGTAACCACCACTTCGTCAATTTCCGTACTGGAACTGGTCAGAGTGACATTGATTGTTTTCTTACCTGTATATTTCAACGTTTTCTTTTCCATTCCGATAAAAGAGTACGTAAGAATCAACCCTTCCTGTGCTGGAATATTAAACGTGTACTGCCCGTCCAATCCTGCAATGGCTCCATGTTTAGAACCTCGGATCGTGATAGTAGCGCCGGGCAAGGCCTCACCGTTAGTATCCCGGACCCAACCGCTGATGGTTATCTTTTGGCTTTGTCTTTTCTTTATAACAATTGCGCTACCAGAGATTTCGTAAGTCAGGTTAGTGCCTTCCAGACATTCATCCAGAATTTCAGTAATTGTCTTATCTTTTGCCTTGATGGTGATATCGGTCACATTAGCAATGTCTTCCGTTCCATACATAAAGACAAATTTCGTACGATTCTGCAGATACCAGAGCGCTGCTTCCAGCGTTTCTCCTCTCAAGTCGATGGAGATTCTCTGATTGTCCTGTGCTTGAATCATGAGTGAAGAAAGGGAGAATATCCATAAAAGACAGAACTTCACAAAGTTTCTGCTTGCATAAGATACCACCCATGGCAGGGATTTTACTCGTTTTTTCATAATGCGTTAGTTATATTATGTATTATTACTGTTTGTAGGAAATGTGCAGGATGCCCTCCCGTTGTTTGATATTGACCAGATTTAATTCTGTAATCATGTCGATAATCGGGTTCATGTTGGCGTAGCGGTTAAGGTAAGCTCCGATACGCACCTGTTTGGCTGCTTCGTCTTCAAAAGAATATTGGAATCCATACCATTTGGACAGGTATGACATCACATTCTCAAGAGGGACATTTAAAAAGATAAATGATCCGGATTCCCAAGATGTATACAAATCAGTGTTTACGTTGGCGACGGTATTTGTACCGGTATTTTTATTATATGTATAGTGCTGGTTGGGAACTAATTCGAATTCTTCATTTCCACTGTTGATTCTTACTGTTCCACTGATTAAGGTTGTACTTTCCGTATCTTCATCAGCGTAGGCTCTTACGTTGAACGACGTTCCCGTTACCCGGATAGATGTATGCGATGTTTTTACGATAAACGGATGCTCCTTGTCCGGGGCAACATCAAAATAAG
>OKTI01000717.1_pt1 | contig 17021 bp, 10 predicted proteins | sample 1606071 | NCBI WGS metagenome assembly OKTI01 (sample SAMEA3879500, study PRJEB24766) | human gut metagenome | biome: human-associated habitat; feature: feces | place: USA | collected 1985/1987
CCAATCCGGATGAAGTACAGGTAGTAACTCTTGATGAAAGCAAGGAAGAATATATACGCAATCTCTTTTGGGAGATCAATAAGATTGACCACAGGATAGAAACGTACACCGAAACCGAACAGGTTGAGGAAAAGCAAAAAGACGGCAAGGTTAAGAAGGTCAATAAGCAAGTCCAAAAGAAAGCCCTTTATATAACCGTTTCTCACGTTGACCTTGAAACGATGATGAACAATAAAGGTTTTACTGCGGAACAGAAGAAAATGTGTCGGCAGTTGTTATCTGATGAGAACAACGACCTATGGCGTGAACTTCTAAACGGAGTAACAAGCTCGAACAGCGATATTGTACTGATAGCACAGGAGCAGCTTGGAAACGTTGGCGGAAAGCCTTATTGGAGCTGGTACGGTTTCAGCTCTCGTGTTGAATGGTGCTGTTGCTTTGTATCTTGGTGTGCGAATGAGTGCGGTTATATTGAGAGCGGTACTATTCCAAAGTATTCTGTTGTTGATGATGGAGTTGTATGGTTTAAGAACAAAGACCAATGGCTTGATGGCTCAGAAGAACCTGAACCGGGTATGATAATCTTCTTTGATTGGGCAGACGACGGACTTGATGGCGGTGGCGATCACACGGGTATCGTTGAAAAAGTTGAGGGCGGCACAGTTTACACAATCGAAGGCAACAGCGGAGATAAGGTTTGCGAGAATCAGTACAGCATTGGCAACAAAGAAATTTTGGGATATGGTTTCTACTCAGATAACAATACCGTTGCGACAGGTGATACAGCGCAACAAGTGTGGACGTATCTTAAAAGCTATGGCTACTCAGACAGCGTTGCCGCAGGTATTATCGGAAATATGATGCGTGAATGCGGCGGCGATACACTTAATCTCGATTGGAACATCGTCGGACACTACAACGGTGATGAATTCTATGGCTTGTGCCAATGGTGTCTAAGATATACTCCTACGGGATTCAAAGGCTCTAATGTTAAAGAACAATGTGAGTATCTGCAAAAGACGATAAAATCCGAGTTTGCAAATTACGGAGGAAACTATAATGGTATCACTTATAATGAGTTTCTTAAATCCAATACACGAACGGCGGCGATAGCCTTTGAGCGGGTATATGAGCGTTGCGGAGATTACTCGTTTGAGGATTCTCGCAGGGCAGACAACGCAGAAAAGGCTTATAACAGATTCCATAAATAACAACGGCGGCAGTCCATTACGGGCTGTCGCCTATTTTTTGTTTCGGTTTTTTGTGAAAATCCGTGTACTTATATGTGACCGAGTGTTATAATAGAACAGAGGTGATACACTTTGACTGAAAACGAGATGAAAATGCACAGATGCTGTTTTACAGGACACAGACCTGAAAAGCTATTCTTAGTTGATAGAGAAATAATCAAAGAATTAGAGCGTGAAATCAAAGCAGCCATTGAACGAGGATACACAACTTTTATATTGGGAATGGCAAGAGGTGTTGATATTTGGGCTGCGGAGATTGTATTAAATCTCCGAAAAAAGAATAAGGATCTACACTTAATCTGCGCTTCCCCATACGAGGAATTTGAAGCACGTTGGTCGCAAGATTGGCAGAAGCAATATAGGAAGATTATAAAAAAAGCTGACTATGTAAAATATGTATCACCTGAGTATAGTCTGGCTTGCTTTCAGATTCGCAATGAGTATATGGTTAATCATAGTAATCTACTGATAGCAGTTTATAATGGAGAAGTCGGAGGAACAAGAAACACATTGAATTATGCAAAGAAAAAGTACATAGAGATAATTGTAATAGAAGGTTAGTTAAGAATCGAAGCTCAAGGAATATACTCTTTGGGATTCGATTTTTTGTTTTTTCCAAATTTCAGCGATTGAATATCATAAGGATTTATGATACAATATAAATAATTGTAGCCTGAAACGGATTTGTTTTGTGGAAAATGGCAAAATTAAAGTTTTTCGCAGTTTTTTCGCTTGCTTCAAAGCAAAGTCCGTTAAATGGGACAATGATTTTTGTATAATGGTATAAAAAGTATAAAAGTAAAGTTTAGATAGGTGAAAAATGAGCGAAAAAAAGTATTCAGCAGGCATAATGTCGCAGGCGTTTTGGTTTAACGAATTCAAGCAATACCTCAATTTAATAAAAAACGGATATAGTACCGATGAATTAAAAAAGGAAGTAATAGAAGATAACCTCTTTGGTGCTCCTAATGAATACCGAGCAAAAAGAATGTATGGTTATATTTCTAACAGGGCTAATGCTTTAGAGAACAACTTGCTTAATCTTTTCTTTTCCTCTGATCTTGCAACTCAAAAGATAATCAACCTCATTGCGGTCATCAGAAAAGATAGGCTGTTTTTTGAGTTTTTATATGAGGTATATCGAGAGAAAATAATCATTGGAGAAGAAAAACTTGATTTAGCTGACGGTAAAACATTTTTTAATCATAAAGAAACACAAGATGATTCACTTGCTGAATGGACAGATGCTACTAAACGCAGAGTGCAATCAGCGTATTTCAATTTTATGACAGAATCAAATCTATTGAGAAGCGAAGGACAAAAAGATTACACTATAACGCCGCCGCTTCTTGATATAGCATTGGAACGATATTTACAAGCTAACGGTGAAACAGCAATAGTCAAAGCAATAACAGGAGAATACTAAAATGAGCTATTTGGATGACCGATTGGATTTAGCCGAGAAAAAAATCAAAGAACCGAAATTTAGAGAAAACAGAGGTTTAGGCAATGAAGTAGGCTACTACATTTTTGACTATCCTGCTGAAGAAGAAATGTATGTAAGAGAACGTATAAACTACATACAAAAACGTAATGAGGATAGCGGTGATGAATATAGAATCATAATATTTGATTTGTATGATATTATGATTAAGATCCTCGAGGATAAGAAGTATTTAGACAAATGCTATTCCATTGAACAAAAAAAAGGCTTTCAAAAAGTGAGCACTGCTGTTGCGAATTTAATGAAAGTGAACTCTACTGATGGAATGATTGTAAATTACATAAAAGAGCATACACCAGAAAAAGCAATCATCTTTATAACAGGTATTGGAAAATGCTATCCAATCATTCGCTCACATACCGTTCTAAACAACTTGCATTTAGTGATTGATAAAATACCCGTTGTGCTTTTCTATCCGGGCAAGTATGACGGACAGGAGTTAGTTTTATTCAATGAAATTAAAGACGATAACTATTATCGGGCGTTTAAGTTAGTATAAACAGGAGGAAGCTATGATTATCAGGGACATATTTTCAAAGCCTATTGATCGTGACCTAAAAGGCGTTATCAAAGTAGGTCAGGCAGAGGACGAAAACATCAAGCAAGAGCTTGAAGAATATGTTGTTACAAAAGAGCTGCAAAAGCATTTTGCTACATTCTTCTCTAATTACAAGAGGGGAATCACCGGTAGAACGGATAAAATGGGCGTGTGGATCTCCGGCTTCTTTGGAAGCGGTAAATCTCACTTCTTGAAAATCATATCCTACATCTTGGAGAATAAAACGGTTGACGGCGTTCCTGCTATTGAATACTTTGAGAGGGATAAAAAGATCGCCGACAGTATGGTGCTTGCCGATATGAAACTCGCTGCCAATACTCCCTCTACCGTTATTCTTTTTAACATTGATTCCAAAAGTGAAAGCACTGGTAAAAAAGATAAAGAAGCAATCCTGTCTGTGTTCTTAAAGGTGTTCAACGAAAAACTCGGTTTTTGCGGTGCATATCCTCACGTTGCAGATTTAGAACGTAAACTGACCGATGAAGGCAAGTACGAACAGTTTAAGTCAAAGTTTGAAGAAATCAGCGGTGATTCTTGGCTTGAAGAACGCACAGCGATCGACTTCATTCAGGACGAGCTTGTAGAAACGCTCGTAGCCATTGACTTTATGAGCGAGGAAGCAGCACAGCGTTGGTGCGATAAGGCAACCGAGCCTTATTCTTTGAGCATTGAGCGTTTTGCCGAGCTTATTAAAAAATACATTAATAGTAAAGGCAGAAACCATCACCTTATATTCCTTGTCGATGAAATCGGACAGTATGTTGGTGATGATACTGACCTTATGCTTAACTTGCAGACCGTTACCGAGGATTTGGGTACAGCCTGCGGCGGCAAGGCTTGGGTTATTGTTACCAGCCAGCAAGATATTGATTCCATCACGAAGGTAAAAGGTCGTGACTTTTCTAAGATTCAGGGACGTTTTGATACCCGCCTTTCCTTATCCTCCGCAGACGTAGCAGAAGTTATTCGCAAGAGAATACTCGATAAGAACGAAACAGGAAAAACCTCTCTGTCCGTTATGTATGATGATAAGGCTACGGTCATTAAGAACCTGATCCTCTTTAATGACGATGCAGAGAAGAAGCTATATAGCGGCAGAGATGATTTTGCCATCACATATCCGTTTGTACCGTATCAGTTTAATCTGTTAGGTTCCGTTCTGACAGCCGTGCGTACATACGGCGCTTCCGGTAAACATCTTGCAGACGGTGAGCGTTCAATGCTCGCCTTGTTCAAAGAGAGTGCAATGCGTCTTGAAAACAAAGAGCTTGGAGCTATTGTACCGTTCTATATGTTCTACGGCGCATTAGAGGAATTTATCGACCATTCCCACAGAGGAGTTATCACAAAGGCGCTCGATAACGAGAAGCTCAATCCTGAACACGAAGCAGACTGCTTTGACGTAAATGTACTCAAAGCTCTGTTTATGATTAAGTATGTAAAGGAAATCAAGGCTACGGTTGAGAATATCACGAGCCTTATGGTATCCGACATCAACGAGGATAGAATAGAATTAAAGCAAAAGGTTGAAGCTGCCCTTAAACGTCTTATTAAACAGACGCTTGTTCAAAAGAGCGCAGGCGAAACCTATGTATTCCTCACCAACGAGGAACAGGAAATCAACCGTGCTGTTGAAAATCAGAACATAGAACAAGGCGAGATTACCGCAAAGGTGTCCGAACTTGTCTTTGACGGTTTATACAGCGAGAATAAGTATCGTGCGCCGGAACTCAAAGGCAGATACACATACGGCTTTAACCGTTTTGTAGACAGCAGACCGCACAAAGCAAATCAGAACTTTGCTCTGACATTAAAAGTATTAACCCCTAACAGCGACGAAGTACACGATGAAACAACGCTTCGTATGCTTTCGGGACAGAATACAAGTGTACTTGTTGTTCTTCCTGATGACACAACATTTCTTGATGAAATTGCTATGTCAATTAAGATTAACAAATTCCTGACTTCCGAAGCAAGTAAGGCTGCTACAAAGTATGAGCAGATTAAGGCTGACAAGCGTGTAGAACTGCGTGAGCACAACGAACAATCACGTATCTTCCTTGAAGAAGCTCTAAAAGCTGCCGACATTTATGTGAACGGCGATAAAATTCAGCCGTCTGCAAAGGACGTTTCCACTCGTATCAACGAAGCACTCGGAAAACTCGCTGCGTCGGTCTATAACAAACTCGGATATATTGACACACCTACCTCTGACAGCGACATCAAAGCTATTTTCCGTGATAACGGTCAGCAGCTCACTCTCAGTGGAACAAGCTCCGAGGTTAATAAGCTCGCACTCAATGAGGTTGGCGACTACATAGCTCGCAACTCAGCAAGACACGTCAAGACCTCTATGAAAACTCTGATGGAGCGCTTTATGGCTCCTCCTTACGGGTTTATTGAAGCAGATGTGCAGTGGCTTGTTGCAAAGCTATTCAAAGACGGCGAGATTGCTTTCTACGTCAACAATGAAATGGTATCGCTCATTTCAAAGAGCGCCGATGACCTTTATCGCTTTGTTACTCGCAAGGAGTATTTGGAAAAGCTGATGACCGAGAAACGTGTCAAGGCAAACGACAGACAGAAAAAGGCTGTCCGTGCCGTTATGAAGGACTTGTTGACCTACACTTGCCCCAGCGATGATGACGACACGATTATGAACGCTTTTATGAAGCGAGCTGCCAATCTCAAAAACGACCTTGAAAAGCTGGAGATTATGTATAATAATCAGCCTGCTTATCCTTGCCGTAAAACTATTACAAACGGCAAGAAGCTCCTGATTGATGTGTTGGATTGCAAGTATCCGACGGAGTTTTTCTCGCTTGTGGATCAGACGCAAGATGATTTTCTTGACTTTGCCGAGGACTACGAGCCTATCAAAAAATTCTTTGCAGGTGATCAGGTTAAGATTTGGGATAGCTCTCTTAATTTGATGAAGATTTACGACGAGAGTAAGACCTACATCGTGGACAAGGACGTTGAAGCTGCCGTTTCAGCTATCAAGGCTATTCTATATAAGGATAACCCGTTTAGCGATATTTATAAGCTCCCCGACCTTAACAATAAATTCCGTACTGCTTATATGGTACTCGTTAAGGCGGAACAAGCTCCCGTGCTTGAAACCATAGCCGAAGCCCGCAATAGAGTATTTGATACACTAAACGCTTCGCACTGTAAAGATAAATTTGCTAATAGGGTTATCAGCAGCTTTGATGACCTTCACGAAAAAGCTACTCATTGCAACAATGTAGCTCAATTAAAAAATTATCGTTATGAAGCTGACGCTCTTAAAGTACGCTGGCTTAATGATATTCAGGCAGAGGAAGATAGAATCCTTGCCGAAGAACAGGCAGCCGCCGCAGCCACAGCGCAAGCAGATGACGCTCCTGTTGTTGCTCCTGCTCCGAAACAGAAAAAGCAAAAGACCGTCAGCGTAAGGACATTGACCTCTCAATCGACTTGGCGCATTGAGAGCGAAGCGGACATCAAAAACTATTTAGCCGACCTTGAAAGAAAGCTCAAGGGCGAGCTGGAGGATAACACAATCATTAACGTAGAGTTTTAATATAGATTATCGGAGGAAAATCGATGAACAAAACAGCGATAAAAAACTTTGCTATATGGGCAAGAAATAAGCTGAGAGCGGACATTATACTCAAAGCAGGCTTGCTTGGCATCACGGACAAAGAGATTGCTAATCCTTTACCGCAATCCACAAATGATTTGCAGATTTTCGATATTGGCACAAGTCAGCCTGTTCGCTTGGAGGGTAAAACTGCCATCGACCAAAGAAAATCCCTTGTTGCTGCTATCAGAGCAAAGAAGCTGAAACACGCCGAAGCGTTTGACGCTGTAATCGAGGAGGTTGCCTATACTTGGTTCAACCGCCTTATCGCTGTACGTTTTATGGAAGTTAACGACTATCTTCCTTCCCGTGTTCGTGTGCTTTCCTCCGAGAATTCTGCCAAAGCAGAGCCGGACTTCGTTACCAATCCTTTTGATACCGACCTTGATTTTTCCGAGAATGAAATCAATTTGATTGACAATCTCAAAGACAACAATAAGTCTGACGAATTATTCCAATTCCTGTTTATCAAGCAATGTAACAAGCTCAACGAAATCCTCCCCGAACTCTTTGAAAAGACAAACGACTATACAGAACTGCTCCTGAATGTCAGCTTTACCGATAAGGATGGCGTAGTATATCACCTTGTACACGATATTTCTGAGGACGATTTCAATATTGAAAAGCAAGGTCAGGTTGAAATTATCGGTTGGCTGTATCAGTATTACAATACCGAGCCGAAGGACAAGGTGTTTGGTCGCCCGTCAGGACAGAAAATCCGCAAAGAGGATGTTCCTGCTGCTACCCAGCTCTTTACGCCTGATTGGATCGTCCGCTATATGGTAGAAAATTCACTCGGACGAATCGCTATCCATAATCTGAAATACGGCGATTGGGACGATACCGAGAAAGCGAAGATTGATACCTTCAAATCCAAGTGGAAGTATTATCTTGAAGAAGCGGAGCAAAGCCCGGAGATTATTGACCGCTTCCGTATGGAAGAAAGCCATAAGTACAACAAGGGCGACGTACCGCCGTATGTAGATTCCACTTTCCTTGATCCTTGTATGGGAAGCGGACATATCCTCGTGTACGCCTTTGATGTGTTTATGGACATCTATACAGCGCAGGGCTATACCGAGCGTGACGCCGCTCAGAGAATTGTCGAGAAGAACTTGTACGGCTTGGAAATAGATGACCGTGCTGCGCAGCTTGCGTACTTTGCCGTGATGATGAAGGCTCGCTTCTATGACCGCCGTTTCTTAACTCGTGGATTTCGTCCTAATCTTTGCTCCATTCAGGAGAGCAATAGTTTAAATGCAGACTATTTGGAGTTGTTTGGTGATTTGAAACCGACAGCTCAAAAACTTGTTGACGAATTTATCGACGCAAAAGAGTATGGAAGTATTCTTAACCTCAAAATTACAACAGGTGAAATAGCACAGCTTGAAACCAAGTATTCTGAGATTGAAGAAAATATATATGACAATGTCTTTGATACTATTCGACAGGTTGGACTTCGTACTGCTTTTGTGCCGCTTATCCGACAGGCAAAAATTATGGTGCAAAAATATAGCGTTGTATGTACTAACCCGCCGTATATGGGCGGTAGCGGAATGAGTACAAAACTCAGCGCATTTGTAAAGAAATACTATCCCGACAGCAAAGCAGATTTGTTTGCTGCGTTTATGGAAAAGTGCAATGATTATACTGCCCAAGGCGGTTATACCGCTATGATTACTATGCATAGTTGGATGTTTCTGTCGAGCTTTGAAAAGCTAAGACAAAAGCTATTACTGCAAACCACTGTAAATATGGCACACCTCGGCGCAAGAGCATTTGACCAAATAGGCGGCGAGGTCGTGCAGGTAACGACTTATGTCAACCGAAAGAATCACATCAAAGATTATTTAACCACATACAAAAGGCTGATCGAACCAAATACAGAGAACGCAAAAAGAGAAGCGTTTTTAACGGACAAATTTGACTATACAACCAACGCCGACAACTTCTCCAAAATTCCCGGCTCGCCAATTGCTTATTGGGTAAGTCAAAGCATAATAGAGGTATTTGAAAATGATACATTAGGAAAACTTGCATATCCGTGTCAGGGAATGGCTACAACTAATAATGATAAATTTCTTCGGTTATGGTCTGAAGTTGATATTAATAAAGTTTTATTCAATGGAACATCTGAAGAAGATACCTGCAAGGGATATAAGTGGTTTCCATATAACAAAGGCGGAAGTTTTAGAAAATGGTATGGAAATAATTATTTATTGGTTAACTTCAAAAACAAGGGAAAAGAAATCTGTGACTATATTGATAAACATTCAAAAGTAAACCATAAAGGACGAGTTATTAATAGAAATTGTTATTTTAAAGAGTGTTTTACTTGGAGTGCATTGGCTCAAGGGAGCTTTTCTTGTAGATATAGTCCGAATGGCTATATATTTGACACAAAAGGTTCATCGTGCTTTTGTCAAGACGGTATGCTGTTTTATTATATGGCATTGACTAACTCAGTTGTAAACGTTGAGCTAATGAAGATATTAGCACCAACATTAGATTTTAATTGCGGCACAATAGCCAAAATTCCAGTTGTTTGTGATAAAACACAACAAGGTGTTATAGATACAACTGTAGAAGATTGTATTCAGAGATGTAAAGATGAGTGGGATTCCTTTGAAATATCTTGGGATTTTGAAGAACACCCATTTGCCCGCTGGTCAAAAGGACTTTGGGACTGTACAAACATTGCTGCTTCTATGGACTATTTCTACGGCGGTCATCCTAAAGTAAGCTGCCCGATTGAACTTTGCTTTATGCTTTGGCAGGGCGAATGTAATGACCGCTTCAACAAATTAAAAGCCAACGAAGAAGAACTCAACCGTATCTTTATCGACATCTATGGTTTGCAGGACGAACTAACACCCGAAGTTGAGGACAAGGATGTAACTGTACGAAAGGCAGATTTACAGCGTGATATGCGCAGCTTTGTTTCCTATGCTGTGGGTTGTATGTTTGGACGCTATTCTCTTGACAAAGAGGGACTTGTGTTTGCAGGAGGAGACTTTGATAATACATACTGGAAATTCAAAGGACAGGCAGCGTGCAATGAAAATGGAGAATTGCCGTTCGGTTCAGGTTACGCTGGTTTATCTTTAGCCCCGTATCATTATCCAAAATTGCGAGACTCTGATGATTGGCAAACAGCCACTAAGCTAAGTTTTGAGCCTGATGCTGATAACTGTATTCCTATTACCGATACAGCATATTTTGAGGACGATATTGTAGGTCGGTTCTGCGAATTTGTAAAGGTTGTGTTTGGCGAGGATACTCTGGAAGCAAACCTCGAATTTATCTCAAAGGCTCTTGGCAACAAGGGCAATACCAGCCGAGATATTATCCGCAATTATTTCCTCAATGACTTTTTCAAAGACCATTGCAAGATTTATCAGAAGCGCCCGATCTATTGGCTCTTTGACAGCGGAAAGCAGAACGGCTTTAAGGCACTTGTCTATATGCACCGCTGGAACGCCGACACCATCGGCAATATGCGTGTCGAATACCTGCACCGAATTCAGCGCACCTACGAGAAAGAAATCGAGCGTGAGCAGGACACTATAGACAACTCAAACAACAACCGTGAAAAAGCAGCTGCCGCAAAGCGCAAGGAAAAGCTCCAAAAGCAGCTTAAAGAAGCAAAGGACTACGACGCAAAGGTAGCCCACCTTGCCCTATCCCGTCCCGACATCGACCTTGACGATGGTGTAAAGGTCAATTACGAAAAGGTACAGACAGCACAGGACGGTAAGAAATTACAGATTTTAGCGAAGATTTGAGGTTGGAAATGAATTTATATCATTATACAAAAATATCAACAGTAATAGATTGTATATTAAATTATAAAACTATTCGCTTTTCAACGTTGAGTGGTACGAATGATCCTTATGAAAATTTGCCAACCGTTTTTTCTATAAGTGGAAATACAAATGGTTTGGATGTTGGGAAGGAACTTAGGAGAACAGAGGAATTATTTAAAACACTGAAATCCAACATTAAAGTTTTTTGTGCTACTACTGATGGTTGTTCGGAAAGTAATAACAAAACAGGGGGAATACTGTATAACATCGACAAGGGATTCTCAAAACCAAGAATGTGGGCGCAATATGCTGAAAACGGTACAGGCGTATGTATAGTTTTGGATAGTGAGAAGTTTTTGGAAAAAGTAAAAACAACATTTTCTGATTGCGAGATTATTGCTAAAAGAATTAACTATTGTTCACAGGGCGAATTTGTTAACAAAGTATCGGTAGCAACTTCGATAGATGCAAGTGACCTCTTGCAAACTGATGATGTCTTACTTGAATCAATCTATAAGAAATATTCTGATACATTTTTCTTTACCAAACATCCCGATTGGAAAGATGAAAATGAAATGAGATATTTGTTAAGAGAAAGAAACGATGTTATTAGAGATGTAAATGTTGACGGTATAATTGAAGCAGTTATTTTGGGAATTAATATAGATGGCAAGAACAAAGAAAAAGTAGAGAAACTGATTAGGAAATTTGATAATCCTCCTATACTATTTCAGTTGGAATTTTGGGATGGATATTATCAAATTGTTCCTTGTAATGAAAGTGATAACGGATGAGAGAGCTTTATTCTAAAACAAATAATAATAGATAAGTGGAAACACAGCTATAAAGCAACATTTGCAATTTCGTGTCACCGTAACCGAGCAGTTAAAACAAAGCATAAGGAAAATCTTTTGAAGCAGTCAAAAGAAACAACGAACTGCAATTTAAATGTATTCCACCTTGTTCCGTCCCATCCCAACATCGATTTCGATGGCGGAGTAAAGGTAAATTACAAGACATTTAGGCAGCACATAACTGAAAAATTACAGATTTTAGCAAAAGTATAAAAACACAGGAGATGTGATTATGACAAACGAAGTAAGAATTGAATTTCTTGAAAATGAAAACGAATCCTTAAAAGAAAGAATTGACTTATTAGAGTTTAGATTCGAGTTACTATTTGATAATTCAGAGAGTTGCAGATATTTTATAGAGAGGAATTTTACTCGTCAGCAATACAATGCAGTTATGGATTTAATGGATTTATTAAGAGAAAAAATAGATAGAAAAGAAGAAGTTTCATCTATAGCCTATGAAAGTGAAATAAATAGGATAAAAAGTGATTGCGATTACCACGACGCTGAAATTATAGCTAAATTGTTTATGGAAGAAGGACGATGGGAGGAAGTTTTTCCTGCTTTGTATGGGAGTTCTATGAAGTATAAAAGTTACTTAGAACGAAGAAAAAAAGGAGGCAATTATTTTGCAGGCTGAGTGTACAACTTCTGTATGGGATATTATTAATATAATTTCTTCTATACTCGGTATAATCAGTGCTGTCGTTACGATTGTTGCGGCTTTTAGGGTAAAACGATATGCAAATAGTATAGTTCAAGCATATTCGGCTGAATCATTGGTTATTGCAAATGAAAAAATAGATCAAGCAAAAGAACTTTATTTGCAATTAAGAAGCACAGAATTTGGAAAAGCACGAGGCTCAACGTCAAAAAGAACACAAGAAGAATTATCTAGTATAGAATCTCTGCTTGATGAAGCTGAAAAAAAGACACCATCGAACAAAGTGTGGATTAAAGACTCAATAAAAGAGTGCAAAAAATCCTTAAACAAATGTGTTACTCGCCCTACAGGATACAATGTATTCTTGCATTTGGGCTCTGATTTGGATAATGTTAGAAAACAGTATCAAAATGCGATAGAAGAAGAACGAAATATAACTATCAAAAATTTAAAGTGATGTGATTAATATGGCAGAGCTTAATCTAAAACAAATAACAGATAAGCTAAACTCACAACTTCAGGGCGACGTCCGCAAGCTCGTATTTTGGTACGATGAGAACGGCGAATTTGCCGAGGATATTGATACGCTGGAGTTGGATAACGCAAAGGTCCTGCATTTGGAAAAGGACAATCAATTCTATATCAAACACTTTCTGGAATGCGAGGATACCACTACACATTACCTTGTGTATGCTCCTTTTCCTAAGCCGGATATAAAGGAGAACCACTTGGAGGATACCCTGCGTTATTCCAAACGATTCTATGCAGACAGAGCTTCTCTGATTACGCTGGACTTGGGATATGATGAAAAGCTAAAAACTGTATTTCAGGAGTATAATAAATTCTTTGCAAGCAAAGAACGCCGTCAGAAATTCTATGACCTTGAAATCGAAGCCGTAAATAAGGCAGATATTGAAATCGGCGTAATGAGTGTTCTCTGCAAGCTCAAAACTTCTAACTTCGAGGAGGTTGTCAGAGTTATGCTAACTGAGGACGGCTTTGAGGATAATAAGTATCTTGCAGAGTTTGAGAAGTACGGTGTGGATAAGGCTTTTTGGGAGCAGGCTAACGAGCATTTCGGATACTCCGATACCAAGCCAACGCTTGAAAAGTTTACAATGACATTGTTTGTTACATACCTTTCCAAAACAATCTACGGAGAGATACCCCAGCCGTGGAAGTCCTTTATAGCGTATAAATCATCGAACAATGTCACGGTGTATCTCGACAATCTGATGAACAGCTACCTTTACGGTCAGCGTTTTGATGAGATTTCAGAGATTGTATATAACACATTGAATGCCGATAAGGTGCTGCGCAAAATGCAGCCTTCCGATATTGCCGATTGCTACCTGTTCGCAGGAATTGATAATATCATCATAGATTGGCTCATTGAAAGACTTGAAAACGAGGACACAGGCGCAAAACTCAATGGCAAGAGTATAACGGATATTTGCATAGAACGCCGCAGAGAGCATTTTGGCAATAAGAAAAGTGCTGAGTATTATGTGATTGAAAACGCTTGGCACTTGCTTTCCTACGGTGTATATGTGCCTGTTTCTGGTATCAATAATGTGGTGAGAAAATATCAGGACGAGCTGTTTCATGCAGATCGCCGTTACAGATATTTCTACTACCACTACGATAAAATTGAAAATGCAACTAAGTTTGAAAAGCTCCGTCAACTTGTAGAGAATGTTTATACCAACGATTATCTCAATGGTATCTGCGTGAATTGGAACAGAGAATTAAAGTCAGCAGGCGGATTGACTAATCTCCCGAAGCAAATTCAATTTTATGATAATTATATCCGCTCAGCAAAAGAAAGAACGGTAGTTATTATCTCCGACGCTCTGCGCTATGAGGTGGGTTACAGTCTGTTCCGAAAACTGAAAGCTGATGAAAAATGCAAGGTTAAGATTGAGCCTATGCAGAGCGTTGTGCCGTCATATACCCGTTTGGGTATGGCTGCATTGCTCCCACACAGAAAGCTGGAAATGACAGACGATTTTGAAGTCCTCGTTGACGGCAAAGGCTGTAATGACACAGCCCATCGTGAGCCAATATTGCAGTCATACAAGCCCAATAGCCGTGCTGTTCAGTATGATGATTTGAAAAATATGAGCGTTGCACAACTCCGAGAAGTATTTACCAATCAGGAAGTTGTGTATGTCTATCATAATCAGGTTGACGCTCGTGGCGACAAGCCCAATACTGAGAACGAAGTATTTACGGCTTGCGAGGAAGCGATTGAGGAAATCGCTGCTTTAATCAGAAGATTAACAATAAGCGCAAACACGGTACATTTTATCGTTACGGCTGATCACGGCTTTATCTACAAGCGTGATAAGCTCACCGAGAGCGATAAGATAGGAAACGTCACAGGCTCAAAGGTATATAAAGCAAAGAGATATATCGTTGCAAAAGACGCTGTTGTAACCGAAGGCGTTGAGAGTTTACCGTTATCTACCGTATTGAATAATGACGATGATAAGGTTGTCAGCTTCCCAATGGCAAGCGATATATTCAAAGCCGCAGGCGGCGGTATGAATTTCGTACACGGCGGCAGCTCACCGCAGGAAATGCTGATACCTCTCATTGATGTCAGAACAGAAAAAGGACACAAGGAAACGACCAGCGCCGTTATTTCGCTTGTGAGCCTGTCTAATAAGATTACCAATCTTATTTTCTCGCTTGACTTTATTCAGAATGAGCCTGTTGGCAGCGTTGTCAAGGAAGCAACCTATCGCATTTGCTTTGTCAACGAAAACGGCGAAAAGATTTCAAATGAGATCCTGCATACTGCGGATAACAAGAGTACAGAAGCAGCCAATAGAATATTTAAGCTCCGATTTAACCTCCGCAATAGACAGTATAGCCGGAGCGATAAGTATTATCTGTTGGTTGTGGACGACAAGAAGGATTTGGAAGTGCTGCGTCACGAAGTAATGATTGATATTGCATTTGCCGATGACTTTGGATTTTAAGAGGTGCTATTATGAGTGATGATTACAACGCAATAATTTCCGCCGAGGACGCAAATGCGGTTATTAACGATAAATTGAAAAAGACCTTTGATGGAAGGATAGTCCGCAAAGACTTGACAAAGAAGATCAAGGAAGGCGCAAACGTACCTGTTTATGTCCTTGAATTCCTCCTCGGTCAGTATTGTAGTTCCGATGATGAATTTGTCATTGAAGAAGGCTTAAACACTGTCAAGAGAATATTGGCGGATAACTATGTGCGTCCTGATGAAGCGCAGAAGATTATATCCCAACTTCGTCAGCGTGGCAGCTATACGGTTATCGACAAATTGACCGTAACCTTGAATATCAAAAATGACGTTTATGAAGCTGAGTTTATGAATCTTGGATTGAAAAATATCCCGATTTCTGAAAGCTACCCGTCCGAGTTTGACCGTCTGCTTTGCGGTGGTATTTGGTGTATTGTCGGTCTTGATTACGAATACATCGAGGAAGAAAGGAATATGCCTCCCGTTAAAATCCGTAAGCTCACTCCAATCCAAATGCCACATATTGATATTAATGAGCTAAAAGAAGGACGCAAAGCCTTTACAAAGGACGAATGGATTTCCATTATGCTCCGTTCAACAGGTATGGAACCTGATCGCTTAACAGAGCGTGAGAAGTGGTTGCTTCTCGCCCGAATGATACCTCTTGTAGAGAACAATTATAACTTGTGCGAACTCGGCCCACGAAGTACGGGCAAGTCGCACATCTATAAAGAAGTATCGCCGAACAGTATTCTTGTTTCTGGTGGACAAACTACTGTTGCAAATCTGTTTTACAATATGGGACGGAAGCAGGTCGGACTTGTAGGAGTATGGGACTGTGTAGCATTTGACGAAGTTGCCGGAATCAAGTTTAAGGATAAAGACGGTATTCAGATAATGAAGGACTATATGAACTCGGGCTCTTTCACAAGAGGAAAAGACGAGATTTCCGCTTCTGCTTCTATGGCGTTTGTCGGAAACATCAATCAAAGCGTTGAAGTCCTCTTGAAAACATCAAGCCTTTTTGCACCGTTCCCGCCGGAGATGGGATTGGATACGGCTTTTCTTGATCGTATGCACTGTTATATCCCCGGCTGGGAAATACCGAAATTCAGACCGGAACACTTTACTAATGACTACGGCTTTATTACTGACTACCTTGCTGAGTTTATTCGTGAACTGCGTAAAGAACAGTATGGCGATGCTTTAGATAAATATTTCCGCTTGGGTACAAACCTCAATCAAAGAGATACCGTTGCTGTAAGAAAGACCGTCGGCGGTATGATAAAGCTCTTGTATCCTGATGGAGAGTTTACTAAGGAACAGGTAGAAGAAATCCTTAAATTCGCACTTGAAATGCGGCGCAGAGTTAAAGAGCAGCTCAAAAAGCTCGGCGGTATGGAATTTTATGATGTAAACTTCTCATATATTGATTTTTGCAGTCGTGCTATATCATCAATTCTGCATACAATGAATAAGCCTGAAGGAAAAATAGATTGCAGATCAAGCAGAACAAATGTTCTAGAATGTAATAGACAAATGATCTCATTTGTGATATAATTAAATCAGTCGAAATAGAAAGAAAGGCTGATAAATATGAGAGAACTTGACAATAATGCACATTCAGTATTTTTACTCTATTATCATCTGATCCTGGTCGTAAAGTACCGGAAAAAGGTCCTGAATGATCCGATCTCGGATCGCGCACGAGAAATCTTTGAATATATCGCGCCCAAATATCATATC